>WNFA01006949.1_pt1 | contig 12853 bp, 3 predicted proteins | sample 5400481 | NCBI WGS metagenome assembly WNFA01 (sample SAMN13153340, study PRJNA577476) | soil metagenome | isolation source: 120 cm saprolite under Douglas fir tree site 2 hole 1 replicate 2 | place: USA:California | collected 2015-04-18 | reverse complement strand
GAATGCGCTGGTGGAACGCCAAGAGTTACATGACTTGACCATGGAGTCTGTTGCTATCGAGAGCACGACGACGCGGCATGACCTGCAACTTACCTTGTGGGAAACTGTTAATGGGCTCGAGGGTGCGTTTACCTATGGCACCGATCTATTTGAGACGGAGACAATCGCATGTATGACGGAGCAGTTTCAGGCGCTGCTTGCTCTCGTTGCTGAACAACCGAATATTGTGTTGAGCGACTTGCGCGCCGCGGTGAGCGAGACGGGCCGAGCTTTTCGAGACAGAAGCACTGAACGCTTGGAGGAGGCGAGCCGGCAGAAACTGAAATTGACCAGACGGAAGGTTGTCACCGGAACGCAGGCGAGCTCCAAAGAGGAGTTGTGGACAAACACACGTCGATGAAACCGGACGTCATTAAACCAGGCGCGATCAAGCGCAAGGCAATTGCGCTTACCGAGGACGCTCTTATCAAAGAGAGCTTACTGCGAGCGGATACAAGGCTGCCGTTGTTGCTCGAGCCGGCGGTCGCGGGCCTGAGCCTGCCGCAGTGGGCCACCGGCAAAACTGATTTCATCGCGCAGAAACTGCGGAGCAATGGCGCGATTCTCTTTCGCGGATTTAGCGTTAGCACGGTTGACGAGTTTGAGCTCTTTTTGCAGTTGTTGGTTGGCGATCTCTTCCACTATTCATATCGCTCGACGCCGCGCACTCAGGTCAGCGGCCGCATCTACACGTCCACCGAATATCCGGAGCATCAGACGATTCCGCTCCACAACGAAATGTCATATTCGCGCAGTTGGCCGATGGTGATTGGCTTTTTCTGTCTTGAAGCGTCATCCGAAGGCGGTGAGACTCCTATTGCCGACAGCCGTAATGTTTTCAAATCCATCGGCCCGGCGATCAGGGATCTATTCATTGAGAAAAGCGTGATGTACGTGCGAAACTATAGTGACGCGCTGGATCTTTCGTGGCAAGACGTTTTTCAGACGGCCGATCGCGCGGAGGTAGAGACTTTCTGCCGCAAAGCAGGTATCGAGTTTGAATGGAAGGGTGAAAAGGATTTGCGGACTCGCCAGGTTTGCCAGGCTGTAGCGACGCATCCCCAAACTGGCGAGAAGGTTTGGTTTAATCAAGCGCATCTGTTTCACGTTTCCAGTTTGGCGCCAGAAATACGCGATTCGTTGCTGGCGTCGGCTGACGGCGAACCGCCAAGAAATGCCTACTACGGCGACGGCTCGCCAATTCAAGACGAGGCTCTGGAAGAGATTCGCGCAGCTTATGCAAAAGAAGCAGTCGTTTTTCCTTGGCAAAAGAGAGATATTTTGGTGCTCGACAACATGCTTACTGCACACGGACGCAGACCGTATCGAGGCGCGCGAACAATCGTTGTCGGCATGGGTTGACAGTATGGTAGTCTACTAAATTGAGAAAGTATCTCGGTCAAAGGTTTCATAACGGCTGTGTCGACCGACCGGTCCTCCGCCTCTTCCCGCTATATTGAGTATTGTTAGGGGTTCGCCCCGACTCGGCACGTAACCCAACGATAAACAGAAGGTGCTATTAGTGCCGGCAATAGCCGCCGCCACACATCGAGCGGCCTAGCCCACTAATCAGCTTCAATCAAGAGATAAAAGTGCAGCAGGAAATCATCCAGGGATATCGTCTCTCGCCGCAACAGACACATCTGTGGCTCCTGCAACAACAGGATGCCGCAACTGGGGTCTACAGCTCTTTCTGCGTGGTAACGATCAATGGAGATTTGGATAAGGGCCTGTTGAAGCAAGCGCTCGAGCATGTCGTGGCTCAGCATGAAATCCTGCGAACCACATTCCAATTGTTACCGGGTATGACCATTCCGGTACAAGTGATCGCAACGGAAAGTGTCATTTCAATCGAGATGCATGACTTGACCGCGTTCGCGAGCGCCGATCAGATCGCGCAGCTCGATAACCTGATTCTTGCAGTCACGCGTGGCGAGTTCGATTACGCGCGTTTGCCACTGCTTCGTGCCAGTCTCGTCCAGCAAACAGCAGTCACGCACCAACTGATTCTGACCGCACCTGCTCTTTGTGCCGATACGCAGTCGCTCCAATGTCTAGTGCGCCAGGTTGCCGCCGCTTACACGTCATGTTCGAAAGGTGAACAGCCTCCGAACACAGAGACGATGCAGTATGCCGACTTCGCCGAATGGCAGAACGAATTGCTCGAAGCGAAAGAAGGATCGGTAGCAAGGCAGTATTGGAGACAGCAAGATCTATCCGAGCTCACCGCTCAAAAGCTCTCTTTTGAAAAGAGTCGCAGGTCGGAGAAGAGTTTTCAACCAGCCCAGCTCCCGGTGGAACTCTCTGCCGACACAAGCGCGAGAATCAAAGCCGTAGCGAATAGGGTTGACGTGTCAGTGTCCTCATTCGCGCTTGCTTGCTGCAAATTACTGATCTCACGTTTGACCGGACGGTCGAACATTGTGTTGGGCGCAGCGTTTGACGGAAGAAAGTTTGCAGAACTTGAAGATGCAATTGGATTATTTTCAAGATTCCTCCCGACGAGGGGCGATTTACCCGCGCATCTTCCTTTCGAGAAGCTGTTGCAGCAAACAAATGAGCAGGAACAGGAGTCGCAAAGGTGGCAGGAATACTTCGCGTGGGACGATGTCGCCTCGAGTGACAAAATAACCGATCGCTTCTTTCCCTTCTGCTTTCAATTTCGGAAACAAGCGGCGACGTATTGCGCTCCAGGCCTGGAGTTTTCGCTGTACAAACATGAAGCGCGCACCGATCGCTTCAAAATCAAGTTTATCTTTGATGATTGCGATGACCGGCTCTCCGTCTCGCTGCAATTCGACGCAACCTTATTCTCAATTAGTGATGCCCGGCGTTTGGCCGAGCAACTGAAAACGCTAATCGAGGATGCCAGCAACAGGCCGGACATTTCTCTCGACGAATTAGAATTATTGAGCGCTTTGGAACGACAGACACTACTCTTTGAATTCAACGACACGCGACGTCCGTATTCGAGTGGTCAGTTGGTACACGAGTTGTTCGAGCAACAGGTTGGGCAGAGACCCGACGAAATTGCGGTCGTTTGTGAAGCTGAGCGGCTGACCTACCGTGAACTCGACGCGCGGGCAAATCAGCTGGCGCGCTATCTGTTAAAGCGTGGCGTGGGGCCGGATGTGATTGTCGGATTGTGTCTCGATCGCTCAGTCGATCTGATCGTGGGATTGCTCGGGATATTAAAAGCCGGAGGCGCTTATCTACCACTCGATCCGGGTTTACCGAAAGAACGCCTCAACATGATCCTCGAAGAGGCCGGAGCACGAGTGCTCGTGACAAGGACCGAGCTAACAGAAGTTTCGCGCGACCAAGTGGACAGCGTCGTGTGTCTTGACGCGGATGCCGATTTAATAGCAAACGAGAGTCTCGGCAGTTTTCTCAATGCCGTATCCGAGCAGAATCTTGCTTACGTGATCTTCACTTCCGGCTCAACTGGACGGCCCAAGGGCGTCGCCGTTGAGCATCGGCAACTAATCAATTATCTGGATGCGATTTGGGAAAAACTCGATTTACCCGCCGGCAGTAGCTTTGCAACCGTCTCGACCATCGCTGCCGATTTAGGGAATACGGCGATCTTTCCGTCTTTATGTAAGGGGGGAACTTTGCATTTGATGGTCGAAGATCGAGCAACTGACCCCGACGCGCTAGCGGCATACTTCGGTCGCAATCAAATCGACTGCCTGAAGATCGTGCCGACGCACATGTCTGCCCTGCTTTCGGCCGCGAATCCAGCTGGCGTTCTGCCCCGCCGCCGACTTGTTCTCGGTGGAGAAACATGTTCCTGGACTTTGGTAGAGATGATCCAAAAACTGTCGCCGGACTGCGTGGTACTGAATCATTACGGGCCGACGGAAGCAACAGTCGGCGCCATCACTAACAGCTTGAGTGGAGAATGCGCTACGCCAATATCGGATACGGTTCCGCTCGGGCGCCCGCTCGCAAACGTACGGGCCTACGTTCTCGACCAGCAGTTGCGCCCGACACCAATAGGCGCGCCCGGCGAACTGCACCTCGGTGGCGCTGGCCTGGCGCGTGGTTACATCAATCGCGCCGACGCCACCGCGGAGAGGTTCATTCCCAGCCCGTTCAGCAATGATGGCGAGCGGTTATACAAGACCGGTGATCTCGCACGTTATCTTGCCGATGGCCGGATCGAGTTTCTCGGGCGCAGCGATAATCAGGTCAAGATTCATGGTTACCGAATCGAGCTCGGCGAGATCGAAATCGCGTTGCGCAATCACGCGCAAGTTACCGAAAGCGTAGTTATTGCTAGAGAGGATAACCACGGTGATAGACGACTGGTTGCATATGTGGTAGCGCATGAAAGTGAAAAACCGAGCGCCGGTGATTTGAGAGCTTTTCTGAACCTTAGACTACCGGAATACATGACGCCGTCGACTTTCGTCTTTCTCGATCGTTTGCCGCTGACGCTGAACGGTAAAGTTGATCGACAGGCGCTCCCAGCGCCTGACGCTTCTCGAGCCGACGGCAATAAGGTTTTTACAGCGCCACGCAATCAGGTCGAAGAGACCCTTGCCCGGATCTGGGCGGGTGTTCTAGGGATCGAACGTGTTGGCGTGCACGACAATTTTTTCGATCTGGGAGGAGATTCGATACTCAGTATTCAAATTATCGCGAGAGCAAACCAGGCGGAGTTAGGTCTAACCCCGCGTCAGCTGTTGCAACATCAAACCGTGGCCGAACTGGCGACGGTGGCGAAAATAGCCATCCAAACGGGCGCCGAGCAGGGAGCAGTGACTGGCCACGTTCCCCTAACACCCGTTCAGGCACGCTTTTTTGAACTCGATCAGACCGAGTTACATCACTACAACCAGGCGATGTTGCTTGAGGTTCAAGGTCTGGCGGATGCGTCCTTGTTTGCCAAGGCGATTGAACGACTCTTGCTCCAACATGACGCGCTGCGATTACGTTATGCGAGTGATCATGATGTCTGGCAACAGACTCTTGTCGCTCCGGATGGCGTCGTACCTTTCGAGACGGTGGATCTGCTGGCGGCTGAGGACGAAGAGAGAGCATTGATCGCCGATCACGCAGCAAGGCTGCATGCGAGCTTGAATCTGCACATCGGTCCGCTGATGCGGCTCGCGCTATTTGATCGCGGCGCGCAACGCAATAGCTACCTGCTCATCGTAATTCATCACCTGGCCGTGGATGGTGTGTCGTGGCGCATTCTGCTCGAAGACTTGCAGACGCTCTATCGGCAACTTAGTAGTAGTGAACAGCCGTCGCTGCCTTTGAAAACGACTTCGTTTAAGAACTGGGCCGAGGGTCTAACAGAGTATGCACAGTCGGACGATTTGCGGCAGGAGTTGTCTTACTGGCTGGCGCTTGGTGATAACTCACCTACGCGCCTTCCTTTAGATGAAGCCGTGGGAACGAACACGGTGGCGGATGCGCGGACACTTTCCGTTTCACTTGACGCCGATGAGACGCGCGCTTTGTTACAGGAAGTGCCGGTTGCTTTCCGCACGCAGATTAATGAGGTATTGCTGACAGCGCTGGTTCGAGCGCTTGCCCCGTGGACAGGTTCACGATCACTGTTATTAGATCTGGAAGGACACGGTAGAGAGGAGATTCTGCCAGGAGTAAATCTTTCGCGCACGGTTGGTTGGTTTACAACGATCTTTCCGGTGGTGCTCGAGTGCGGCGATGCCCAATCAGCAGTTGAGTCGCTGCGATCTGTGAAAGAACAGTTGCGCGCGATTCCCAACCGAGGCATCGGTTATGGATTACTCCGGTACTTGGGCGACGATGCGGCGGGCGCCAAGAAGCTTGCGGCCCTACCTCGAGCTGAATTGAGGTTCAACTATTTGGGGCAAGTCGACCGCGCGTTGCTTGACTCTTCGATGTTTACGGTTGCTGCGCAGCCAACCGGTCCAGCACAGAGTTTAAAGGCCGAGCGCACGTATCTGCTGAACATCATCGGCACTGTCACTGGAGGCGAATTGCGTTTGGAATGGACCTACAGCGAGAACATTCACCGTGAGGAAACAGTAGTGAGGCTCGCTCATAGTTACATTAAAGAATTGCGCGAGTTGATCGCGCAAGCTCGAATGGGCGACAAAGCGAGTTATTCGCCATCCGATTTCCCTCGGGCAAATCTGAGCCAGGAAGATTTGAACAAGGTTTTAGCGCGACTGGGCGGAATGGGGAGTGAAAACCGGAAATAAGCTGTGAACGCCGTTGCTGCGCCAGCAAGAGATCGTAAAGAATGTCGATCGTCACCAGCGCCGAGAGCTCGAACCATCAAGTGGTGGGCCGGATTACCGTCGACCCGCAGCTGAAGGTTAGCCGTCGGCCTGTCAAGCAACTGCTTCGTGCCCGCGAAGGGAATGAACCGGTCCCGCCCTCGTTTGCACAGGAGCGACTATGGTTTCTCGATCAAATCAATCCCGGTGATGTCTCGTCCAATATCTCGCGCGGCGTAAGAATCGTCGGCGCCCTCAACCGAGGTGCTCTCGAACAAGCAATCGCGGCCTCAATCGCACGCCACGATTCGCTACGGACTACGTTTGCCCGCACTGAGCTGTCCGCCGGCATAGATGGACAGCCTATGCAGTTGATTGCCGCTACGCGTGAGATCGAGTTGCCGCTGATCGATCTCTCGGCTGCGCTTCCAACGGAGCGCGAAAAGAAGGCTCAGGAAATTGCCCGCATGGAGGTTCAACAGCCGTTCGATCTGACACTGGGGCCCCTGGTGCGAACTACATTGCTGAAGCTCGCTGAACAAGAATACGTTTTGCTGCTGAACACGCACCGCATTGTCAGTGACGAAACGTCCATGGACGTTTTCTTTCGGGAGGTGTGGGACTGTTACAGCAGTTTGGCGAGAAGTGAACAACCGGCTCCCGTGCCCGTACCGGTTCAGTTCGCTGACTACGCCGCCTGGCAGCGAAGCGCACTCGATGGTGCCGCTCTTAGAGAACACGCGGATTACTGGAAGAGAAAACTCACCGCGACTCCACCAGTGATCGATCTGCCGACGGATCGTCCGCGGCCGCCGGTACGAAGTTGGCGCGGTGGATCGGCATCAATCGTTCTCGGGTCGAGGCTGACGGCCAAGCTCAGAGCTTTGAGCGAAAGCGAGAACGCCACACTTTTCATGACATTCTTGACGGCATTCCAGATTTTGTTGACTCGTTACAACGGCCGCGCCGATATGGTTGTCGGTTCCGATGTTCCTAACCGAGACGTTGAGGGAACACAAGACCTGATCGGGCCGTTTTCCGACTTGCTGCCTTATCGGTTGAGTTTATCCGGTCGGGAGACGTTCCGGAAGCTTTTGGCTCGCGTCAGAGAAACTACACTCGAAGCACAGGAGCATCAAGTTATACCCTTCGGGAAGCTAATCGACGAACTTCAACTCGAACGCAACTTGAGCCATGCGCCGCTCTTTCAGGTAGTGCTGAATCTTAAAAGCACGACTGTTGGAAGACAGTCAGTGGCCGGTCTGGAACTCGGCGAGTTTGAGTTTAACACCGGAATTTCTCAATTTGATCTAGCGCTTAATCTGTTTGAGCGAGATGAAGAGATCCATACGCGGCTTGAATACAACGCCGATCTTTTCAGCGGCGAAACGGCAGCGCGAATGCTCAGACACCTCGAGGTATTGATTGAAGGAATTGTGGAGGAGCCAGACCGCGAAGTCTGGACGTTAGAGTTGTTGACTGAACCAGAACGGCGCCAGCTGCTGGTTGAATGGACGAATACAGAAGCCACCTATCCCCGAGAGCTTTGCTTTCACCAGTTGTTTGAGGCTCAGGCTGCGCGCACACCTCAGACTACTGCCGTCGTGCATGGCGACCAGCGGTTAACTTACAACGAAATAGATCGCCGGACGAATCAGTTGGCCCATTATCTGCGGAAGCACGGCGTTGGCCCAAATGTCGTTGTGGGCATTTGCATGCATCGTTCGATTGAAATGCTTGTCGGACTCTTGGGAGTACTGAAGGCCGGAGCGGCCTATCTGCCACTGGACCCGAGTTATCCGCCCGAACGCTTGTCGTTCATGATTCAGGATGCGGCTGTTTCATTGGTGCTGACGCAGGAACATCTACGCACTACCTTGCCGAATCATGGCGTGCAGTTCGTCTGCCTGGACAGTGAATGGTCGAGGATCGGTACTGAAAGCGAGAACACGCCGGTTAACGTCGCGACGCCATTGGACCTCGTGTACATCATTTACACATCCGGATCGACCGGCCGGCCCAAGGGGGTGATGATTACACACGCAGGATTGGGGAACTATTTGAGTTGGTGCACTCAAGCTTATGACGTCGCGAAAGGAAACGGCTCATTGGTTCATTCTCCGCTCGGTTTCGATTTGACGGTCACCAGCCTGTTGGCGCCGCTGGTGTGTGGCCAACGAGTCACACTCCTGTCCGAAGAAGCGGGAATCGAAGGATTAAGTAAAGCCCTGTCCGACCACGGGGACTATAGTCTGTTGAAGATTACGCCATCGCATGTTGATGGCCTTAGTTATTCTCTCGCGCCTGAAGCTGCGGCGAGTGCCACACGCTCGCTGATCATCGGCGGTGAAGCTCTCTTCCGCGAAACTCTGGAATTCTGGCGCCGCGAAGCGCCAAACACGCGGCTAATCAATGAGTATGGACCAACCGAAACAGTAGTTGGCTGTTGCGTCCATGAGGTGCCGGTGTCTGAAGCGGCGGTTGGTCCGGTGCCGATTGGGCGGCCAATCGCTAACACGCAGCTCTACATTCTCGATGACCGTATGCAGGTAGTGCCCATCGGCGTGCCCGCGGAACTATACATTGGCGGCGCTGGTGTAGCCCGCGGGTACTTGAAGCGGCCCGAGCTCACCGCCGAAAAGTTTTTGCCGCATCCATTCGCTAAAGAGCCAGGCGCGCGTCTTTACAAGACGGGAGATTTGGCGCGCTATCTTTCCGACGGCACGATCGAATTCCTGGGGCGACTAGATCATCAAGTCAAGGTCAGGGGCCATCGTATCGAACTCGGGGAGATCGAGACGTCGCTAGCGCAACACACCGGAGTAAGGGAATGTGTAGTGATTGCACGTGACAGTAGTGATCGAGCGAAAGAGTTGGTGGCGTACATCGTACCTGAGCCGGATACGGCCCCTTTGGTCGAGGAGCTGCAAAGTTTTCTGAGAGCGAAGTTACCGGAATATATGCTACCGGCTGCGTTTGTTACGCTTAAGGCGCTACCGCTAACCTCCAATGGCAAAGTCGATCGGAGCGCCCTTCCCGCGCCGGAATTATCACGGCCGGATTTGCGCGAAGTTTACGCTACACCCCGGGATGCTCTTGAAGAACAACTCGTCAAAGCCTGTGAAAAAGTGCTGGCGCGCAAGCCCGTCGGGATCAGGGATAACTTTTTCGCGCTCGGAGGTGATTCACTACTGGCCGTAAGACTATTCGCGCAGATCGAAAACCGTTTTGGGAAAAANNAGCGACCCTGTTTAAGTCGCCAACAATCGAGCAACTTGCGCAGGTGCTGCGAGGAACGGAATCAAGGCACAGCTGGTCTTCCCTTGTGCCGGTTCAACCGCAAGGCACACTGCCGCCACTATTCTGTGTCCACGCAGGAGGAGCCAATGTTCTGATCTACCGGCCTCTCGCGCGACATCTGGGAACGGACCAGCCGGTTTACGCATTGCAGGCGCGAGGGTTGGATGGACTCATGGAGCCTCTAACGCGGGTTGAAGAGATGGCGAGTCATTATCTCAAAGAAGTCCGCGAACTCCAGCCCGAGGGCCCATACCAGTTGCTGGGCGCTTCGTTCGGCGGGCTGGTAGCTTTTGAGATGGCTCATCAGTTGAACGTGCAAGGGCAGCAGGTCAGCTTCCTGGCCATGCTGAACACGAACTGTCCGGTTTACACGCTGGCCCACCGTTTACGTTGCCAGTTGGGCCACCTTAAGCAGCGCGGCCTCCGCTCCCACGCGCAAAGTGTGGGGCGGGCAGTGGCAGCGAGACTAAAAAAGAGATCAGCAAAGCTAGATGGTTTTGATCCCGGTGACCGTGAACTACAGGCGTTGCTGGAACGCCGCGAGGACAGCGACGACGCGTTGATCAAAACTGTCTTTGGTATCTACCATGCGGGCGAGGCCTATCAGCCGGTGGGCAAGATCTATTCCGGCAAGATCACGTTCTTCTGGGCCAAAAACGACGAAGCAGACTTTGAAGATAACCGGTTGGGATGGCGGCGACTGGCCGGGGGCGGGTTGGAGATTCATGCGGTGCCCGGCACTCACGGGTCGATGAGAGAAGAGCCCAATGTGGCGATCTTGGTGGCTGAGTTGAGGCCCTGCCTCGAAAAAGCGCGGACCGCGAATGCCCGCGTTCTTCGCAGCGATAAAACCTAACAAAGAATGGCTGTCAACGAAAGAATTGAATTGGAGAACTTGGAAGATCTCTACCAGCTTTCACCAATGCAGCAGGGCATGCTGTTTCACACGATTTATGCACCAGGGTCAGGTGTGTACTTCGAGCAGTCTGTTTTCACGATCAAAGGCGAGCTTGAGGTCGTCGCGTTCGAGCGTGCGTGGCAGCACACCGTTGACCGGCATTCGATTTTGCGCAGCTCGTTTTTGTGGGAAGATCTCGAGAAACCGCAGCAAGTGGTCCATCGCCGGGTCAGCCTCCAGGTTGAAAAGCAAGACTGGGGTCATCTGTCGAGCCAGGATCAAGAGGCTCAACTCGCGGCATACATCGTTGCTGATCGGGATCGCGGTTTTGATCTGGCAACTCCGCCATTGATGCGCATCGCTGTCTTTCGACTTGACCGCAACCTTCACCGTTTGCTCTTCAGCCGTCATCACTTATTGCTGGATCGGTGGTCGCGCTCGATAGTCTTAAAAGAGGTCTTCGCTTTGTACGAAGCGTTTCGCAAAGGCGAAGAGCCGGCCCTGCCGCCGTTGCGGCCTTATGGCGATTACATCGCCTGGCTGGGCGAACAGGATCAACGAGCAGCGGAACGCTACTGGAGAGCCTCGCTTGAGGGCTTTGTTGCTCCGACCACTCTGTCGCTTGACCGGAAATCTTCCGGCCGAGGCACGCCGGAGACTGAATACGGTGACGAACGAATTCTACTTTCCGAAGGAAGCACCGAGCAGCTGCGCGGCTTTGCGCGTAATTACAAACTGACCCTGAACATTCTGGTCCAGGGAGCATGGGCGTTGTTGCTGAATCGTTACACCGGCGAAGATGACGTTGTCTTCGGGGTTACGGTTGCGGGCCGGCCAGCAATCTTGCCGGGTGTGGAATCGATGGTGGGCCTATTTATCAACACGCTGCCGCTGAGGGTGCGCATGCCAATGCACTCTTCCGTGCTTTCCTGGCTTAAGGGCCTGCAGGCTCAACAGAGCGAGCTGCAGCAATATGAGTACAGTTCGTTGCTCGATATTCAAGGGTGGAGCGATGTGCCGCGCGGTGTGCCGCTTTTTGAGAGCATCTTCGTTTTCGAGAATTTGCCGGTCGGCAGTACTTATCAAGCGGAAAGCAGCGCAGTCGAGTTCCGCGACGATCGCGGCATTGGGTCAGCAACCGGTTATCCGTTGACCGTATTAGTGCACCCTGGTCAAAGACTCAGCAATCAGGTTATTTACGATTGCTCGCGCTATGACGCCGAACCGATTCGCCGCCTGCTGGTCCACCTTCAGACTTTGCTTGAAAATTTGCCGTTGGACGCCGAGACGTTGGTTTCGCAGCTCCCGTTGTTCACTGACGTTGAACGCGACCAGATTCTGGTCCAATGGAACGATACGGGTGTTCCGTCGGCGCCATTATCAATTCAGCAACGCTTTGAAGCTCAAGTTGAACGAACACCAGAAGCAGCAGCGGTGATCTTTGATGGGCGGGAACTGAGTTATCGGGAGCTAAACCGCCGAGCCAATCAACTGGCCCATCATCTGCGTCGGCTGGGTGTCGGCGCCGATGTGAAAGTTGCCATCTGCATCGATCGCAGAATCGAAATGGCGATTGGTGTGATCGCAACTTTGAAAGCGGGAGGGGCCTATGTCCCGCTCGATCCTGAGTATCCGCGGGAGAGAATGCGCTTCATGCTGGGCGATGCGCAGTGTGCGGTTTTGTTGACGAACGAGCGCGTGTTGAGGATTTTGCCGGAAACTGAACGGGCGGTCCTGTGCCTCGACAGAGATTGGGACAAAGTCAAACACGAAAGTGACGACAATCCGCGAAACGAGATCGATGGCGAGAACCTCGCGTACGTGATCTACACCTCCGGGTCGACAGGCCAACCGAAAGGCGTGGCGATGACCCGGCGCGCACTTCGGAATCTGCTTGCATGGCAGCTAGAACACGCTGGTCACTTTCCGGCAGCGCGAACACTACAGTTTGCCTCACTCAGCTTTGACGTCTCGTTTCAAGAGATGTTTTCGACGTGGTGTTCGGGCGGAATGCTGGTGCTGGTTTCGGATGAGCTGAGGCGTGACGCGCTTTCACTGTTGCACTTCCTGGTTGAGCAAAAAGTGGAAAGGATCTTTCTGCCGTTCGTTTATATGCAGCACCTGGCGGAAGCGGTCGAGCAGGGTGGCACACTGCCAGCGCATTTGAGTGAACTCATCACCGCCGGTGAGCAGTTGGAGATTACGCCGCAGATTAGGAAGTTTTGTGACCGGTTGAAAGATTGCGCGCTACACAATCATTACGGACCATCAGAGAGTCACGTCGTAACCTCTTATTCGCTATCCCGTTCGGTCAACGACTGGCCCGCGTTGCCGCCAATTGGCCGGCCGATCGCGAACACGCAAATCTACATTCTCGACAGGAATCTGGAACCGG
>WNFA01011383.1_pt1 | contig 12857 bp, 12 predicted proteins | sample 5400481 | NCBI WGS metagenome assembly WNFA01 (sample SAMN13153340, study PRJNA577476) | soil metagenome | isolation source: 120 cm saprolite under Douglas fir tree site 2 hole 1 replicate 2 | place: USA:California | collected 2015-04-18 | reverse complement strand
TGCGCCAAATCGAGACGGAACCCCGTTCCCTGGTGATTCAAAAACGAGGCACGCCCCGAGCCGTGCTGCTGAGCATTCGCCAGTATGTTCGGCTGGCCGCTCCAGAGCCGGAGATTCTCCGCGCGATCGGCGAGGCATCGAAGCGCAGAGGCACGGACGCTCTCACCTCCGCGCAGGTCGATCACATCATCGCCAAAGCGCGAAGTCGAAAAAACAAGCGCTGATGCTTTCGCTTCGTCTGGTCATCGACACCAACATTGTCGTTTCTGCCGCCCTCAAGCCGGAAGGACTGCAGCGGACGGTCTTCCTGCTAGCAATCTCTAGGCCCGCTCAGCTCTATGTTTCACACCCCATCCTCCGGGAATATCGGGATGTGCTGTTCCGCCCCGAGCTGCACATCCGCAAAGGCTCGCGCCTGCAATATCTTCAATTCATCAAAAACCGCTCTCGCCTTGTCCATCCCATCCGTTCGCTGCAAGTCACCAGCGATCCCGCGGACAACATTTTCCTGGAATGTGCGGAAGCTGCTCGAGCGGACTACCTCATCACCGGCAACGCCCGTCATTTTCCAGAATTTTGGAAGAACACCAAGATCGTTTCGTCTCGTGAATTCGTGACGTTGATGGCGCCCCACCTGCGTTGAGTTCCGGCACGCCCGGTTCTCTCGCCCACGGCAGCCGCTTCGAGGTCGTGCCCACCAGCGACGAAGTCGGCATCATCGGCGCCGCCCTCAACGCCGAGCGCGCCGCCTCCTCCGCTTCTTGATCGTCGTCCAAAACCCGCGGGCAGCGCACTTTGCGGCAGATTCTTCTTTACTATTCGAGGGCGCGGGACTATCCTCTCGCCACGAAATCCGATCCGTCGTATCGGGCAAGAAATCAAGAACAAATAACTGTGGAGGATGCAATGAAGTTTGCGGCAACTTTACTTTCCCTGGCGCTCGCAGGAGCGATATTCGCTGGCGTGCCTGCAGGTACCAAGCAGGCTGCAGCCGATAAAAAAGCAACTGCGGCCCCCAAAAAACAGGCCAAGTGGCAGGGCACCGTCGTCAGAATTTATAAAGACTTGTCGCAGATGGACATCCGTGGCGGCGCCGCCCCATCGAAAGCTATGAGGAAGATCGCCTACGACAAGGCGACCGAATGGACGAAGCTCGGAAAGCCGGGGGAGCAGGACGAGGTCAAGGAAGGCTCGTTTGTGATTGTGCTGGGCCATGTGGATGATAAGGGCGTGCTGCACGCGACGCGCATAGACCTGCGGCTGCCACGATAACTTTTTTCTAGATGTATGTGCGAGTGACGCAGGGGCGCTGGCTTCTTCGCCAGCGGCTCCGGAGCGTCAAGGATTTGCACGGGGCCGTCAAGACTTTACCTCAAGAGCTTCGAGGCGAAGTTTTGCAGCGCGCGCTGTTTCGCGCAGCAGCGGGTCCGATTCGTTCAGGCACCGATCTAATTGACCTTCCAAAGATTTTAGCCCCAAGGCTCCGATGGCGTATGCTCCGCACGACTTCAACCACGGATCTTGGCTAGCAACGAGTTCTGCCACAGCCTGTTCCTGGCTTTCGATTTTGGCGCGCACCAGCCCTTGTGCAATCTTGGCTCGTTCTGCCACGGTGATTTTGCTATCCAGCAAAGGTACCAGCATGTCTCGCAATTGCGATTTCAAGACGTTATCAAGGAATTCCAAGGCATTGTCATGCACGGAGACGCTGGTGGACTGCAGACCTATATAGGCACTGTGCAAATCGAGCCGGGGATGCAGGAGGTTCAGCAGACGAAAGATGCGCTCCAGTTCCTGTTGCATGGATTCCTTCAGCGCTCGCGCCAGAGGATCGACGCCGTCTGTCGTGGCACCGATGGTAGCCAAAATCTGGTATGAACGGTAGTGCCCCAAAATCTCGGCCGCCAATACGGTCTCTAGCATTTGACCGTCCAGCACGATCTCGGGGTTCAGCCGGCAAAGTTTATTGAGCGCGGCAATCGTGCGAAAGCGCAACATCGTATCGCCTTGCAGGAGGTTATCAAGCAGCACGCCTGCGGCGGCTGGCGTTCCGAGAGCCACTAATACGCTGGGAATTTCTCTGCGTGCTTGGATGGGAACCGCAGAATCACAGAGGTGGTCGCGTAACCCTCCTACAATGGAATCCCCGAATCTGCCCAGTGCCTGTGCCGCCGCGGGGGCCAGTCTATGCTCCGCGAGCCGGTCTAATAGCTCAGGGACCAGTCGGCGCTTGCGCAACATTCCGACCGAGTGGATGGCCTCGCACGCCACGTGAGTGTCGGAATCGGCAAGAAGCCTGGAGAGCAGAGGGTCGAAACAGTCTGGCAACTCGCCGAGCAGCCGCGCCGCTTCCATGCGGTTACGCAGGCCTTCTTCTCCTGCTTCGTTGACCATAGAGTCCAGGATATTCCGGGCGGCTTCCAAGTTCTGAGCCTCGCCGGGCTGCGCCAGAAACGCGACGACCGCCGAACGGACCGAGAAGTCCGGGAAATCGCCTAGTTGCTCAATGACCGTCAGAGGATCGATATGTCCATGGTGGCTCAGAAAGAGCAAGGCTTCGGTGCGCACACTCAGTTCCGGGTCCCGCAGTAGTCGTTGCACTTCTGGAAGGGCGGCTTTGTCGCCCGAGGCTGAGAGAATGGCGATTGCCTTCTGCCGCACTTCTGGTGCGGAATGACTCAGCAAAGCCCGGATCGCCGGGTGCGCAGCTCTTTGCCGTTCCACTTCAAAAAGGGACAGCGCGTAAAGAATGTCTTTGGGATCGGATGCGGAAAGATTGGTGACCAGAAGGTCCGTCGTCGACCGGTCCAGCACTGGCGCGCTGGCTTGTTCCAGATCGAAGCGATGCTGGCTAATGCTTTCCCTCAGGGTGGCGACGTATTGTCGCCGCGCGACAGAAACTGCCATCAGCCAGCCGCCCACCAGCAGCAGCACGACCCAGCTGATTTGACGCGGGGGGAAGTGCAACAAGGTGGCAAAGATGAGCACCATTAGGCCGGACAGCCCATCACCCAGGCGCCAGATGACGGTATCGATGAACCATTTCACCTGTAACTTCACACGGGCGGCGATCGGCAGGTAGAGCAACTCGGCCGTAGACTTGTCCACCGAATAGCGCAGCACCTGGTCGCCGCCTTTCAGCGCCACTGCGGAGCCCAGCGTGCCAAGAACTAGGAGACCGGCGGAACCCATCAATACCGTGACGGGAAGCACGAACAGCGCGGTGCCAATACCGAATCGCCGCAAAAATCTCGCAGTCAACAGCAACTGAAACAATAACCCCAGCAAGCCCGCGTAAAAATTGAAGTTACCAAAAAAAACAGCCATTACGTCTTTCTTTACCAGGAACTGCTGACCTATAGCTAGGAACTGCCAGTCCGTTAATGTAGTTACCAACGACGAAATGCAGATAACCGCCGCGATAGCCCGCAAATAGGGCGAGGAGAACAACAGGCGCATGCTTGCGAGCAAGTTCCGCGAGTTTGTTTCCGCGGATTCTCCCGCCTTCCCTTGCGCGTCACTCACCAGCACTCGCCCGCTCCGCCAGACCAGGATCACCAGACCGGCGCAAATCAAAACGAACAACGTCATGGCCAGCAGCAGACTTTCCGTTCCGAACCTCTTAGCCATGGTTTTGGACAGGAAACCAGCAAAAATCGCTCCCCCTATGCCGCCCCCGCCCACCATCCCAAAAACCCGCTTGGCTTCGCGTGTGGTCAGAACGTAATTGGCCAGGGTCCAGATTTGCGTAGCCCCCAGCACGCCGAAAATTTTTACCCAAACGTAAAAGGCGGGAAAAACCCAGATCAGGTGGGAGTAGTAATGGGCTAGCCACCAAAACACCGCACAAGTGCTGGAGAAAAATACCATGCTGCCGACGAGCAGATCGCGGAGAAGAACCCGCCGCGCAATAAGCACGTACCCCGCTATGACCAACGCGACCAGCACCGCACTCGCCATTTGAGCGTAGGCCAACTGCTTTGCCTGGAAACGGGAAAGGAACAGCGCAGCCCCCGCCACGCCGCCGATTTTGTAGCTGGCGATAACTAAGAACAAGCAAGAGCACAGAAGGGAGCCACGCCCCAAATCTCCTGGTCGTATATTCAGGGCACGCTCAATCCACCGTTTCATCCGCAGAACCTTCTTTCCCAACCTATCTCTGTTATTGCTGTGCGGCCGTCCCGGAACACATACGGTCGGCCGGCAAGACGGCTACCTTTTCCGAAACCGGTGTCCCATCCCCGACGCCTAGATGTTCTCCAGGCTCTCGGTTTTGAGGCGAAGACCCTGCAGAATCAAGAAGCACTACCTGCTGATCCAGATAGACAGCGATGAATTTGGCATCGCCGCAAATTTCCAGAGCTGACGGCCTGCCCCCAGGGTAGTAGCTACTGAGCATGCCGGTGTCGATCAGGAACACTTTGTTACCGAAGCGAGGCCGGATGCGACCTCCCTGCTGCACCGTGTGGCCTACCACAACGTGCGTCGCCTTGTAAGCCTCCAGAACCTTGCTCGCCTGCGGCGCACCGTCTTCGTCGTTCCACTTGTCGTAACCGCGGAACCACAGCGGACCGTCAACGCGCACGCTCAGCCAATCTTGAAATTTCAAGAACTCCCGGATCTCAGCCTGGCGTTCATCGGTCGCGGGGATACGCGACTTGAGCTCCGCGATGACCTCCGCCTGAAGCACATTGCTGACTTCCTGTAAATTGAAGAACGGCAAAATCAACTGTTCATTCTGCAGATGCTGCTTGGAGGCATCGAAGGCCTTGATTTCCTCGTGGATCCGCTTATTCATCGCATCCAGTTTCGTCTTCGCCAGATCAGGGTGAATTCCTCCGTGCAAGAAAATCACTCCATCAATTTCGGCCACCGCGTCATGTCCTCGCAGCCACTCACCGTATTTTCCCTTTGGACCCAACGCTTCGCGCTGCTCGATGAAGCCCAACGGATGACGTGCCATCCACTCTGCCTCGGTCAACTCCATCGGCTGGGGAAGCTCGGCTAGTAACGCTGCGTGGCTACTCCTCCATTTCTTATACTCCTCATATGCAGCTTTCTGTCGCTTCTCGGAATTACCGTCCGCAAAACTGGCATAGTTCACGGGAACGACGTAACGCAAGTCACCCATGATATTCATCATCTCGTGGTTACCAAGCAGGCTTACGACACGACCGCCGGCTTGGGGCCCTTCTTTCTCCAGCGCCATCATCAGGTCCATGACTTCGCGCGGCTTGGGGCCGCGATCCAGTAGGTCCCCAACCTGAACGAACGTAGTCTTACCGCCTGCCCAGTGGTTTTGCTTGTCTATCAGTCCTGTGTGTTGAAGAATGGCGACGAAGTCGTCAAAGTCATTGTGAACATCGGCGATGGCGACTACGGAGTCTGGCGGTTCCGGAAATACAAGCGCGGTGGAGAAAAACACAGGACGGAGGGCGGACCATTTTCCTGTCTCCTATAGGCAACCAGCAGAGTTTTGGTGAAAACATTGGGTTCCGCGGGACGTCCTCTATTGCGGTGCATCTTAGGCTGCCAGACTTGCACAAGTCAACAAGCGGAGAATACGCATAGAGGAACCCAATGGCGCAAAAGCCGCCGCGCAGGCGGCCGGCAGTCCCTCGGGAGCAAATCCATCCTCAGGGCCCAGGGGTGCCCGACCAGATATAAAAACGCTCTCACCTCTCCTGGACCAAAAACCTCGGCACGGTCACGTCGAGGTTGGACATCGTGGGCTGCCTTTGACGCAGCGGTTCGTGATAGACCACACGGAAAAAACACAATCGCGGAGCCATCACCTGAAGGCTCCGCGATCTGATTACTAAGTGAACCGTATCTTCACAAGAGATAGGGCGTTCAACTTGTGTTACAAGACCCAGCTCGTCTACTGCGAGTGGGAGAGCCGCTTAGAGATTAGGGTTGCGTGGATTACGCCGGCCTTCTCCGAAGTGCCCTTGCAAATCACGTAGTCCCCGTCTTTAACTTGGCTGGCGTCAATATCGTTGACCTTCTTGTCGGCGTGATACTGGCTGACCCATTTCGTCGAGCTGTCGTACGCACAGGTCTTCTCTAGACTCGAACCCGACTTACGAAGAGTCAGAGTAGACTGCTCCTTACTGCTTCTTTCAACTCTACCTTCCCAGCGGTCCTCCTTCGGCTTGGCGGGAGCCTTTTGCGCGAACACCGCCTTCGCCAGCGGGAAGATAAGTACCAACGCGAACAGCAGAGTAAGCTGCTTCTTCTGCATATTTTTCTCCTTGTTACCGGGATCACCGGCAAGATGTGATGTGTAGCACGAACACTAAACCCCAGGGACCAAAAAGAGCAAGCTTTTTCAAGCCCGGGCTTCCAATCCAACGTCTCCGCTGAGCGGCGCGGTTTCCTTCAGTGGTAACTTAAGTCAGTACAGTACTTCGTTCTCGCCTTTTTCAGCGATCATCGTCTGGAACCGCGCCACAATCTTGTCCCGGCGTGCCATCACCGCTTTCACTTCATCCTTGGTGAGATACCGGCCGATTTTTTCGGTTAGCGCGTTCCCGTCCAGCGCCTTCAGCTTCTCCAACAATTGCCGGTCGCAGCGTACCAGGTCCTTAGGTTCTTTCAGATCCCTGTTGGGGCGAAATGCCCGGCTGAAATCAATCCTCCAAATCTTCCAATTCTCACCGATTAGCACGTTGGTCAGATTGGGATCAGAATCGGAGATCAATTGATCGAAGACCCGAATCTTGTACATCTGGTTGTTCCAGGCATCGGCGTCCGGCGCCGTTAATTTCTGCTTGTGGCGCTCCGCCTCATCCATCTTCACCGGCAACCACCAACTGAGCGAGCCGGAATTGCCTTCCCATTTGCGCTCCACATACACCGGCAGCATATCGTCCATGCCGATCAACTCCGCCAGCGCATACGCAGCGAGATTGTACTTGTACGAGTCCACGAAGTTCAGTTCCATGCCGCCGGTGGCAGTCCTCATCTCGCGTTTGTGTTCATCGATAGCTTGGAAAGAGGCGTCGTGGGTCACGGTGCCGTCCGAAAGCGTAAGCCGTTGGGTCTGAGTGATGCCTTTCTTGGCCCCCTGGCTGTGCACCACCTTGGCGGTGAGCAGGAACTGCTTAATCTGCTCCTTGGTCAGGGTTGGCTCGTCGGCAGCAACCGCGATGAGTCCGCAAGTCAGACATACCACCGCGGCAAGAATCAACCCCCGCCAGCGCAGATTAAGTGCGTTCATGGAAGATCCTCCACTGAGCGGCTGGAACTCTACTCCTTTGCGCCGCAATGGACAACCTAAAATACCCGGAATGGCCGCCGCAAAACCCGTAGCGGTGCTGCTTCAGAACCGATCGATAAGGTCTCCAGTTCGAACAATAACAGTGTTCCTGCCACTCCTGAATTCCTCCGGCTTTCACTACTATTTTTATCCGGGAATGAAATCCTACGTGCGAAAACTTGGTCCAGCTTCTCCTCCGACTCCATCTTTGCCCCTGTGCGCCCAGCAAATCCCAATCTTTCGCGCTGATTCTCAAGTCTCCGGAGTGTCCCACCCTCGGTCTGTGAGGCGGGCCCTGTCGTGTTGACAAAGTGAATTTGGGGTGTGCGAGGGTTCTTCGTTTGTCGCTTCTTAACGCTGAATCTTCTTCACGAACCCTGCGGCTTCCGCAGATTCGAGAGCGTCCTCAGCAAATCGTGCCAATACGGCGCTCCCACACTCACCAGGATCCCCGTCATCAGCGACCCAAAAATTTCGTAGAGAAACGCGCCGCCGCCCATCGGCGGATTTCCCTGACGCCACACCCGCCCCACGCCAAAATTCACATCCGCGAAGAACGTCTCCATGTTCCCGCGCAACGCCCGCGACTGCTTTCCAATATCCTCGTTGCTCGTTGCCTTCGTCGGACTTGCCGCGGTGGCCGCATCCTCCGCCAATTTCAGAGCCTTCTCGGAGTAGTCCTTCGCAAACGTCGTCCGCAACTGCTGGTCGGTGTACAACGTTTTCCAAATCGTGACCGAATTCACGTTGCACAACAGGCACACCGCCAACCCCGCGGCCAGCGCCAGACTTTTCATGCGGCGTTCGAAACCATATCGCAAATTCGCCACGTGCAAATCCGCCCGCGATTGAAGGTCTCCCATGTCCACCCATGCGGGCTCGAGTTGCTGCAGAAAAACCTTCATCTTGTCCACCGTCAGATATTCCTCGCCCAAACTCTTCCAGTTAATGTCGTTGAGCCAGGGATGCGTCGCGGCCAGCGCCCCAAGGCCCTGCCCCAACATTCCCTGCACCAGGGAATCCACCTCCGCGTACAAGTTCCCCGAGTAATAGTCCACATAGCTTTTGATCAACGAGGTCAGGCACTTCACCAGCAAACTCAGCATCGCCATGATCGCCACAAATCCCAGCGCCGTATCCAGCAGCTGAATCATCGGTTCTCCTTACGCCCCCGGCTTTTTCTCCGCCTCGCTCGATGCCGTCCTGACTCGCTCCTTCATTCTCGGCCCCAGCGGATGCGAGCCTCCAGCTGACGTCGTAGCCAGCAGCGTCGTCTTCGCGGCAGCCTCCCCCGAAGGAGCGTCCGGCCGCCAGTGCGGCGAAAGGCTCCCCACCCCATAAACATAAACCGCCGCGCAGATCTCCACCGAAATCAGCCCGTACCCAAACTGCAGCCACGACCACGAGACGTGCAAGTGTTCCGCAATTATCGGTTCGAGGAATGCGTTGACCATCACCAAAATCACAGCGCCAATCAAAAACCACCAGTAAGGCCGCAATCGCCTGTTCTTGAAAGCGCCTTCGTCTTCGCTCATGTGTTACCCCCGATGGTAAGTGCCCGCCGAAGTAACCGAAGCGGAGCGTACTCAAGCAGCCCGCGGATTGCAAGCCTTTCTCGTTCCACGCATTCGAATAGCGGCCAGCACCAGCGCTCGCCGTCAAATCCCGTCCTAGTACCGACGTACCTTCACTTCCCTAACCTTTGCTTCATTCCGCCCGCCGCCATAAGCCTCTATCCTCCGATTTCAGATCTTGGTTGGAGTTCTGAGGGAAAGTCCTATGCAAGTTGGACGTTACGAAATCCTCGAAATCATCGGCGTGGGCGCCAACGGCCGCGTAGCCCGTGCCTTTGATCCGTTAGTCGCGCGCATTGTCGCCATCAAGCTATTTCCCAAGGAACTCGCGCAAGGCCAGGCCCGCCAGCGCTTCGTGCAAGAAGCTCGCGTAGTCGGCCAAATTTCGCACCCTTCTATCATCACTTTGCACGACATGGGCGTGGACGACGCCTCCCAAACCCCTTACCTGGTCATGGAGTTCGTCGAAGGTCAGCCCCTCGAAAAGATCCTCGAAAAGGGCAGCATTCCCTACCCCCGCGCCTGTGCCTGGTCCGCCGACATCGCCACCGGCCTCGGCATCGCGCACCGCAAAGGCATAATCCACGGCGACGTAAAGCCCGCCAACATCCTCATCACCGACGACGGCCGCATCAAACTCACGGACTTCGGCATGGCTCGCCTCGCCAGCCGCGACGCCAAAGATACCCCGCTCCTCGGCACGCCCGCTTACTGGTGCCCCGAGCAAATCGTCGGCAAGCCGCAGGACGCCCGCTCCGACATCTTTTCTCTCGGCGTGGTCATGTACGAAATGGCCACCGGCCACCGGCCCTTTGACGCCGATTCCCTGCAGGGCATCTGCTCGCGTATTCTCTCGTCCACGCCCCTGCCGCCGTCCCACGCCAATCCCTCGATACCGACGGCCTTCAATGAGCTGATTGCCTCCTGCCTCGCCAAGGATCCCGCCCAGCGGTGCAGCTCAGCAGAGGCTCTCGCCTCACAGCTTCACCCGCTCGCGCGTCGCAGCCCCGTCGAGCCTGTCGTCCCGGCAGCCGCTTCGGTGCGCAGCCGCTTCGGCCAGCTCTTGCGCTCCGCGTAAGAGCGAGCTCGCAACTTCCAAGTGTTTCCAAAAGTACTAGCTGGTACTTTCGTCGAAAAATCCCTGTCTTCCTGCCAAGCGTGCTCTCCGATCGACCTGCTGTGGAAAATCCTCTCAACGTACTGAATAAAAACCCATTACTTGAGTGCCCCGCTTTCTTCCAGCAATCCCCCTAGCCCTTGGGACATGGTACTCAGGGACGGTATCCACCTGCCCTCTCGTTCCATTCCCCTCGCGCCCTTTTTCCTTCACGATTCGACCTAACCTGGGTGTTAGAACTCGGGCGCGCTCGCCCTCAAATATGCAAAAGGATCGTTACGAAATCCTCGGCCCTCTGGGTTTCGGCGCCACCAGTCGCGTGGACAAAGCCCGCGACAAAATTATTGGCCGCACCGTAGCCATCAAGACCCTCGTCCATTCTTTCGGCGCCGCTCCGCAACAAAAGCAATTCCTGCGCGAAGCGCAAATCGTCGGACAGCTCTCCCATCCCGCCATCGTGAGCCTTTTCGACGTCGGCATCGAAGACACCGGCATCGCCTACCTGGTGATGGAGTACATCAACGGCCGCACCTTGGAGCAGGTTCTTTCCGAGTCGCCGACACCCTGGCCGCGTGCCTGCGCCTGGGCCGCCGACCTGGCCACCGCCCTCGGCCGCGCGCATCAAGCCGGCATCATTCACGGTGACGTCAAGCCCGCCAACATCATGGTCACCGAAGACGGCAACGTGAAGCTCAGTGACTTCGGCATCGCCCGCTTCGCTACGCAAGTTTCCAACTCCGGCCGCATCATGGGCACTCCGGCCTATCTCGCTCCCGAGCAAATCCTCGGCGAGCCCCACAGCATCCGCTCCGACCTCTTTTCTCTCGGCATCGTTCTCTACCAAATGCTCACCGGTGTGCCGCCTTTCGACGGCAGCTCCGTCGCGGCCGTCTGCGCGCAAATACTCACGGCCGACCCGGTTGAGCCCTCCAAGCGCAACCCGTCGCTCCCCCACGGCCTCGATCACATCGTCATGCGCTGCTTGTCCAAAAAGTCGGAAGACCGCTACCCCTCCGGCGACGCTCTCGCCGCCTCGCTTTACCCGCTCGCGCGCCGCATGCCCCTTCCGCCCTCGGAGAGCCGTGTATCGTGGTGGTCGCGCCCCTTACGGGCGCGCGACGTCTGGGCCTTCGCGTCGGTCCTGGCGCTTGTCGCAGCCGCCGTGCCCGTGGGCCACGCGGTGGCCGCGCATTACCACATGCCTTCCACTCCCAGCGTGGCGATGATCGCTTCGCCCAGACAGCCCGTAGAGCTGGACGAAGATTCGCCTCGAGATGTCACGCTCGACCTCCAGTCAGTCCGTCCCGCGCCGCCTGCTCCTGCTCCACGCAAGCCGCGCGCTTCGCGCCCGGCCGCTAGCCCCGTCGCTCTCCGGCACACCGAACTCACCCGCGCTGTCGTCCCCGCCGCCCGCGAAACCCATCCCGAGGTGAACGTGGCTGCGCCCGCTCTCCCCGCGCTTTTGGCCTCGCCCGCCTACGCGCCGGCGCGGCGCGCCTCCCTGCGCATCAACATCGACGCCAGCGTCGCCGACGGCACCCTGGCCATCTTCGCCGACCGCGACTTGCTGCTCACCACGCGCCTATACTCCCGCACCACCTCCGAGCCCCTCCGTATCTAGCATTCGCTTCCCGCCGGACCTCACCAGCTTCGCGTCGCCCTCTATCGCGCCGACAAAAGCCTGCAGACCGAGAAGGAAGGGCTCGGCGAAATTCGCACCGACACCGAAAACGCCCTCACCATTCGCGTCACCCGCCGCTCCAAGCACTTGATTCAGCACCAGACCGCCCTCGACGTCACCTGGCCCAGCGCCGTTTCCCCCCAGCCCCAGCACGCGGTACCCGCCGCCGCCTTGGCCACAGCCCTTAAGTAACTCCCCCTGCAAATCCTTCGTAGGGACAAGCTTGCCTCGCCATCCTCCGTCTCCATCCGTTTATAGGGGCACGACATTAGTCGTGCCCGCCTTTCCGAAGCGGGGAATTCCTCCGAAGCGCCGGAGGTGCGTTACGCGAGAAGCGTAGGTCAGGCCTTTCGGGCCTGATTCGCGCAGCGAACGAAGCCTGTAAGGCTGGGTGAGCTTGCCGAGAATCTATCTAGCTCTTCTTTGAAGTCACTGCATAGAACGCTGCCCACCGCTGCTCTACGTCCTTGCTCTTGCAGTGTGGACACGCGATCTTGCCCTTCTCGTACTCGGCAATGGTCAGGATTTTCGAGAATTCTTTCTTGCAGGCTCGACACACAAAACTGTACTGGGGCATGACACCCTCCCCCTCGAAAGTGTTTCGACGCAAATCCTAGCCGTCCGTCCCGCTGGCGTCAATTGGCTCCCTCTCCCAAAAACTCACCAGAAGCAAAAGAACGAGAGCTGCGTCTAATCGGAGTAGAATACAGAGGCAGCCATGCGCTCAACAACTACGGCGCTTGTCCTCTCGGTCACCCTCCTCGGTTTCGCTGGCGGGATCGCCATCCGCGCGCGGGGCACCAGCCAGGCACCCTCTGCCGATCAGCCCCTGTCAGAACAAGCGCGCGCCCGCTTGCTCGCCACCGGCAAGGAGCTTTTCATGGCACGCTGCGCCCGTTGCCACGACGAGCGCGGCGACAAGCCCCTCAAGACCGGCCCTCCCCTGAACCAGCGCGGCCTTTCCAGCGAGCAGATCGCCCAAGCCGTGAGCGGCCGCCTCCGCGACAACACCGAGGACGAGCGACGCGCGGTCACCCTGTACATTTCGACATTGATGAAGCCCAAAGCCTCGGAAGCAAAGCCCCCACTTAAACCTTAGCTGCTTTTGGGGGTCGGACCTTCAGGTGTTGGATGTCATGACATGCGTTACATCTTGTGTCAGGACATCCGTTACATTTTGCCCCCCAGGATTTGCGGGAAGGGCGGGCCTAGGCCCGCCCTTCC
>WNFA01003609.1_pt1 | contig 12858 bp, 17 predicted proteins | sample 5400481 | NCBI WGS metagenome assembly WNFA01 (sample SAMN13153340, study PRJNA577476) | soil metagenome | isolation source: 120 cm saprolite under Douglas fir tree site 2 hole 1 replicate 2 | place: USA:California | collected 2015-04-18 | reverse complement strand
CTGGATGAATTCTTCCGGGGTGACGCCAAGCTTGTGAAGGTACTCGCGCAACGCTGTTAGGCGCACGTTTTGTCCGGGATGGGGCTCTCGGAATGTGACAACATTTGGGTTGCGGCTCGAGTTAAAGAACGATCGTCCTGAACCCGCCTTTCCCTTTTGCGGCACATAGCCGAGTTTTCGGAGAACGCAGACAAAACGTCTCCAGGAAACCTGAGGTAGTAGCCCAGACATCATTTAGAATCTAGACCGCTCGCTCTATTCAAAGCAAATAAACCAGTGTTTCGCGAGTTTGTTGAAGGTACGGGGAGCACGTATAAACGCCTCGGGCGAGATGGAGCGGAAGGCGCGGAGCAGACAGCCCCGGGCCGGAAGGAGGTCCGATGGCGTACTACAAGGTTCTGATTGAAGTCTGGTGTGACTGGGATCCAGAGGACAGCGCCCTCGAAGAAATGGTCCGGCATGTTCTGCTTGGCGAGGACGCTATTTGTACTCTGCAGGCAGTCGTCAAGGTCGTCGATCGTCCGCAAGACATCGACAACGAGGAAGCGATGAGCTTCTTCGGCGGACAAGAGGGCGATGCCGAACAAAGTCAGGGATAGATCCACGTGGCGGTGGCTGGGGGTTGGCTTGCCGATGGCGACCAAACAAAGAATGAGTCCGAAAGGCGTGCCTTTCCCCGCTCTCGGGGTGTCGAAGACGGCACTGCTAAGTCCAGACGTTCTTATGGGAGGATAGATGCACCTTTTGGGTGTGCCATGCCCGTGGACTCCCGACCGTTCGTCGTAGCGCGCAACAAGCGCATCGTGCCGAAACAACGGCGCATCGAGCGGTTGCCGTCGGGGTATTCGATTCGAGAGTTCTACAACCATCCCCAAGGCCGCTATTGGTATGTGGTCACTGCTCTTGAAGTGATACCGCCCAAGAGGCGGGCGTAGCAGCGACGGCAAATCAGGCATTTGCTTGATCTAATTCCCATAGCGTCGATATTTTCATCGCGACCAGCACTTCCAACAAAGTGGCGGTGTTGCGAACGCTCCCCGAGATGCCTAGGAGCGCTTCTGAGACGACGGGATGTTGCTCCGCCAGCGAGTCAAGTCGGTCGCTCACGTCGTAGAGTCGTTGAACTTCGTACAGGATTGCAGTCGAAGGCATTTGGCTACCCGATTTCCTGAGAGCCTAAGGAGAGGAGAACTACAGATGGACTGACTTAGTTCAGAGAACCTGAAAGAGGAGAAGGTGGTAACCACCTCACTAAGGAAGTATATCACATCCTTCACCGCAATGCGCAGACTTCAGCGGCACAACGTTGCCCAAGCGAGCGGGCACACGCGCCGAGCGCCGAATCACAAGGACTGGGCGCGTCCGCGATTTTCTAGAGACAGCGGTCGGCGGCGCCAACTCCAGACGGGATTGCCTTTGTCGTCGCGGAGGACGAGGGTGTCACTACCCTCCACGACTTCGCGGGCGAGGATGCGGTCGGCTTCGCCCTGCTTAACTTTTGAGCCGGTCAGGGCGATTTCGTCCCCTTTTCTGAAACTCACGCCCATGTCGTCGAGAAAGGACTTGGGACAGAGATATACGTCGACTGTGTTCCCCAGTCTTCACCAGCAAGTGGGCAACTTCTTTCTCACTGCCTTTTTAGAGGCAGTTTCACTCCTCCACGGTTCCTTTCATTTTTGTCTCGGCGTACGTCGTAATTTGGGTGGGCTTGTTTCCTGGGCTTTTTGCGCAACGAGGGGTAGAGTACAGAGCAGTGCAACGGCCAGAAAGATCGGCTTCCATAAGCCCCGTGACGGGTTGGTCTCACCTGAACGGCCCATGGCTCCTCCTTCCTGTGGCGCGGGCGCGCTATCGATCCGGCAACTTGTAATCGTTACGCTCAGCGGGATCCTGAGAGAGGTACTGGACGAACTCCCAATCGTTGCCCTCGGGATCGTAGAAGTACATGCGCTTACGGTGCGGATGTGCATTCGGAGGTGTGGAATCTCTGTATCCGGCAGACTTCATTCGGTTGCGGAGCGCCTCGACATTGTCGACCTCATAGGCGAGATGGTTCACGCCGGGCAGCCCCTGATATGGGGTCCAGCTCTTCGCGGGCTCCACCCTCGATTGACCCAAGGCAATGTAGGTTTCATGGGTGCCTATGTGGACCCATCGTGTGCCATCGTTACTTATGCCTTCGCCGCGTATTCGGAATTCAGGAAACGCTGTCTGCAAGAAACGGATCATTCCCTCGATGTCGCGCACACAGAGGTTTGCATGTTCCAACCGGACAGTCATTGCACACCTCCAATGCGGGCCTAAGTCCTTTTAGGCCAACCCGCATAGATTGCCGTACCGGGCGGCCCAAGAATAGCACTCACGCACGCCGTATAACGAGCGACACGTTCCCGCCCGGGCACATTCCGGACGTGTTGTCGGCAATGCGGAAGTTAACTCCCGGGAGCCACAAACGCGGCGTGTGTCAAATCGCTCCATCAGCGACGTATAGTCAACGGATAGGTCATTCTTTCTAAAGGAATACCGCGTTCTGCGACACCGCAAACACACGCCAATGACACGACAATCACACCGCAATGTTCTTCCAGAGAGTACCTGTCTTTGGGACTACCTGCCCGCGAGTCAGGACAGAAGCGAGCGTCATGGAGACGGGGGACCCGTTCCTCCTCACTGGCAGAGCCAATGTTAGGTGAAGAAAATCCCTCAGCAGACCAAAATGAACCGCCCGCTTGCACTCGGATAGCTTGTCGGCAACGAACCACAGGAGATCGTAGTTCGGCATCAGATAAAGAAAGTGCGCGATTGACGTTTCCTGCTCAATTCGCTGCCGGACGCTCAAGTATTGGCGTGCTGCCTTGGGTGTCCGTTCGTACTCCAACGCGAACCTGAAATCCTGTCCGGCAAGACGGACCACTACAACCGCGTCGTAGTACTTCCAATACCCCGCGGTGGTCAGGTCATTTCGGGACCGGATCTCCGTCTCTGGCGTCCAGTAAACAAGCGAGCCGGTGCGCTTTAGTGCCAAATGAATTTCGTTCAAATCGAGAGAGTGGTGAAGACGGCCTTGTCCGTCGCTGGACTCGATACGGTCGATTGGCCGCGCATAGCATTCCCCTTTGCCGGCCAACTCCGACACGCCCGCTTCGGAGATTGAGTACACAGATTCGCGGTTGACGAACGGCAGTTGATGCCGGATGAGAAGCCCATGCTTCACCAGCCGGAGCACGCGGTTGCTGAAAGCGTTGCGCGATGACGCGTAGTGATCCAGTCTCAAGAACTCGAACAGTTGGTGATGGGTGATGAAACCCGAGTGCAACACCTGGCGCAGGAGTGGGTAATCTCGTGTTGTGCTGAGCGCGATTGACCCTTTCCAATACCGCATTGTCTGACTCCATCAGTCACTGCAGCTAAGCACAAGCTGCGCCTTCCAAGGTCGCCGTTCCGAAGGTTCGAGCACGAACCGACCGAGCTGACCTGTAATCCAGCTGTACGCCGGCATGAGCAACATGGCTTCCTGCTGTTGAGCACACTCGCTGAAGGATAGAAGCCATGTGTCAGATGATCGCCACTCGCTGTTTCCAACCGTCAATACTCCTGTCAGTTCCGGCCGTACGACCGTGAGGAAACAGTCGGGGCGTTCACCTGTCGTCAACATGCGCTTGAACAGCAGCTTGTTGTATCCCATCCACACGGACGGTTCCGCGCATTCGAATACACGATTGATCATCCGAAAGGGGAGGTTTGGATTGAACCCGCCGACCGCGTCGAATCGCGCATAGCCACAAATCTGGGGCCGTTGGCGTACGTTGCCATCTACGACAACGCCCGTGGTGTTGTAATAGACCGCCCGAGCAAAACGGTGAGCATCGTCCGTGTCCTTTCCGAACCTGTGCCGCCACACCCTGCCGAAGCCTGTAACCGCGACCAGCATGTTTGCTACGCGCCCTTCAGTCTCCGGTTGTTGTTCCGCTCGGCGTACAACTGCTCTTGCAGATTGTTGATATGGGTCACCAACTTGGGATCCGCGCTGCGCAGGTCAGATGTTTGTTTGGTGTTGCTCGTTGTGCCGGGCTTGCTGGCCAACGCCTCCAGGCGGACAGACATTTCAGCCAATATCTCTGATTTCTTCTGCAGGTCTTCCCGTGCAATGTCCCTCTCTCTTGTCGCCATGTCTCTCTCACCAGCAACCCGCAGCAATTCACTTCTTAGCTGTTCGATCTCGGAGTCGGCACCTGACAACGCTTCGCCATGCTCCGCAGCTTCGATCGCACGGTTGCAGCGTTCGATGTGAGTGTTGTATCTCTCGATTGCCTCCTGGGCGACCTGCCGCGAGTACGCATCCTGGTTGTAGATGTCCGCCATCATCTCGGCAGTGATCCACATTTCCCGGCGGTGGTCGATCCACAGTTTCGCGCAAACCGCTGCCATCAGTAGTAACCCAATGGTCGTGCACAGGGCGTACAAGAAGTACGGGTTCTTGATTCGGGCCTCGATGAGTGCCCTGCGCTGTTGCTCGATCCACCTGCCGTAGTCGAGATCGTCCGGATTGAATTGCTTCAGCATGAACTCGTACCACGTCCCTTGTCGTTGGTATGGAGCGGGCGCGGCCTGCGTTTGCGGCTTTCCCTGCGAAGACGCGCTTGGTTTCACGGTCGGGTGCGGGGTCGCTGTGCAAACGGCAATCGACCCAAGCAACAAAATACCGAGGGCTGTCAGCCTCGTGCTCACGACCAGCCTCCCGAGTTGCGGCGTCCCGCCCGTCCGACGGCCGCCAATTCCGGCGTCTTGAATCTCAAGTTTGCCCCGCCTGATTCCTCGCGAGACTGGCGCAATGTTGGATAGAGCTGCGGTTTGAACCTCGGCACCGTAACGTCCTCCGGCGCCCGCACGTGCAGCAAGTTGTGCAGGGTGCCCCGTGCGTCGTCGGTCATGAGGATTTCCATCTGTGCCTTGGGAAGGTTCTTGATGTGCTCATCCAAGGCCCGCGTCTCCGTGTCCTCACGTTCGACGGCACCGTCCGTTTGCTGGTACTTCTCGTAGCCAAACAATCTCCACCGTTGCATCGATACACTGCGCCGGGTGACCCTGTGCTCGGCCGAGGCACGGAGGAAATAGCGCGTAGTTTCTTCGTCTCGTGTCCGCAAGGTCATCGTGGTGTTCGGCGCTGATGCGACATCCTCCTTGAATCCTCTGTCGACTTGCATGAGTTGCGGCAGGCTTTGCATAGAGAACAGGAAGGCCGTGTTCGTTCCACGCGCGGTCTGCAGGATTTGAGCAAAGTTGCGATATCCGAACGGCGCAAACTCGTCCAGCACCACGCTGAACATTGGGCGGTTGGTGCGCAGCCGCTGCTCCTCACTTTCGTACCTTTTCCCTATGACCAGTTGCAGGTTTTGCAGGAGCATCTTCCCCAGTGACCGCATGGGCTCCGGGTTCTTGTTGATGTTCAAGGAGACAAGCAGGATGAGTTCCTGATCGATCACATCGTCCATCGACAACAACCGCTCGTACGGGCCGGTCAGGACGCTGAGCTGGTCGTCGAGAAATGTCATGCATTCGTTGAGCAGCCCCTGGATCTTCTGCACACGCTCCCGATCCCCGAGCGACGTGTAGAGGTTCCTGACCGACATCTCGAAGTTGAGGCGGCGTTGCATGGGAAGCGACGAGTCCAGGGCGATGCGCTTACGAGCCTTCTCGACCTGCTCCTTCATGACTCGTTCGTCCATCGCCATAACCAGCACGTCGTAGAAGTTGAACTTCAGCCCTGTGTAAAACAGCACCCGCACGATGTCGGCCAGGTAGTTCAACTGGTGCTTGGCAAAGAACTCCTTACGCAAATTGAATGACCCAAAGATCATGCTGACTATCGGCATGTACTCGTCGTCGGCGCACTGGAACGGGTTGTAGCGAACGGAAAGATCCGGGCGGGCGGGGTTCAGCAGTCTCAACTGATGCAGCCGACCCGCTCGGTGCACGTGCGGCAGCAGGTCATGGAAGAACTCAAGGTCGCCCTTACCGTCGAAGATCACCATCGGCAGCCGATGCGGCTCATCTGGGGGACCAATAACGCGTGCGAGATCCTGCGAGATAATGTTCCGCAATAGCGTTGTCTTGCCAGTGCCGGTCATGCCCAGCACGATCGCTTGCATGACGCGCACGCGGTCAGGCCAGGACCAGGGCTGACCGTGAATGTCATAACCCAGAACAACCGCATTCTGTTGCCAGGCTTCTTTGACGATTCGGTCGTCACGTTTCCGGGATATGACAACGGGAGGATGGGGCCATTGCTTTTCGCGCCGGGAACGTCGCGTAACCCACAGAATCGCCCCTCCGACGACAGCAAGGGCGGTAATAATAAGGTAGGTAGCAAGTTCGGCCAGTTGGAGGCTCGTGAGGTAGTACCGCTCGCGTGCGACGTACCAAACAAACCAGCACGCCGACATGAGGACAAGGGCTACTACGATCTCAGCGCTTTCGAGCAGAGGGGGATGATGGTGGCGGTCGGCATAGGAATCCCGCATCATAACGCGGCCGCCGCCCGCCCCAGGAAGAGCGTGAGTCCTTGCATTGCGACCAGGGCCATTGCCCAGCGCCACAAACGCAGGAAGGCTCGCCGGTTCTGCAGGAACTCGTTGTCCGTCCAGCGCCTCGGCGGAACGAACATGGCAGTCACACGGTAGATGAGCACGAGCAACGCTCCCAGCAACCAGCCCTGCGGCAGGGCGAGGCCGGTCCATTCACCCACGAAGTTGAGTGAACCTTCAGTTGTGGCGTACAGGCGTGGGTGTCCGCACATCCAGTACACACATGCGCCTTCCAGCGTGACGGCCAGAATCATGGCAAAGAAGAAAACGAAAGCTTCAAGTCTACGCAGCACTGCTCACTCTCCTGCCTATGCTTTAGTTCCAAGAGTTGAAGTAGAAAACGGCTCCGACAGCCGCCAACGAGACGATGCAGGAGAGCACAAACCATCGCTGTGGTCTCCGGGTCGAATTCGGATCGAAAGGGTTTGGCGGCTCCAGCAGGTGTTGCGCTATGGCCCTGCGCAGACCGAGGTCGGGCCGTTTCCGGACGTCACCCCGGAGCATCACATAAACCTCCTTGGCTTTAATCTGCGCCGCCATGGCCTAACGCACCAGGAAAGCCGCGATCCGCTCGCGGTCGTCGTCCGCAAATTGAAAACGCAATACTGTTGGCTCGGTGCTCGCCGGCAGGCGCACTGCCACGACACCCACGGATTCCTGGCCCGGTGCAAGATGAGAGGACTGCACGTGGCCCTCGAGAACTGGCACGGGAGCCTCTTGCTTGATCGTCAAGCGTGCTGCTTCCTGGTCCCCCAATTGCGAATCCACCAAACTGTAAAGGGATTGCGGGTAGCGCGCTCCGGTTAACGCATACACCTGGGGGGTGGTAACGTCGTAGGCGTGAGTGCCCCGGTTTCGGACGGAGTATCGGACCAACACGCGGCCGTCCCGCTCGTAGAGATCGCGAATGACAACTTCGACTGGCTTCTTGGTGGGCTTGGCTGATTCCAGCTTTACGGGTTTTCCCGCAAGCAGCACTTCCGAAGGTGAGGGTTGGGGCGGCGTCGTGCTAGCGGGTTTCGGCTGAGTGACGGGGACGGGGATCTGATCAACCGCAAAGTCCATTGACGTCACGGCCCCAGCCGGCTCAAGCTCATAGTTCAACCGTTGGGATGCCGTCCAAATGAATAGATTTGTGGAAGCATCGGCCTCGGTTGGCTGAAGAAAGACCTTGTTCTCCCGCCACTCCACCTTGAAGGATTGACTGCCCGTCGCGACTTGAATGACGGGCTCGCGGAGCTCGATCACAGTCAGATGGTTGAGGGCCGTCTTGAGGTGAACAATTTGACCGCCGTCATTCGTTTCGCGCTCAATCTTCTGTCCGAGTAGCGGTATGGTTGCCGTGACCAGCACCGCAATAATAAGGATGGTGCAGAGCCGTTTCATGGGGTTCCTCCTGACGATGTCTCGTTTGTCCTTCTCGTACCCGGTCAAAATTGGTTGTGGCCCGGGAGGTTTCGAGGCGAAACCTCCTGGACCGTTGTGTTAGTTGGGTGATCCCGGCAGGGCGACTCTCCCCTTCGGGACTTCGGGGCGCCGCTGGGTTCCAGGAAATGTGACAATCCCGTCCTGTACCTCGCTCCGGCCGGCCTCGATGGGAAACGGACGAACTCGCTCAGTAATTATGGGCGAGCCCTGCGCGTCCCGCTCACGAAACACCTCACCTTTCCTGGTCACTTGGGCCAGGAAGATCAGGCGTTCGTGCACCTGACCATCGCCGTTGGTGAAGTGGCTGACCAAGAAGATTCGCCCTTCACGGTCGATTTCCACTTCGCCGTCGCGGAGACCGGAAATCTCCACGCTGACGGGACGGCCTCCAGTTCGTGCGGCTATTTGGTCTACGACTTCTTGCGGGAACGCGTAGAACACAATAGACCCCGTTCCGGGTACAAACTCGTGTTCCGGGTCTGGCCGTCTGTCTCGACACACGATTGCGTGCAACGCAGATAGATAAGCCAGCCGCGTTCCATTCTTGCCTTGGGCCCAGACTCGTACTTGGTCAATCAAGGCCCTCAGCTCTTCTTTTGAGCGTTGCTCATAAACCAAGTGGGCGGCAGAAGCCTGGTTGCGCCGGAACAACAGTTCTTTCCGAGCCTCGGCGTCATCCTTTTTTGCCTCGACTGCGGCATTCGCTTTTTCCAGCTCGTTCCAGAGTTCTCTCCGCCGGCTCAGGATCTGAGTCACCACGTTGGCGTAATACTTGTTGATCGTGGAGCACTCCGCGAAGATTTCCGGAGTGAACTCTCCACCTCCGATGAGCCCGCGGAAGTCGCTGAGAGGCGCTACCGCGGCGTCTGAGAAATACCGGCCAAGCTCTTTGCGCAGAAAGTTGTACAGCTTCCCAATCTTGTCGCGTTCCGTGACGGGCAGATGCTCGTCCATGTCCGCAATGAGCTGCTTCTGCTTGAGCCTCAGCCAGGGTGCTTTACTTACTTCATTTCGGATGTTGCGAATGACGTCCTGGTCGGGCTGGGTGCCATGCTTCAGCTGGTCGAGCGCGTTCTGAAGTTGGTCCACCAGTTGCCGTGCCAAGTCGTCTCTTCCGTTTGCCAAGCACGATGTCTTCAGATCGGTAATAGAGCCGATCTGATTCCCGCGCGCCTGCATCGCAACCTGTGGCAGGTTCCACCAGGGGCTCGGCGGTTTCGGAGCTTTGTTCTTCTGGGCCGCGTGCCGTTCCTGATACATGAACCGGTCCCAGACAAATCGCGGAAACTTGTCTCCTTCGACCACGCATACCTGGTCGAAGTCGAAGTCGCCGCCGTTCCGTGCAGCCGCTTCTGAATGCAAAGTCAGCGTGCCTTTCAGTCGCAGTTGCTGGTCTACTACCGCGGCAGCTTGCTGGTCTGACATACGGCAGCCACGCTTTTCGAGATCCGCAGCTATCAGGCTGAGGACCTCGTCCACAGAGAGGTTCTCAAAGGGCAGCAGATCTTCCTTCATGCGGATTGGATAGCGAACGATCAGACCGCGGCGGGATGGAACAGAAGCAATGCCACGGTCCTTCGGAATCCAGTCCGAACTACAGAACACCTGTCCGTCGTCGAGCACCAGGTAGCCATCGTCTGCCAGCGCGAAACCGGGAAGACGAAAGCCGCCACTGGTGCAGAGGCGGTATGCCCATCGAGCTAGTACTTTCTGCAGGTGACGGTTCACGAACGGATGTTTCAGCATGTAGCCCGTGCCATCGGCAACGAGCGCACCATCGGCGACGGTGTATTCGCTGCTGGTGTACTCGGGATCTGGTTCTTCGCCGACATCGAGCACACTCTGGGCTTCTTGTGTGCCAAGCAGCTCGAATAGCTCCGTGAAGTTGTTTTCCTCCCGGGCCTTCCGCAGTCTCTCGATCTGCCTGAGAGCGTATGGCTTGATCTCAAGCTCAATGGAGTCGTCCGGTGCGTGTTCGACCAATGTGTAGCTCGATTGGAATTCGAGATCACGGGAAACATCACGAATGCCGATCAACACGGGTCCACGGAAAGCGTGAGCCTGCCGATCTCCGAGCATTGACCTGATCGTCCGTACCACTCCCCCTTGGTACTTGGGTTTGACTGACGATTTCGGCAGGATGATGTCGGCCTCGAGTTTCTCGGCGAGTTCATCTGCCATGATCTTGAAGGAGCCTTTCGCCTGCGCTTTGTCGAACGCTAAGCGAAACTGGTAGAAGCGATGGCCACGCAGAACCTTGTGATCGATTTTCGAATGTGTGTGTCCTGCGAGTGCCGCTTGTTCTTCTCGGCTCAGTTGGCAATCCTGATGCTCACCAGGACAGTCTTGCTTCCGGTTTGCCAAAAGCTTCTGCATCTCCTGAGCGACAAGGTCGTCCCGGTGCTTTGCTTGGAGCCTCTTGAACAATGACTCCGAGATCCATCCTCGGCAGTCGTTGGTTCCAAGCTGACGATCCTCCACGACCAACAATCGGCAGTCCGGTACCTCGATCATCACTTTGCACGAGGACACCAGAATCCCGAAATAGGTCATGGCCGCCTGCGGTGAAAAGTGGAACCTCTCCGCCAGCCGTTTCTCGTACTTCGTCTCGACTGCGTAGAACTTTCCTTTCTTCGCACTGCCGCTGGCTCCAACCAAGCTGTAACGAATCCCATCGAATTCGACCTGGGTGAGAGCCTGCTCCACGATCGCTTGCTCACAGGCGTCCAAGGGCTCCGTGGGCACATCAACTGTAGCCACGCGGATACCTGGATAGAATCCCTGCAGTAGAGTGTTCGTGAGCTGCTCTTCTCGGGCGAGTTTCATGGTTTTCCTCGACAAATGACCGTCGCGATCAAGTTCGAGCGCGAAGATCGGCATCGTGCTGCACTCCATAACGTTTGGCATGTCGGATCTCCTTATCTGTCGGGCCATGGACAGAAAAGGAGGTGGCTCGTGCCGGTCTCCTCGCTGCCCATTGCCGAAAACGGTGAAAAAGATTTCGGCCAAGCAGCGAAGCGCCAGGCCTGCACGAGTTGTTTGCTCTTAGACCATAGTTCCCGCTGCGGATCGTGAGGTTCTGACCGTTCGCGGACGCCGGTGATTGCTGAAAGCTTGTTTCAGCTCGCTACAAAACCGCCGAAGACTCCGCAGTTTGAACCAGCACCACTCTCCCCACGCCCACAGCCCACAGAGCAGACCGACCGCGAGGAGAGCAACTGTTGCGGCCCCCACAACATCAACGCTGTTGAGGGGCGCGTATTGAAGGTATGTGCGAGTCTCATCGAAGAGTTGATACCCAACAATGAGCCCGACGATTTTAGTTACGGCGAATAGCCACGGCTTGAAGTGTGTCAGGAACCGTTGCTTCACCATTTCTCTTCCTCCTTTTCTGTCTGGAACCAGAACAGATAGGAGGGCGCTAGCGCGGCTCTCTTCGCTGTCCTGGTCGAAAGGCATTAGGTTTACGGCCAAGTTCGCGAAAGAACCGGACCAGCACTCATCCACAATCAGCTTGTGGATCGCTCACTACAGACCAACGTCTGTGATGAAACCGTGTGCTAAGAAGTCCAACTATCCTGCTTGTCACGTTGTCGTTCCCTTTCTCGGGACTGCCTCTCGTTTCAGCTCGGGATTCTTCCCGGCAAAGTCTGCAACAGGGCGCCACTCTTGCACGCTGTAATAGGTCACGCCCAACTTAAGCGCCTCGACCCGGGCCTCGCCCTCGCTCGGCAACTCCCGGCCTAATTCCGGAGCGTGCCCGTTGGCGCCTGACTTGGGCAAGAAGAAACGCGCTCCTGGCACGATTTCCTCTTCTGCTGCGGGGCGTGCCCGCCGGGTCCCCCTGCCGGCCGGGTGGCTTCCCATTTGGCTCGTTTTCGCATCGGGCGGAGATGCAATCATGGTTGCCATCTTGATCTTCTCCCTTCATTGCAGCTCTTCCCCAGGCTGCCGTCCCTGATCGCGCCAGATTACCCCTGGCTGGCCCTTCTCTTATCTCCTTCAATCCGGGAGTGAGAGAAGACGTTTACTTGTCCAGCTCGCTTCGTTGCAGAAGATTGTTGTCGCGCTCGCCGACCATTTGTTGCTCGGAATACTCGGCAACCAACAGTCCGCTCGGGTTCAGTTCCGTACGCCGCTCTTCCATTAAGCGGAGGTTGTACTGGCCAACGATCCGGTCGGTCACCTCGGTTCCGTTCTTGATTCTGTGAACTTCCTTCACGCCAAACACCACGTAAGTCCAGGGTGCGTCTTTGGATCGCTCGATGGATCGAATTCGGAAGTCCGAGATGATCTGGTCCTGCTGGATCCTTCCGATGGTGTCGTCGTCCCGCAGCTTGTCCATGGTCAGCTTCCGCAGGTTGCCGGTCATCAAGTTGAGGGACTCGGCAAAGTTACGTGTGACGGAATCGGGTGTGTACGACAAGTAGTGCTGGAGAAATCGTCGTAGCACGGCTCTTCCTTCGAGATCGGTGGGGGCTGTTGAATCCGACGCTGCACCGCCTGTTGCCGCTGCTGCCGAGAGCATCAATTCAAGCTTCGACGTGGGATCGGTTGCGGTTCGTGCGCCGACCACAGTCGCGGCCCCGTCTTTGTCGACTCGGATGATCGTAGGGGGCTGGATACGAACGTAGATCGCGAACCCCAACGATCCGCAGGCAATCACGCCAAAGAGAATTGCAAGGAACATGGCGCGATTGGCGTAGGCTCGAAGTAAGCCATCGTGCTCGTAGTATTTCGTATACGCCGTGATTTCGGGAACGGTTCTCGATTCCGCCAATGTTCTCATCGCATTCAATCCATCTCTGGTCGTCTTACTCTCGCCTTCATTCCTCAGACAGCGAGG
>WNFA01003608.1_pt1 | contig 12861 bp, 12 predicted proteins | sample 5400481 | NCBI WGS metagenome assembly WNFA01 (sample SAMN13153340, study PRJNA577476) | soil metagenome | isolation source: 120 cm saprolite under Douglas fir tree site 2 hole 1 replicate 2 | place: USA:California | collected 2015-04-18 | reverse complement strand
CAGGAAGAGGTCGGCCGCGCCATCAGTCGAGGGGCGAGAGTCACCGTTTCGGCGGGCAAGTTGAAGTTCGGCGTCCCATCGACTGAGAACGCAGGTCGATGCGAAAAGGTCCATCGCCGCGCCGGCGATCCGTTCCTGGACCAGTTGCATGTCTAAAATGGGTTCGCGATACGCAATGAGGGCGCGGTTCACGGCTAAATTGAAACGCCATATCAAGCGACCGAGTTGATTGGCAAATGAACCCACCTCGGCGCTGGCCACCGGTACATCCGGAATTCGCACTGCTGCCCCGAGCCGGTGCATACCAGCAGTCCATGCCTTACCAATTCCCGCGCGCGACGGTTTCAACATCGTGTCATAAATTTCCTTGAACTCCATTCCCGGGCCGCGCATTCCCACGAGCGCGATGAATGAAGTGAGCACTTCGTTGCTGCCTTCGCCGATTTGATTGATGCGCGCGTCGCGCAGCATCCGTTCCAGGGGAAGATCGACAAAGTAAGCCGATCCGCCGTAGATTTGAAATGCGTCGTTGATCGCTTCCCAAAGTCGCTCGGTTGTGAAGACCTTCAGCATCGCTGTCTCGACCATGTAATCCTCAAGGCCGCGATCGATGAGTGACGCCGTGATCGTGGTCATCGCTTCCATGGCGTAGGCATCGGCGGCAATGCGTGCAATTTTCTTTTTTACGAGATGAAATTCGCCCAGGGTTTTGTTGAATTGCTTGCGCGTGTTCGCGTGTTCGGTCGCCAACCGCAAACAAGTCTTGGCCGCGCCGGTGCAACACGCGCCGAACGTAGTCCGGCCAAAATCGAGCACGGTCAGCGCGACTTTCAGACCTTTGCCCATCGGGCCGAGAATATTTTCCTTTGGGACTTTGACGTCGCGGAGCGCGAAACGTCCGGTGGCGGTGCCGCGGATTCCCATCTTCGGCATGCGCGCTTCGAGTATTTCGAAACCAGGCATGTCCGGCGTAACCAGAAATGCCGTGATCGCGGTCTTATTCGATTCGGGAACTGGCGTCCGCGCCATGACCGTGAGCACGTGCGCGATGGCCGCGTTCGTGATGTAGCGTTTCTCGCCGTTCAACACAAAATGCGAACCGTCCTCGGTCGGACGCGCCGTCATTTGCACGTTGGCGGCATCGGAACCGGCCTCCCGTTCGGTGAGCGCGAATGCGCCGAGCTGTTCGCCATTCACAAGCTTCGGCAGCCATTTTTGTTTCTGCTCGTGCGTTCCAAAGAGCAACAACGCCCGAATGCCGATGGAATGATGCGCGTTGACGAACACGGAGGTCGACGCGCAGCGGCGGCCGATTTCTTCCAGCACTTTGCAATTCGCCATTTGCGTAAAACCGCGGCCGCCGTACTCGGCAGGCGCAGTTATCCCGAGCACGCCCACGCGCCCGAGGCCGTCAATTACGTCGCGCGGAATCTCTGCCTGTCGATCTATTGCTGCGGGGTCGAGCTTCTCATCGAGAAACTCGCGCAGTTCCGCGAGCGAGTGGTCCAGCTCGGTTTGCTGCGCCGCCGGAATGCGCGGATACGGCAGCACCCAATCGGCCACGAAATGACCCTGGAAAAGACCTTTCGCAAACCCTAGCGCCTGCGGCCCGGCGAAAAGTAACTCCTCCGCCTGCTGAATTTCTTTTTGCCGCTCGACGTCGACTTTGTTCATCGCTGCACTAAAGTCGAAATCGGGTGGAATGCTAGCTGCATCCCTGGCTCGTTCCGCATTCCGTGCAGACACCGCACGCGCCAGCGCGAATCACTTTATCGCTGCCGCAGACCGAACAGATGATATCCATGAACATGCTGCCGAGTGCTTCTTTCACGCGCTCGGCGTGACTGCTGCCGTTGCTCCCGGGCTGTCCCGCGCCCGCGGGATCATTCGGCGAATTGTTTGTGATCACGTCGATCAATTCCTTCTCGCCGGTGCGCGGCAAATCCGACACCGGACGATTAAGCGCTTTCTTTTCCATCTCCGGTATTTCTTTCAGCGGCAGCTCCGTCTGCCCCCGACCGGGCGAGGTCGCTTCCTTGTAACCTTTGATGAATTGGCAACCGAGCCAGCGAAACACGTAATCGGTTATGCTGGTGGCGGTGCGGATGTCGGGATTCTTGGTAAATCCGCTCGGTTCAAAACGCTGATAAGCGAATTTTTTTACCAGGCCTTCCAGCGGCACGCCGTATTGCAGCGCGATCGAAGTGAGCGTACCGACCGTGTCCATGAGGCCGCCAATGGTGCTGCCTTCCTTCGACATCGTGATGAAGAGCTCGCCCGGTTGACCATCTTCATACAAACCAACCGTGATGTAACCTTCGTGTCCCGCGATTTCGAACCTGTGCGTGAGCGACATGCGTGTATCCGGCATGCGATGCCGCAACGGCTTGTCCAGCTTGCCCCGCAGCCTGCCGAGTTCTTCCTCCAGCTCGAGAATGCACTTTTGTAATTCATCGCGCTCGACCGTGACGCCGACCGCGAGATTGGCGTCGTCGGCCGCGCCCATGTCTTTTGTCTTGCGCGTGTTCAGTGGCGCGGAGCGTTTCGAACCGTCGCGATAAATCGCAATCGATTTTAATCCGAGCCGCCAGCCTTCTACGTATGTGTTCGTGATGTCTTCGACCGTGGCCGATTCCGGCATGTTGACTGTTTTCGAAATGGCGCCGCTCAGGAACGGTTGTGCCGCAGCCATCATCCGCAGGTGTGCCATGTAATTGAGCGAGCGCTGACCTTTGAACGGTTTGAACGCGCAATCGAAGATCGACAAGTGTTCCGGTTTCAATCCGGAGGAAGTCGTCGATCCGTCGGTGTCAAGCACATCCTCGATCGTGTCGAACGCGTCGATGTGCGCGATGATTCGTTCGATCTCTTCGGAATTGTAGCCGAGTTTTTCCAGCGCCGGTTTGACTGTCTGATTGACGATTTTCAACATGCCGCCGCCGGCCAGCAGTTTGTATTTCACCAGCGCGATGTCCGGCTCGATCCCGGTCGTGTCGCAATCCATTAGAAAACTGATCGTCCCGGTCGGAGCGAGTACGGTCACCTGCGCGTTGCGATAACCGTGGCGTTTGCCCAGTTCAGTCGCGCGCTTCCACGTTTTGGCGGCTTCCTTTTTTAAGTGAGCGAATTCTTCGACATCGGGAATTTCATTGACCGCGCAACCGTGGAGATCGATCACTTCGAGCATCGACGTGACGTTGTTCTTCGCGACCGGCTTCGGCACGCCGCTGCAACGTGCGTCCCGATAACCGGGAAACGGTCCAATTGCTCGGGCCAGCCGCGCACTTTGCTCATAGGCTTCGCCAGTCATAATGGAAGTGACCGCGCCGCAGAGCGCCCGGCCTTCTACGCTGTCGTAACCGTGGCCGTAACTCATGATGAGCGAGCCGAGATTCGCGTAACCCAGCCCAAGCGTGCGGAAAATGTGCGAGTTTTCCGCGATCTCTTTGATCGGATAACTGGCGTTATCGACGATGATTTCCTGGGCAGTAATGAAGATGCGCACCGCGGCTTTGAATCGTTCGACATCGAAGCCGCCCTCCGCGGTCTTGAACTTCATCAAGTTAAGCGAGGCGAGATTGCAGGCGGTGTTGTCGAGAAAAAGATATTCCGAGCACGGGTTGGTGGAATTTTGCCGGTCCGTGCCTTTGCACGTGTGCCATTTGTGGATCGTGGAATCGAATTGCATTCCAGGATCGCCGCAGACGTGCGTTCCCTCGGCAATTTTGCGTAGCAGCGTCCGCGCATCTTTGCATTCGCACGGCTCCCCATCGCGCACCCGGCGCGTCCACCATTCGCGTCCTTCCAACGCCGCTTCCATGAATTCGTCGCTAACCCGCACGCTCAAATTTTCGTTCTGATACATGACTGAGCCATAGGCGTCGCCGTTGTAACTCCCGTCATAGCCGTGCTCGATCAGCGCCCAGGCTTTCTTTTCTTCTTTTTGCTTTGCGTCGATGAACTCCTCGATGTCGGGGTGCCAGTCTTTCAGCGTGTTCATCTTCGCCGCCCGCCGGGTTTTGCCGCCGCTTTTGACCACGTTGGCAACTTGATCGTAGACTTTTAAAAACGAGAGCGGTCCGCTCGGTTTGCCGCCGCCGCTCAACTTTTCCCTTGTCGATCTTAGCGACGAGAGATCGCTTCCGGTGCCGCTGCCGTACTTGAAGAGCATCGCCTCGCTCATCGCCAGCCGCATGATGTCCTCCATCGTGTCATCCACCGATTGAATGAAACAAGCGCTGCCCTGCGGATATTCGTATTGAGTGGCGGCGCGCTCCGCTCGTTCGGTCTGACGGTTATAAAAGTAATTGCCCGCGCCCGCGTTTTTGCCGACGCCATACTGATGATACAAACCGACATTGAACCAGACCGGCGAATTGAACGCGCCGTGCTGGTTCACGCACAGCCATGTCAGTTCGTCATAAAAGATTTCCGCTGCCTCCGCGTCCTCAAAATAACCGTCCGCCATCCCCCAATCGGCGATCGTTCGAGTGACGCGATGCACCAGTTGGCGGACGGAAGTTTCGCGGCCGCTTTTGTGCGGATCAGTCCCGTTGCCGACGTCGCCGTAAAAATATTTCGAGACCGCAATTTTCGTCGCCAGCGCGCTCCAGCTCTTCGGTACCTCGATATTGTCCTGCTTGAAAATGACCCTGCCGCTGTCGTCGGTGATCTCCGCCGTGCGCCGTTCCCATTCGATCTGATCAAAAGGCGAAATCGCGGCGTCACTGAACACGCGCTCAAAATGCACACCGCCATTTTTCTTTTTCGCGATCTGATTTTCGCGGCGATCGGATGATTTGCGCGATTGATTAAGCGAGGAAGGCGGTATGCCAGCTTTAAGTTGAATCATGGCGGGAAGGGCGGTTTAAGTTGTGAATAACGGAAAATAATCGTGAACAGCCCCGCTAATAACCTGTGAATTCCAGCGAACAACAAGTAATAGCGGAGCCGCCCGGCGGATATACAATATGCGGTGCGGAAAGCTTCCTCGGCAAGCTTAAAATTGTAACATTTTTATGGTTGTCATCCCGACGTCGCCGGGGCCACCGAGGGACCTCGCATTCACGCGAAGACCGTTCATTTCACTCAGGCTTCTGCTACGAAGCACGTGAATCTCGTGCGGATTTGTCTTCAGAAAAAAGCGCACGTTTGCAAACGCAGCCCCACGTCTCATAATTACGCCGCGGTCTATCGATGATTGTCGATCTTACAAAACGGAAGGGTGGCTGAGTCCGGTTTAAGGCACTCGACTCGAAATCGAGCGTGGGCTTAAACCCACCGTGGGTTCGAATCCCACCCCTTCCGCCAGAATTTCATCGTTCGGCGAGAGCTTGCCAATGGCATCACCGATGCTCATAATGCGATTTCGATGATTCGGGCGAATTGTCGGGCGCGCTTCACTGCCGCCGATTTTGACTTCATCGTTCGCACTCTTTCGCGCTCCTGCACCGATCAGGTTTCACTTGTCGATCTTCTTTCCGATTCGGAAACACGTGATTCCATTCTCGATCATCCGCGCCTGGTTGACGCGATTTTGTGCAACGCTGGTCACCTCCATATTTCTTCGCAGTTTTATTTCTACGTGCTCGCCCGGCACGTCTTGCAGCAAGCGGGAATTGTCGATCGGAAACTCTGCGATTATATCGCTTCGCTCCTGGAAACCTTTTCGCGCGCGAACCGATTGCTGGCCCCGGACAAGATCGACAATCACGGTCGCGCATATATTTCCGACATGCTCCTTGCGCTCACCTGCGCCACGCCTGAGCAAGCTTTTCTCCTTCGTGCACACGTCGGCAATTATTCGCTTTTCATCAGCGGCATCTTCCACGAGAACACGCAGCGCCGCAGTTTGCGCGGCGGACCGGACATTGATTTTTATGAACAAATCGGCCGGACCAATTACCAATTGGTTGCCGGCCACGCGACCGCGCGTCGATGCGAGCTCACTGATATCTACGAAGAGTTGGCTAATCGTTTTCGCGACGTTCGCCTCGCGCTAAATCAGCTTTCCGATCGGTTGCTCAACCTCGATGACGACCTGCGTCCATCGCTTTGCCTGTGAATGAGACGCTTTTTAGTCAGATCCAAAGGCTTTTCGAACGCACTTACGCGCAGGTTGGGATTAATCTCGAGGATTGTCTGATCGACCGGGAGCGCTGCGCGCAATTGTCGGTCCTGGCCGGAAGATCGGCGCGCGAACTGAGCGAATTGGCCCGGACGTTTTTGCGGCGCGCCGACGATCGGCTTTACGTCGGCATTTATTATTCGCGCTGGTTGATCGACCAACTGGAGAGGCACGATCCGCGCGCCGGACTGAGCGATCACAACATTCGATCGCTCATCATGTTCGTGGAGGAGATCAATCATGCGCTTCACGCTGCGCTCCAGTTTCAAAACGGCGCGCACGAGATCAGCGTGGAAGATTTTGCGCGCAATCTCGAGCTGCAAGCGCAAGTCGACACTTACCTGGTCCTGCTTCTCTTCGTCGCCTTTTTTCGAAAAACGCAACGCGTCTCGCGGACCGACCGGCGTTGGCTGCGGTTTCATCTTTTCGCTGCGCAAGATCCTCATGCCTACATCGACAAGAACATTCGGGGCCGTTACCTCGAGGCGACGGAACTGGCCGCGAGTTACACGCAATATCTCGACACTTTGAACGGAATGCGTCGTCTCGATGAAATCCGGCGCTTTCGTTCATTAGACTACACGGCCAAGAAGCAGCGCATTTTGGCGCTGGCCGATCGGACTGCTTAAATCGCAGCGTTCTGCGAATTCTGTTTGCGGAAACAGATAGATCGCAGCTAAATATCGAACGTGTTCAGTTTGACCATGCTCGGCAGCGGGAGCGCGGGAAACAGCGCACTGGTCGCGACCGAGCATTGCAAAATTCTTGTCGATGGAGGATTGAGCGCCCGGCAAATAGTCTTGCGCCTTGAACAATGCGGTGTGACGCCGGACCGGCTCGACGGCGTTCTCCTCACCCATGAGCACGGCGACCATGTCTGCGGGCTCGAGGTTCTCTGCCGCAAATTCGGTGTTCCGATTTATTGCAACGCGCTCACCGCCGAAGCGATCCAGCGCGAGGGCTTACTGGATCGACATCGTAATTGGCGGATTTTTCGCACCGGCGCAGAATTCTCGATCTGCGACATTGTCGTGCAAACTTTTCCTGTGCCGCACGACGCGGTCGATCCGATCGGTTTCGCTTTTCACGCCGGCGCCGGCAGCCTGGGATTCATCACCGACCTCGGCTACGCCACAAAGATGATCGTGGAGCGGTTGCGCCAGGTTCACACGTTGGTAATCGAAACCAACCACGACGAAAAACTTTTGCAGAACGATTCGCATCGGCCGTGGCCGGTGAAACAACGGATTCAATCGCGGCACGGGCATCTTTCGAACGCCGCCGCCGCCAGTGTGATCGAGCAACTTCTTCCCGGAAAAATCGAGCGCGTCGTGCTCGGACATCTCAGCCGCGACTGTAACACGCCCGCCCTCGCCTTTGCCGCCGTCCGCGATTCGCTCGCGAAATCCGGCAGGATCGACATGGAACTTTATTGCGCCGCACAATCGCAAATCAGTGCGCGTTTTTGCATTGGCCAAACAGAGCGCGGCGCATTTCAGCCGACGTTTGAGACCACGTTCTTTCAAACTTCATCCTGTAGCGGCGCTCTATGAGCGCCGTCGCTTTTAGCGAAAAAGATCAGCGGGCCCTTCGACATCGCTCAGGGGAGGCTCCGACCGCCGCTAGAAAAGAAGTGAAGATCCGCGACGCCGTCGAGGCGGATCTGCCGGCGATCATCGGCATCTATAACGCGGCTGTCGCGACCCGCATCTCAACCGCACAACTCGAGCCGGTCACAGTGGCAGGCCGCCGGGATTGGCTGAGCGAACACTCGCCGGATCATTACCCGTTCTGGGTAGCTGAAATCGATGGCTGCGTGCGCGGCTGGCTCAGTTTCAAGAGTTTTCTTCCGCGCTGCGCCTACCGCGGCACAATTGAGCTGAGTGTGTATGTCGAAGAAAGATTTCGCCGCCGCGGGGTTGCGCGCCATTTGTTGGAAGCAGGAATTGCGCGCGCGCCGTCGCTTGGGATTAACGCGATGGTGGGGTTGATCTTTGCGCACAACGAATCAAGCTTGAGATTATTCGAGCGGCTCGGATTCGAACGCTGGGGATTATTCCCGCGAATCGCGCGGCTTGACGACGTGGGGCGCGACCTTGTCGTGATGGGTCGTCATTGCACGACGCTCAAGAGTGCGAGCTCATGAGTAATGAAGGCCGGTTGCACGATTGCCTGTACCTTATGCAAACGCTCGTGCAGTACCGGCAGCAGCCGATTCATGGCCAGTTGAATACAATCGGTAACAAGTATTCCATGCTGCACCTCGACGTCCTGCTCTTAATCTACCACTTCGCGAAAACGTGCACTGGACACATTCTCGAGATTGGCGCGTTTCTTGGCGGAGCGACGATGGCAGCAGCGCTGGGTGTGGGCGAATCCGGAAGCGAAAAGGCGATCGTTACAATCGAGCCAGGTGGACGCTTGGAACATCGGCGTCTCGGAACGAAAAATATCTTGCGCGACTTGGAACGAAGTCTCGCCAAGCAGCGCATGTCGGAAATGGTCACCTTAATTAAAGGTTACTCTTTCGACCCAGCGACGATCTCCACGGTTGAGCAGACATTGGGCCCGGACGAAATTGGTTTGCTCGTAATTGACGCGGATGGCGCCGTGCAGCGGGATATTAATTGTTATGCCGAGCGTCTCGCGGATGATTGCTGGCTGGTGATTGACGATTACGCCGGACCCGCCGAGAACATCAAAGTGACACCCACTCGAAGGGATGTGGATGCATTAGTGGTAGCCGGCTGCCTTGAGACCCTGGGCTTTTACGGTTGGGGCACGTGGATCGGACGGTGGCGGCAGAAAAGCTATTCCTCTTGACCGACGATAAGGTGAATCACGCCGGCGGGCGCGGAGATAAAGAAACCGTCGAAATCTTCCCGAAGTTGTTCGATTTCGTCACGCCGGGGCACGCCGTTTACTTTTAAAAACGACGCGGCTGCTTCCGTATCATTCGTTTCCAATTCCAGCCAAATGTCGGGCTGGCTCAAATTTGGAACCTTGTCGATCCAAAGCCGGTTAGGGCCAAATTGGAAAATGCAACCATCGGCTTCTTCCTCGATCAATGGCAACCCCAGCGTATCGCGATAAAAGGCGATCGTCTGCTCGTAGGTGTGGCTCGGGCATTTGAGCGCGATGTTCGCGCCGCCCGAGAATTGGGGTCCGTTGACGTTAGCGACCATATGTCGATCCAGGAAAAACCGAGCGCAGGGCGGTTACAACTCAGGGAGAATTTTTTGCGCGACGCTCTCCATTAGCGGCCCTTTCACCGCCGGCCTCTGTCATCGCAATCGGGTCGAGCGCGCGGTTTAGTTCCGCTTCGGGCAATATTTTTTTCTGACGACAGATTTCGCGCACGGTCCGCCCCGACGCGACGCTTTCTTTCGCGATTTCCGCGGCACGATCGTAGCCAATTTTTGGGGCGAGGCTCGTCACCATCGCCATCGACAACTCGACTAACTCCTCGCAACGCTTTTTGTTTGCGCTGATCCCAATGGCGCACTTGTCACAGAAAATAACGACGGCGTTCGCGAGCAGCCGGATCGATTCGAGAAGATCATATGCCATCACCGGCATCATCACGTTGAGCTCGAAATTTCCGTTCGCACCCGCCCAGGTGATGGCTCCATCGTGGCCGATCACTTGCGCGCAAACCATCATGAGCGATTCGCACATCACTGGGTTCACTTTACCCGGCATGATCGAGCTGCCCGGTTGTGTGGCCGGTAATTGAATTTCACCGATGCCGCAGCGCGGGCCGCTCCCGAGCCAGCGAATGTCGTTGGCGATTTTGAACAAACTGACCGCGATCGTTTTGAGCAGTCCGCTGGCTTCGACCACCGCGTCTTTGCCACCTTGCGCTTCGAAATGATTTTTCGCTTCGTAAAAAGCAATGCCGGTGCGCTGTTCCAGATGCCGCATCATCTTGCCCGGAAGATCGACATGTCGATTCAGGCCGGTACCGACTGCAGTGCCGCCGAGCGCGAGCTCGCGCAAAACGTCGACTGCTTTTTCGGCGCGCGCTCGCGCATAGGCGACTTGCTGCGCATAACCGGAAAATTCCTGGCCGAGCCGTATCGGCGTCGCGTCCATCAAGTGTGTTCGGCCGATTTTGATTATCTCCCAAAACTCCTTCGCTTTCGTCTCGAGCGCGCCTTGCAACTTTTCCAGCGTGGGAGCGAGACACTTCTTTAGCTGCTCGGCGGCACTGATATGGATGGCGGATGCAATCACATCGTTGCTCGATTGTCCCATGTTCACGTGATCGTTTGGATGAACGACTTCACGCGAGCCGGTCGGTTTGCCCGCGAGTTGCGTGCAACGGTTCGCGATCACTTCGTTCGCGTTCGTGTTCGTGCTCGTGCCGGAGCCAGTCTGAAAAATGTCGAGCGGAAAATGTTCATCGAGTTTTCCATCGATAACTTCCTCGGCCGCCTGGACGATGAGCGCGCAGCGATGGGCATCAAGTAAACCAAGATCATGATTTGCCTGCGCGGCCGCCCATTTAATTAAACCAAGCGCGCGAATAAATTCCCTCGAAAATCGATAACCGCTGACTGGAAAATTAATGACGGCGCGTTGGGTGGAAGCGCCATAAAGAGCGGTGGCCGGAACGGACATTTCGCCCATCGAGTCCTTCTCCATCCGCGTCGCTCCGCCGCTCATGCCTACCGATTTGCGGGAGCGCGGCTCCATTCGACCTCGCGACGACGGCCGTTCAGCGTGGGCGTTTTTTGAAAGACAGTGATGAACATCGGCGGAATGTTTTGCAGAAAATATTCTGACTCTGCGTACTCGAAAAGGGTGGCGTGCTGTTTTAGTTCGTTAGTCACCTGATAGATGATGAAGCTGCCGCCCGGCGCGAGCGCGTCGTACGTTTTTTGAAGAAGCGCGCGTTTCTTGTCGATCTTGAGAATGCTGAAGGGAATTCCGGAAAGAATATAATCGCAGTTAGCCATACGGCGGCGCTCTAATTCCTGTGGCAAACGCGCCGCGTCTCCATGAATCACGTGCACGCGCCGATCGCCGGCAAATTGCCGTTCGAGATCGCTGGAGAAAGCGCGATCGAGTTCAAATAGAAGAAGGTGCGAATCCCGGCTCATCCGGCGCGCGATTTCGCGCGAGTGCACCCCTTCGCCGGGACCGTACTCGGCGATCACGCGTGGCCGCCTGAAATCTATCTTGCTAGCGACGCGCTCGACCAGTGCTTTTGAGCTAGGGACAATGGAAGCGATTTGAAACGGTCGCTGCAAAAAGCGCTTGAAGAACAGCACGCTCATAAAATGCGAATAGTCAACCGCCGCTACCGCCTTGTCCAGTCGCGAAGTGAGCCTGTGGCGCAGACAACCGGGGCGGACGCGGCGCGATCCGGCCGAACAAAGCATTGACACCGATTCTAAAATTTATAACGCTGGTGGCGTCAAATTGGTTTGCCCATTTTTGCTCAAGTAGATGACTTTTTTCCATGCATAACCTCCTCACGGTCAAGGAAACGGCCAAATACCTCCGGATTCCATTGCCGACCGTTTATTATCTTGTTCAACGCGGCCAATTGCCAGCCATACAAATCGGAGGCCGTTGGCGCATCAAAAAATCTTCGCTCGATAAGGACATCCTAAAGGAGGACAAGTCCGGTCAACCCACTGTGCTCGTGGTGGACGATGACGAGAGTCTGCAAAATCTTTTCAAGCTGTTTTTGAAGAAAATAGGCTTTAGTCGTGTTGTCGTTGGGACGGTGAAGGAAGCGCTCGCCGCGCTCGACAAACAGAAGTTCGATCTTATTTTCCTCGACCTAAAATTAGCGGACGGTCCGGCCGATGATGTTTATGACAGCGCGCGGGAGGAGCAGCCGAATTGTCCGATTGTCGTCATCACTGGCTATCCGGACAGCGAGATGCTTGATCGGATTCTGGCCAAGGGTCCGATCACGGTATTAAAGAAGCCGCTCAAGATCGAGCAACTCCAGCAGACGGTTCGCATTCTCGGACACAAAGACGCCGTCAAACTGGCGGCTTGATTCGGCCGCGCTTTTTGTCTTCCGCATTACTCGCCGCGGGGACTGTTCGGTGGCAACGTCGCAAACAATCAAAACGTGGTCGTCACAGGCGCGTCATCGAATGGTTCGGGCTTTTGATCCAGGAACGGGCTTTGCCAAACGGATAGCGGCCAGCGTAGGCCGTACTCGGGTTACGCTCGACCTTTTCGTAGCATCGAACGCTACGCTCAGCCCGCGGACAATTACAGTTACGAACCCCGACGCGCAATCGGCTACAAGCGCCACAGGAATTCTTAATGTCGTTTCAAACTCGACACCAACACCAACTCCGGCGCCGACTCCCACACCGCCCCAGCACCAACGATTGACAAGGCGCAGATGCGGAGTCCGAGTCCGGGGTCGACCTTTAGCTCTTCAACTGTGAACTTTGGATGGACCGCCGGCAATACCAACGGTTATGGCCTCTACATCGGCAATTCGGTTGGCAGCAAAGATATCTATTTCTCCGGTTTACTGAGCACTCTCTCAGTCATTGTTTCTAATTTGCCCGCTCTTGGACGCACCATTTATGTACGGCTCTGGTCGCGTATAGGGACTACAGGGTATTATAACGACTACACCTATAAAGCGTTTGGTCTAGCAAAGGGAATCATCTCGAAACCCATATTTGCTCGCTAATTCCCAGTATAAGAATCTGAGGTTGCAACAGGTTATGCATTCGTCTCCTAGCCTCCGG
>WNFA01003904.1_pt1 | contig 12862 bp, 11 predicted proteins | sample 5400481 | NCBI WGS metagenome assembly WNFA01 (sample SAMN13153340, study PRJNA577476) | soil metagenome | isolation source: 120 cm saprolite under Douglas fir tree site 2 hole 1 replicate 2 | place: USA:California | collected 2015-04-18 | reverse complement strand
CCCAGGACTGAGAGTTACATATGAACGCGCTGAGTCAAACTGCTCCGCGATACGGCCGCACCATTGTGCAATCTTGCCTCGTGAATCTGATATTTCCAGCGCGATAGTCGACATCAGACGGAGCCTGCGTGCGACAATTAGATTACTTTGGCTAACGTTCCGAAGAATGAAATGGAGCTCAACGGCTTCGCCGTCATGATAGACCAACTTCCCTGGTTCGACCTCAAGTGCCAAATCCGCCTTTCCTTCCTTCCCTGGGTTGCGATCTTGCGACGCGGCCACGGGCAGACAGCATAGAATCAGAACGAAAACCGCCAGCCATATACCATTGCGGTGTCTCATGGTTCCACCAATTTAGGAGGGGCTATATAAGTCGAAGGCTCAATCGGTGGAAGCGCGGGTGCGGCGACTGTACTGCTAGTGGATAGAGGCGAGAGACCACAAGTCCGTTCCATCCCATAAGCTAGTCCGTTAATATCGTCCTGATTCGGTCCTGGTACCAATGTGATGTGGACCAGCTCGTGCACTAGAAGCGCAGCTAAAGTCCATCTGCCCATTCGGCAGGGAAACGGGTGAACCCAAATGTTATGCGTGTCTCCGGGCATAGTATAGCCATTTTCTGGTTCCTTCGGATCGGGAGGTGGCGTCGGGTCAAAGCGAACGGTGATACTGGGGTCGTCCAGCAACTGATTCAGGGAGCGACCACTTCCAATTCTTTTGAATGCGCAGTCACACTTCTTTGGCAATTTGCGCAAAATATTGATCGCGCCTTTTAGGGCATCTAGACAGTCAGAATTGAACGTCGGATCTATCGCTATCAGCCCAATTGGATCGCGATACCGTCCCGGTTGATTGCGAACATAACGGTACAGGTTGACATCAAGGCCGCGGAATCCGACGGGATCTTCGCTGATGAACCTACCGATTTGTGGGTCGAAGTAGCGCGCCCTGTAGTAATAGAGATTGGTCTCGGCATCGAGTTCGCGAGCCGTGTACTGGAACGAATTGACCAGGGAGCCGGTCGAAGCAGTCAACTTGCCGAATGAATCGAACGTGTAAGTCTGTGCCAGTGAACCCGCGGCGTTTGAGAGCGAAGTTACGGAGCCCAGTCCATCCGCTTCGTAGTAATTCGTAGTACCACTGCGCAGCATCGCCAAGGGCTCGTCGATGTTCTGGGTTTGCGTGTAGCGGGCGACAGTCGCACCTGAGGAGTTCGTCTCCTCGATCAAATTGTCTCCGTCGTAAGCGTAGATGCTTGTCCCGGAACTTGAGGATTTGTATATTCGGCGTCCGAAGGGGTCGTACTTGAAGCTGACTGGAGTCCAGGCCAGCATTCTGCTGCATTAACCCAGCCCGGTGACGCTGAGGGGGACCAATTTGCGCGTTTCGATATCTAGCACGTAGATTTTGCTCTCCACCGGCGTTGCGTGCCGGTCCGAGCGCCATTTTAGGAATATAGCCGTCTTTCCATCCATCGAGACTCTGAGATTGGTGGCATAGCCGTTCCCGTTCGTGAGCCTCTCAAGCGATTTCGTCTCCAGATCGATCCGATAGACATCGTAGTCGTAACCGTGTTTCCCGTTACTCGCAGCCATGAAGAGGATACTCCTGCCATCCGGCATGAAGTTGGGGTAGTTCAGTATCGGATTCTTGTGGTCAGCTTCTTTGGCCACATGAGGGCGCAGTGACTGCGTTGGCGATCCCGTGCCATCCAGAGAGTAAACGCAGATCTGGCGATTACTGTACAGGCCCTCCGTCACGATTACCATACTCTTCCCGTCAGGGGATATAGAGGCGGGGGAGGCCATGTAAAAGTTCTCGTTGGTAAGTTGACGCAAGTTTGTGCCGCCCAAATCACTCGCATAGAAGTTCCACGCGTGGGGATGTGCCTGTGCAACCGGTGATGCGCTGCCGTAGTATCCCGAGCGGGAGAAAACAATGGTCTTGCCGTCTGGCGAAAAAACAGGCGAGAAATCGTTGACTGCCGAGGGCGACCACTGACGCGGATCGGATCCGTCGGCATTGACGATGACAATCCTGGAGCGTCTGTGGTCAGCGGGCCAATACGTATATGCGATTTGCTTCCCGTCGGGCGAGAAGGCTGGACTTGATTCTTCTCCGTCCTTTGCGTCCGTCAATCTCGTAGCCACGCCAGTGTCGACAGCAATTTTGTAAATAAACGAAGTGCCGCCCTTTTCGAAGTCCAATGCAACGAGCTTGCCATCCGGGGAGACGGCGACCGATCTGATTCGGCCGGAAGAGCTAGCGCCATTTGACGTGCAGGTAAGAAATAGGAGAAGCGGTACCCCTGCTAAAGCTCGCATAGCGACGTATCTTTTGTTCAGGTTCAACACGGTGTCCTCACTGAGCTCCTGCACCCGCGGGTGGCGGCCCGCTGCAGCAGGGTACCGGGCGGGTCGGCTCCGAGCCACCGTTCGGACCTGCCGCAGGCACCAGATTGAGGGTTATGCCGAGGCCCACAACTAACGCCGACGGTCTAAAAACGTCCTTGGGATTGCCGACTAGCCGACCTACTAAGAAGAAGTCGCATTTCCTCTCACAGAATCGTCGACCCATTGGTGAACAGGGGTACTTGTCTCTGCACTTGCTGTAACACCGGTCATGATGGCTGCATACCTTATCGACATAGTCTTGCGGGTCTTTATAGTACCCATCGTGGTCATGTGACGGAATGTAGGTTTCTACCTCCCCGCCCGTCCAATTGGGACCACACCAGTTGCCGTGGATTTTTTTATTCCCGGAGGGATCGTTGAAATTGACAGGGTCTCCTGAAACGTAGTCGTAGAGGTGGTAGGATCCGCTTGAAAACCCAATCGGGTCCTCGTTAAGAAATCGCCCCAGGTTCTGGTCATAATAGCGGGCTCGGTACAAATAGAGGCTCGTTTCGGAGTCGAATTCACGAGCCGTGTACTGGAAGGGGTTCGTCACCGACCCACTCGACGCAGTGATTTTGCCAAACGAGTCGTAAGCATAAGTTTGTGCTAGCGCACCCGTATTGCTGCTCATTGAAGTGATCGAGCCGCTCCCATCCGCATCGTAGAAAGTGGTGGCACCGCCTCTCGCCATGGCAAGAGGCTCGTCCATCGTGTCCGGAGTCTGTGAATAACGTGCTACCGCAGCGCCGCTAGAATTCGTTTCCTCGATCAGGTTGTCCCCATCGTAAGCGAACACGGATGTGCCACTGGACGAAGATTTGTAGATGCGGCGCCCGAGGGGATCGTATTTGAAGCTGACCGTACCGCCGGAGCCGGGCAGAGCTACGCTAGTCAGCCGATTCTCGAAGTCCCAAGCGTAGTTCGTCGTGCCCGTGGAGTCCGTCTTGCTCGATGTGTTTCCGTTGTTGTCGTACGTATAGGTCGTGCTTGGCGTCGAGGTCAGCTCGTTTGACGCGTTGTTGTTGTACGACGACACGCCCAGCGAACTTAGCCGGTTGCCGACAGGGTCGTAGGTGTAGGTCTCAGTCGTGTTAGCCCCCTGCGTGACCTGTGTCAGCTCATAGATCGGATCATACGTATAGTTCGAGGTCACGTTCGCTCTCTGGTCCGTCTTCGCTGTCCGATTCCCCGCATTGTCCACTGTGTAGCTCGCTCCATCAATGGTACTCCCGGACAGTTGGTGCAGAGCGCTCTGCAACCGCGAGAGATTGTCGTACGCGTAGTTCGTGGTGACGCTGTTTGGGCGCGTCATCTGCGTGCGGCGGCTCAGCGCGTCGTAGCTGAACCGGAAGCTGCCCGTGCTGAACGCCAAGGGCGGCGTCAGCGTCTGCAGTCGGTTCAGCGTGTCGTAGACATAAGCTGTCGAGCCATTCTCTGGATCGGTCAACCCGGTGCGATTCGACGCCTTGTCATACGCATAGCTCGTTGCGAAATTCCGCCCCGTCAGGAAGGCATATTGCGTCGTCGCCGCCGTCAGCCGCCCCATGTTATCGAACGTGAACTGATAGGTGCCCGTGGGGTCCGTCACCTGCGTCAGGCGCGAGTCGTTATCGTAGGTGTAATTCACAGCAGTGGAATCAGGATAGGTCTTCTGCAGCAGCCGGTTCAACTGGTCGTAAGTGTAGGTAAGAGTCTGGTTTTTGCGGAAAGCGAAAAGCAGGGCCCACGTTCGAGGTAGGGAATATGGTGCGGCAGAGAGGACTCGAACCTCCACGGTATTGCTACCGCCAGCCCCTCAAGCTGGTGCGTCTGCCAGTTCCGCCACTGCCGCACAAGGGTAACGCATCATATTCTAGCCGCGAGTTGGGAAGCCCGCAAGCCAGATGGTGCGAGGAGCAAAACCCGAGGATGGCGGCCTAAAGGCCGCCGCTACAAAAGCAAGAGAACCCAGATGGAAACGAGACACCGTCGCCAGCCGTACCGACGGCGTCCTGCAAGGTGTTTCAAGACCGCGTTTTGGCCGGTCAAGCAAACCGCGAAGATGGCGGCCTAAAGGCCGCGGCGACAAAAGCAAGAGAATCCAGATGGAAACTAGACGCCGTCGCCAGCCGTACCGACGGCGTCCTGCAAGCAAAACCCGAAGATGGCGGCCTAAAGGCCGCCGCTACAAAGGCAAGAGAATCCAGATGGAAACCAGACGCCGTCGCCAGCCATACCGATGGCGCCCTGCAAGCAAAACCCGAAGATGGCGGCCTAAAGGCCGCCGCTACAAAAGCAAGCGACAAGCAGATTCCTCGCTTCGCCCGGAATGACAAACCAGGGAAATGACGGAATGACATTCAGGGGCGCTTTTCAACAAGCTCCTAGGGCTTTTTGGGCAGCGCGGGGGCCGGTTGCGAAGTCGCCGGAGCCTGGCCAGCAGGCTTTTGCGCCGCGGGTTGTTGGGATGCAGGTTGTTGTGACGCGGGCGCGCTGTTAGTTTGCGGAGCGCCACTTGGCGTAGCCGTTTGCGAGGGCGGATTTTGCGGGGTTGTGCCCTGCGAAGCAGGCGCTTGCGGGGCGGGCGTCGCCGGGGCAGGCGTCTGCCGTGCTGGAGGCGCCACAGGCGCCTTCTTCGGAGCCGGTTTGGACACGTCCTGCAAGACCGACCCGCCCGATCCGAGGCCCTTCTCCGTACGGAGGACCAGCGTCATCGCACATATCATGAACATGATGGCGCACCAAGTGGTCGCGCGCGAAAGAATCGTCGCCGCGCCGCGCGGACCGAAGGCCGTCTGGCTCCCCGCCCCGCCAAAAGCTCCGGCGAGGTCAGCGGCTTTGCCGCTCTGGAGGAGCACGACAATGACTAAAACGAGACAGTTAATGACGAAGAAAGTCGGCAACACCCAGGAGAACCAGCGGGAATCCGATAGCCTCCATCCAAGGACGATAATCGCGAAGCCAATCAGCAGTGCAATTGTCCACTTCATCCAACCTGGCATTTCTATCTCCCCACGAATCCCTTTACGATATTCGCGAACGATTTCGCGTCAAGGCTGGCCCCGCCCACGAGGGCCCCATCCAGATCTTCCTGCGCCATCAACCCCTGAATGTTGTCAGGCTTGACGCTGCCGCCATAGAGAATCCGCAGCGCCGAGGCATGGCCGGAGGAAAAACTCTCCGCCGCGCATTGGCGGATGAACCGGTGAACCTCCGCGGCAATTTCGGGCGTCGCCGTGCGGCCCGTTCCGATGGCCCATACCGGCTCGTACGCTATCAGAATACGGGAGAACTCCTTGGGGGTCAACGAACCGGGCCCGCCGCGAAACTGGGCGGTGCAAACGCGCTCAGTCTGGCCGGCTTCGCGGTCGCGCTGCATTTCGCCGACACAAACAATGGGCGTCAGCCCGGCGGCAAGCGCGGCCTTGGTCTTTTTCGCTACCGACTCATCCGTTTCGCCGAAGAATTGGCGGCGCTCGGAGTGGCCGATGATGACGTAGCGGCAGCCAGCATCGACCAGCATTTGCGCAGAAACTTCCCCGGTGAAAGCGCCTTCCTTTTCCCAGAAAACGTCCTGACCGCCGATGGCGATGTTCGTGCCCGCGGCGGCTTCCACGGCGGCCGAGATGGCCGTGAATGGCGGCGCAATGACAATGTCGCAGTGCCTCGCGCCAGCAACCAGCGGAGCAAACGCGGAAAAGAACGCGCGCGTGTCCGCGAGCGTCTTATACATTTTCCAGTTGCCAGCGATTACGCGGCGGCGCACGGATCCCTCCCCGGAAGAGAAAGGTAAAGCAGAGACGCGGAGCGCGCAGAGGAATGGCGAAGAAGATTGGTGATCATTTGTTGGTCAGCGCCTCGACGCCAGGGAGCTTGCGCCCGGCGAGGAATTCAAGAGAGGCGCCACCGCCGGTGGAGATATGCGAGATTTTGTCCGCAACGCCGGACTGATGGACGGCGGCGACGGAATCCCCGCCGCCGACAATTGACGTAGCGCCTGCGCCGGTGGCTGCGGCGACAGCTTTGGCGATTTCGAGCGTGCCCCTGGCGAAGGCGGGCATTTCGAAAACACCCATCGGGCCGTTCCAAACAATCGTCTTGGCTTTCGAAATCTCGGCGGCGTAAGCGGCGACGGACTTGGGTCCGATATCGAGGCCCATCTGGTCGGCGGGCGTGGCGGAGACAGCGACGACGCTCGCCGGTGCATCAGCTTTGAATTCCGGCGCGATCACATGATCGGTGGGCAACAGGAATTTGAACCCCTTCTGCCTGGCTTCAGCAAGAATTTTCTTTGCGAGATCGAGCTTGTCGTCTTCCACGAGCGATTTGCCGATGGGGAGGCCTTGCGCTTTCAAGAACGTGTACGCCATGCCGCCGCCGATGAGCATGGCGTCGGCGATCTTCATCAAGTTTTCCACCACTTCGATCTTCTCGCTGACCTTTGCGCCGCCTAAGATCGCGACGAACGGCCGCGCAGGGTTGGTGACCGCTTTCCCGAGATAGGCAAGCTCTTTTTCCATGAGCAGGCCTGCCGCGGATTGCTTCACGAACCGCGTGATGCCGACAACCGAAGCATGCGCACGGTGCGCCGAGCCGAACGCGTCGCACACGTAAAGGCCGTCGCAAAGGGCGGCAAGCTGCTTCGAAAAGCCCTCGTCGTTCTTCTCTTCTTCAGGATGGAAGCGCACGTTTTCGAGCACCAACACTTCGCCGTCGCGCAACGCCTTGCTTTGTGCTTCAGCCCCGGGGCCGACACAATCGAGCGCAAAGGCCGTCGGTTTGCCGAGCAGCTCTTCGAGTTTTTTTGCTGCCGGATGCAGCGAGTACCTGGAGTCGGGACCGCCCTTTGGCCGGCCAAGATGTGACGCCAGCACCAGGCGGGCGCCTTTCTCGATCGCCAGCCGTACCGTGGAAAGAGTTTCGCGGATGCGCGTATCGTCAGTGACGACGCCATCCTTCAGGGGCACGTTGAAGTCCACGCGAATGAACACGCGCTTGCCACGCAAGTCGAGGTCTTTGATGGTCAGCTTGTTCATGAGATTCCGGTGACCCGCGCAGCACACTTCCCGATGCTGGTCCGGACACGAATCACTTTCCTAGAATTTTGATGCCAGGAGTTTGATGAGATCGCGGCAGCGGCACGAATAACCCCACTCGTTGTCGTACCACGCCAGAACTTTCACGCAGCGGTCGCCGACAACTTTGGTGTAGCCCGCATCCACGATCGAGGAATGCGCATCACCTTTGAAGTCCGCGGACACGAGCTCCTCTTCCGTGTATGCGAGAATGCCTTTCATGGGCCCTTGAGAGGCGGCCTTCAGGGCGGCGTTCACCGACTCCACGCTTGTCGTCTTCTCGACGAACACGGTGAGGTCGACGACGCTCACATTCGGTGTGGGCACTCGCATGGCGTAGCCGTCGAGCTTGCCTTTGAGCTCCGGGATCACCAGGTGCAACGCCTTGGCCGCGCCGGTCGAACTGGGAATCATGTTGATCGCAGCAGCGCGCGCGCGGCGCAGATCCTTGTGCGGCAAATCGAGAAGCCGCTGGTCGTTGGTGTACGAGTGAATCGTGGTCATCGTGCCGCTGTGGATTCCAAAGGTGTCGTGCAAAACCTTCGCCACTGGCGCCAGGCAATTCGTGGTACACGAAGCGTTGGAAACGACATGATGCTTGGCGGGATCGTAGGTCTTGTCGTTGACGCCCAGGACGAAAGTCGCGTCGGGTCCATCCGCGGGCGCAGAGATGATGACTTTTTTCACCGGCCCGCGAAGGTGCTTTTTCGCTTCAGGCCCCTTGGTGAAGAGTCCCGTCGACTCCACCACGATTTGCGCTCCGACAGATGCCCAGTCGACCTCCGCCGGATCTTTCACTTTGAAAACCTTGAAGGCCTTGCCCTCGACGGAGATGGAATCCTCGGTGTGAGTCACGTTGTGCGGCAGATTGCCCAGGATGGAATCGTATTTGAGCAAGTGCGCAAGCGTCTTGGCGTCGGTAACGTCGTTCACCGCAACGAACTGAATATCCTTGTCGTCGAGTGCGGTACGCATGATGTTGCGTCCGATGCGTCCGAAGCCGTTGATGCCGACCTTGATGGGCATGCTTCCTCCGTTGCGGGTGGCGCGAGTAGCGGCGATATCTCTGCGAGAATCGGCCGCCGTGCAGAACCCAAAATGCTATGGGCAGCGTGGAGAAAAGTCAACGAACAGCGCGGGAAGAAAGCTCTGGTTAGAATATGCAAATGTTATTGCGGGAATTGTTTGATGCTGGTGACGCGGTCTCCGGAGAAGCGCACGAACACGGTCTTTGACGGGGGCTGGCCGTAAATCCAGTCTTCAATATCGTTGCCGTCGCGGTCGCGCTCGCGCACCTTGTGATCAGGCTTCCCGAGGGCGGCGACCACTTCTTCCCTATCCATGCCAAGCGCGGGCCGGCGCTCCTGGATGGCTTTCTTCATCTCCGGCGGAAGCGTGTCCACCCATTGCACGGCGGCCGACCGCTCCTTCGAAAAATCAAGGAACGGTGAGAGAAGCTGCTTCAGATCGTTCGGAGTAAGATCGGGGAGCGACTTGTTAAACTCGAGAAATATCGTGCTTCCCGCCCCCGGCTGCAGACCCGGCGGCCCGTTATCCTGAGCCGTGCTGGTCTGCATCGTCGGGATGCCGCCCATCTCCAAATGAATGCGATCGCGCCAGCGCTTCTTGCCGCGCCCTCCGCCGTTCAAGTCCACGACAATCTGGTGGTCGCGGAATTCCAGTCTGGTAATCTGCACTTTGTCCCCGGTATTGACAGCCGCGCCATGCGTGGCGACGGAACGATCTAGTAATTCGGTATTGAGGTCCTTGCCCACGTAGAAGATCACGCCTTCCTTACCGGCGGGCAGCGCTTTTAACGCCTTGGCGAACTCGCCCGAGACGTACCGAATCAGTTCCAGCTTGGAAGTTTCCTGCAGCGTAGCGCTCTTGGGCTTTTTCGGGCCCGGTGCCTGGGTCTGAGCCTGGTCTCCGCGCTCAGTGGGAGAGGCGATCGGGAACAGAGGAACTTCCTCGCCTGGCGGAAAGGTCTCTCGGGCCGCGGGAGACGCACGAAGACTGTTGACGCGGGGAACGTCCGCATCGCCCATCAGAAAGAGGGTCAGTGCCAGAATAAGCCAATTCGACATAACTTGGTTCTTTGCCAGCCGCCCCTGGGTCCAGCGACCGCTATTGTATTATAAATTCCCCCTTTTGAATCTATGATGCAAAAATTACGATGAATAGTTTTCCGAAGGGCCGGGGTTCTCCAAAAATGAGTCTAGAGAGATTATCTCGACCGCGGGAAGAAAACCAAGGCGTGCCGCACTGTGGAAATAGGTGCGGCAATCTCACCGTGAGACAACTTGGACACCCTGCCGATCGATCGTCGTGGGCAGCACCTCCCCACCTGCTTTCGCAATTGCCGCTTCCACGCGATCTCGCGCCTCCGGCTCTATGAGGAGCACCACGCAGCCTCCTCCGCCCGCGCCGCAGACCTTTGCGCCGAGCGCGCCATTGCTCCGTGCGCTGTCGATCACCCGATCAATCGTTTTCGTGGAGATCGTCGGGAGGTTCCTCTTCCGGAAAGACCACTCTTCCCGCATCAATCTTCCCGTTTCTTGCCAGTTAGGTTTTTCCAGCGCTACCCGCATCATCTGCGCGACTTCGGAGATGCGTTCCAGGCTATTCTGAACCGACTGCTTTCCCCCTATATGCGCCTTATAGACTTCCCAGTTGTTGATGCCGTGCTGCCGGGGCTTGCCCGTATAGCACACCACGATGCGCCGCTCCAGTTCATCCAGATTGACACGTAGTTCAACGCGATGTTCGCCCCCGGGTGGAAGCTCGATCGTGGCGGCACCCCCGAATGCCGGCGGATAGTGGTCCTGCGTGCCCGTAGGAACGCGAATCACAATGGCTTCCGCATCGCGGCTGATGTGAATCCAGTCGACCTTGCTCTTCCCCGCCCCAGTGAAGCGGTCTAGCGCCGCGCAAATGGCCACCGCCATGGCGCTTGATCCGCCAATGCCCGCTCCCGAAGGACCTTCGGAGTCCGTGGTCAACGTAAATCCGCCTTGCGGCTTGAAAAACTTTACGATTTCCGCCAACAGCGGCAGCCGGTACCTCTTTGCCTTCACCAGCGCGGCGAACGAAGAGAAGCTCTCTTCTCTTTTGATGTCTCGCGAGACGAGCTTGATGTGCTCGCCCCAGCTCTCGTGTGTTTCAATAAGGCAGGAAGCGTAGCGCGAAATCGCTGCATTCACGGTGACCGCACCCGGGTGAAAGAGGTACAGTGGCCAGATGTCTAGCGTTCCCCCGGCTAGATCGACGCGCGTTGGGGCTTTGGATTCAATAATCATGTCTGCTGACAAGCTCGATTCTTAAGAGTTCCCGGTCGAGCCAGTTTGCCGAAACGCCGTGGCAAGCTCAAGCGCAGACAAATTCAATGCGGAGAATCGGTCAAGGTCGCCAGGTGCATACCGCTGTTGGGAAATGCCTGATCATTTCATTTCTAGGACGGAGGCTTGAAGAGGATACGCGCAAATGATTCCCGGTCTCGTGGCCCGCTTTACTTCCCCGCACCCGCGGCGCGATTGCGAACCAGGAGCTGCGGGCCGTCTTTTTGCTCTTGCGCGAGCGCGGGATTTGGCTCGAAGCAGCGCCGGCAGCGGGCTTCGTACATCCCTCCGGCGCCGACGACGATAAGCTCTTCGCTTTCGACCATGCGCTGCGTGTGAACCGCGGGATTCCCGCAGCGTACGCAGATGGCCAGCAGCTTAGTAATCTCCTCCGCTACGGCGAGCAGCCGCGGCATGGGCTCGAACGGCCTTCCGCGATAATCCGTGTCCAGGCCCGCGACAATCACGCGCTTTCCCAGATTCGCCAGCTTGGTACAGACTTCCACGACTTCGTCGCCCAGGAACTGTGCTTCGTCTATGCCGATGACCTCGGTCCGCGCCTGGACTTTGTCCATGATTTCGGCGGCCTTCGTAACGGTGTCCGAAGAAATTCCCAGCCCGGAGTGCGAAATAATCTCATTGGCGGCGTAGCGTTCGTCAATCGCAGGCTTGAAAATCTGCACGCGCTGCCGCGCAATCTCCGCGCGTCTCAGCCGCCGGATCAGCTCTTCGCTTTTTCCAGAAAACATCGGCCCGACCACGACTTCGATCCAGCCCATATTGCCTTTGACGATGTCCACAATGGCTCCTCATCTTCTTCTATAAGTTTAGCCCAACCTAAACTCAATTCACCCTGCCAAATCACCAACCGTGGGGAAGTCAACCCCTGCCTCTACAAATTCGTCCCAGCGGACGCCGCCGCGCTCTGAACGTACATCTTTGCATTATAGAACGGCGCGAAGGCCGCGATCACCGCAATGCGAAACGCCTCCTGGCGTGAAATCAAGTCACTCGAAAGGACTCCCCAAGCTCCCTGGGCATCGCGTATGCCCACGGCGCCGGCGAAGCGATCGATGGCCACTGCGAGCTCGACGCCATTGTCCAGCACTTCCCGCGCTAGCGCCTCCGGCAGCTCGAGCGCTCCCGACCGCCCGTAATGCCCGCGCGTGCCGTCGGTCACGTAGGCCCAGCTCTCGAGAAAGACGCGCCGGCCTCCTTCCTCCTCTACAACATCCAGGCCGCCCTCGAGGCCGACGAAGTAACGCCACGGCTCGTGTCTTTCACGTGCCAGGCGCACGAGCGCCTCCGCCCGCTGGCGGCATCCTCGCATCAACTCATGGCTGGACGTGGGCGTATGGCTTACGCCGCTCTCGACCTCAACGCCTGCGATTTCAAACTCCACGTCGTGAGCTAGGATGGGCGCAAAAGCCTGGAGCGCCGCGCTCACGGCTCTGAGTATGAGCTTTAGAGAACCGACGCGCCGATTCTAACGGGAATGAGCGGAAAACTTAACGGGGAATTTACGGGCCTGAGGAAAACTTCCGAAGAATTCTGGAGCGGCCTATCGGAATCGAACCGACACCTGAACCTTGGCAATTCTGCAGGGAACGGCGTGTCAACAACTTACGAGGCACTTTCGGGAGCATTCAGTAGCGTTTAGAGCGGTCAGAAACGCCTAATGTTCCTCTAGTTGTTCCCACGCGGAAGACGGGTTGGCACCCTTCACATTTGAACCGCGAACGGGTTCAGGTTAACTTTGTTGCCTCGATTCAGTATGCAGGTTCCAACAAAATCGCCTAGGGGAATAAACGCTGTCGGTATCTTCCTGTTCTATGGGTCTATTATGGCCACCCTGGCCGGGATAACACTGCTGTGGCCGGGCACGGTCCTCGACCGCATGTGGGTTCTTAATGCCTCTGCCTATAAGCGGCTTGCACCTTTTGGAGTAACAGTCGGGATTCCATTTCTACTGCTTGGCGCAACTCTAATGATCGCTGGTGCCGGTTGGTTTATACGCCGCTCTTGGGGATGGTGGCTAGCAGTAGCCATCATCACGACGCAGGTACTCGGAGAT
>WNFA01007100.1_pt1 | contig 12867 bp, 10 predicted proteins | sample 5400481 | NCBI WGS metagenome assembly WNFA01 (sample SAMN13153340, study PRJNA577476) | soil metagenome | isolation source: 120 cm saprolite under Douglas fir tree site 2 hole 1 replicate 2 | place: USA:California | collected 2015-04-18 | reverse complement strand
AAAACTGCTAGGGCTGCGCTACCGGCCGGCGTGCCGAACTCCGCCCGCTCAGCAGCTTTCATTGCTGCCCGGCGGTTCTCTTCGTTCGGTTCAGCTATCCATTTGTCCACTGCGTCAAGTGCGGCAGAAAACTTCTCGGAAGGATTTGCGTCGGAGAATTGGCGAGCACACGAATTGGCCCACACGATTGCTTGCCTTGTAGGGAGAGCATAGGCAAGAACCCGAACGGCATCTACGTACTGTTTATTTTGAATCAAAAGGGCGAGATACTTTTCCGCGGATAATTCTGGTGTGAGCAATTTCTTGGCAGCGTCTCCAAGATAAAATTGACGGCAGACTTCGATAGCTTTTTTTTCTTCCATCCGATTTGCGTCGTTCTTGGCGATCAGCCGCCAATCATTACGGTTGGTAATCCCATCACGATGACGCCACCATGAACAGTCATGTCACCCATGCGGGCAGCAAATTGGCCGCCAATTATTACTGTAAACGAACCCAATGCGATAACGTCCGGTGGTCCAACACATACACACATATCGCCCACCCGGGCGGCCGGCAGCGCGCCAATAAGCACGGTCGGGCAGCAAGGGAGCAAGATCGGTCCGCCTACGTGTGGAACGACGCCCGTCACCATCGGACAAACATGCATGTCGGTTAATCTGGCGGCTGGCGGCATTTTTTAATCCGTTTCCTGACAATGACTCCTCAGCCTGGCGCTGATTTCTGACCAGTTTTGGCGTCATCGGCGGTATTTGGCGCCGTTGGATTAGCGTCTTTGGCATCATGGGCATCATCCGGCGCCTCCGCATTTGCACCTGGGCCACTACCCGGCGCGCCGCCGCTGTTAATCATGACCATAGTGCCCTGGATGAAAATCCCGGCCGGATTGATATCTATGAAGTTACCACCAACCTTCAAAGACATCTGCACACCGGCTTCGAGTATAAAGGTCATACCGCTCTTAAGGTGAATTGTCATGCCAGCTTCGAGAGCATGATTCATGCCAATTGTTTGGTTCTGATTCATGCCCACCTGAAGCGAAGCATTCTTCCCAATCTTTTCTTTTCGGTCACGCCCGATCATTAGAGAACTCGTGGCATCAATCTTTTCTCTCTGGTCCTTCAACACATGCAAGTCATTATCCTCAACAATCCGTTCGGCTTTGTTAGCGTGGACAACGACATCGAGATTATTGTCAATCAGCAACTGCATGTTGTTGCCTATGCGCTCGATATGGTTGCGATCGACGGTTAAATGCTTGTCCTGGTATATCTTCTCGAGTTGATCGCCAGATTTGTTGCCATCTTTCTCGGCGCCCACAATCAGATGGCGATTTCCCAGGATGCGTTCCATGCAATCGTTCTTGACGCGCGTATCTATATTACGCTCGGCATGGATGAAAATCTGTTCTTTGCTTTTCGTATCGTCGAAACGAAGCTCGTTGAAACCTACTCCCCCTTTAGTGCTGTTAGTCTTGACGCCACTGACCTTATTGTCGTTTTTGTGATTTGAATCGGGTCCTTGTCCAAGATAAGGGGGCATTTGATCAGCGTTGTAAACACTCCCAACGATGATGGGTTGGTCGGGATCTCCTTCGAGAAAGTCAACGATCACTTCCTGACCAATGCGAGGCCAAAAGGACGTTCCCCACCGCTTACCTGCCCACACCTGCGCAACTCGCACCCAGCACGAGCTGTCCGCATTATTCTTCCCTTCTCGATCCCAGTGAAACTGGACCTTTACACGTCCATATTTGTCAGTAAAGATCTCTTCTCCGGGTGGCCCCACTACCACGGCGGTTTGCGTGCCCTGAACCACGGGTTTGGGTGTTAACCTCGGAGGCCGAAAAGGAATGGCGAAGGGAATGCAGGTAAAGCTGTTCCGGTAATCAAACTCAATCTTGCCACTGCGGTAATCTCCCGCTAACCTCAGCGAGTGCGAAATGCTTGTCAGCAGATAATCCCCATCGGCGTTGAAATGCCGCTTAAGTGTGAATTTGTGACCGGAGACAAAGTTTCGGCAATCGCTGGCCCCTTGAATCATCAGGCTCGGCAGCGCCTCTTGTTGCATGCAAATCCTAACGGTGCGCTTGTTATCCTGAAAAATCTTCTGTAACTCGCCGGCCTGATCGCCGCCACCTTTGTCGATTCCATCAAACCGTTGCGCGTAGCCGCCCGGATAGTCGTAAAGCTCGAGTTTGTCGTTGCCGCCAACTTGCAACTTGTGTTTGACTTCTCCGACCTCCACATCGGGAAGAATCGGCTCTTGGGCTTCAAGGTGTTTGTGCGGCAACTCAAAGCAGTGGTCCCAGAGAGTGTACTTGCCTGAACGCAGTTCCTGGACTTTCTCCCACTGGAGAATGCGCATGTCTTCTCGCGTTTCGCCCGTCCACTCTTCATAGATGATTTCACTTCCGTCGGGCATATCGGGATGGCTCGCGGGCGTGTTGGCCACAACCATCTTGTGCCCCTCCGCTGTATGTTTGAAGAAGTAATAGATGCCTTCTTCCTCCATTAAACGGCTGGCAAAATTGAAGTCGGTTTCGCGGTACTGGACGCAAAAGTCGCGCGGCTGAAATGTGCCCTGAATCTCGAAAGCGACGTCAAGGCCCTTGAGAACCTTCTTGAGGATTTCAGGGACCGAAATGTGCTGGAAGATCCTGCTTTGTGCGCGCCTGGTTAGCAACCAGAACTGAGGCACAATTTCCATGCGGTAAGAGGTGAAGGTTTGGTCGCGATGACCCTGACTTACACGGTTACAGATCCCATTGAAGTAGCGATTCTTGTCACGGGGCAAACCGAGCCTGATGGTGATTGGCTGGGCAAGGAGTTTGTCAAAGACGATGTCGGTTTCATTTTCGGCCAGAAGATCAAGATGGAAACTGAAGAGCCGCGAGATGGCTTCTTGCCCGGAGAAGCCAGCCAACAACAAGACATCTTGCCCAAGAGGCGTGAATACCTCGAGCGGTCTATGTGCTTGCGTGTAGGTCGGCATAACGACTTCCCCTTCCGGCTTAGCAGCAGACCTCCCCTGCCGGTAACCAACCGACGACGAGGCCTATAAGCTAAACGGAATCAGTAGCGAAGCAGGAGCCTACGGGAAAATCCTCTCCGTGTGCTCCGTGTCTCCGTGGTTCATAAATAGACTTCCTGGCTGCGTACACTCCCCGTCCGGCGCACTCACGTCCACCACACGTCGCGCCAAGATCATTCATTTGATATCGACCACGTGCATGATCCCCAGACTCAGCGTGCCTTTCACCTCGTCGGGCCTCTTGCCGATGGAGGCAACGATATCCCTTATGAGTTTCGGTTCGAAGTTGTTGATTTCCTCCGAATCCAACCCGGGCGTGTCTGGATCCTCTAGCATGATGCAGCCGTTGGTGGCTTCCCGTTTGTGCAGATCTATCCAAGCCCCATCCTTTCCCTTCATACCGTCGTCAACGACGAGTCCCAGATATTCGACGGAAAAATTGGCATTCCGGTAAATCGATACTGCTTTGTTGTTCCACGAGTCATAGACCTTGGTCGTCTTTTCCTCCGAAATCCTTCCGGGAATGGATATTGGCCTCTCCAGAAGTGCGACGCCTATCAGGTTTCCTTTGGGATCAAACACCGCCACGACGTCGTTAAGATCAAAACGGCTGCGTATCTTTTTGTGATCTGTAGTTTCTCTCTCAAATACTACGTTGCCCGCGTTTTCTTTCGTCATATCTCGGCCAGCAAGGAAGGGTTGCCCGCCAAGGAAGCCTTCCGCGCCGCCTCTGATGATGAAGAACTGTATCTTTCTGGCGCTCTCGCTGACCTTTTGCTTCCCGTTCGAGCCGAGCCTGATGAGTTCTTTCAGATAGTTTCCATTGTTGAGACTGATCTCAGCGCTCCTGCTGTAATCGTCACCAATGATCTGCAAGTCGATGTCGCGCTTCCGGCCTGCCTCCCGCGCGTTTGAGTACACGTGTTCGCGATCGAACTTTGCTTTGGATGGATTCAAATTCATCGCGACGATTGCCAGAGCGTCCGCAACGCCAAGCCCGGTGGGGCCCGGCGTGTTGGATCGCGTCCGGCACGTTGTACCTCCGTCAATCCAGTCGGCTCCAACCCGTGTACTGCATAACGGTCCGGGTACTCGCTCTCCCATAACGGCTCCCTCCTAACTCTCTGCGGTCCAGTTTAACGGTTGAGTTCAGGCCTCGCGGCCATTGAGATCTCTCTAAATGTGCTATGTGATGGCGTATTGAAATTTGCCGTCAGCGCTTACAGTAACATGGACTCGACCGACGGTCGCGCCACCAGCCATGCGCGAGAGAAATTCACCCGACATTTCCGGAAGCAGGGTGCGCGTGAGAATGTGATCCACATTCCGTGCTCCTGTTTCTACCTCTTTGCAGCGATTCGCAATCTCATTGATGACGGTGTCGTCGTAACTGAATTCGGCGCCATGATTCTCGCTCAAACGTACCTCGATCCTGCCCAATTGCAGTTTGATAATTCCGCGCATGACATCATTTGAAATTGGATAGTAAGGAACTACGACCATGCGTGCGAGTAAAGCGGGTTTAAATACCTTAAGCAACTCAGGTCGAATCGCTTCGACGAGCGCCTCGGGTTCCGGCTTCGTATCGGGATCTGCGCACAATTTCATGATCGAGTCGGTTCCGGTGTTCGACGTCAGCAGAATCACCGTATTCTTAAAATCAATTTCGCGCCCCTCACCGTCCTCGAGCATTCCCTTGTCAAATACCTGATAGAACAATTCCATAACGTCTGGATGCGCCTTCTCCACTTCATCAAGTAACACGACTGAATAGGGTTTTCGTCTGACCGCTTCCGTCAAAACACCGCCTTCACCGTAGCCGACATATCCTGGAGGCGATCCTTTCAATGAAGAAACGGTGTGAGCCTCCTGATACTCGCTCATGTTGATTGTGACGAGGTTCTTGTCGCCGCCATATAGTGTATCGGTCAACGTAAGCGCGGTTTCCGTCTTGCCGACCCCGCTTGGTCCAACCAAGAGAAATACGCCGACCGGACGTCGCGGATCCGTAAGTCCCGCGCGAGCGGTTCTAATTCTTTTAGCGATGGCCTCAAGCGCGTGCGATTGTCCAATCACGCGCTGGCCCAAACGATCTCTGAGAGCAAGGACGGTCTGAATCTCATCACTCAACATCTTCCCGACCGGAATTCCGGTCCAACCGGAAATCACATCGGCAATTGTCTGCGAATCTACACAAGCTTGCATGAGCGGCGTCTCGCCCTGCACTTTCTTAAGCTCTTCATTAAGCTGAGAAAGTTTCTCTTTCAATGCATCGACACTGATCGCACCCTGGCTTTCGCCAGTTGCTTGTTCTGCTGTCGCCGGTGGGACCGGTGTGGCAACTGTGTCAGCGGCCGGAGTTGCGGCAGCCGAACCGGCGGCGGCTGACGCAACTTGCACCGGGGGATTTCCGTTGCCCGTCGCTGAAACTGTCCGCGCCACGGATTGTTGTTCGAGCTGGCTGCGAATGTCGCGAAGCTGGCCGATAATTTGCCGCTCCTTGTCCCACTGCGCCTTCAAATTACTGACACGTTCCTCTTCGGCAGCCTTCGAAGTTTTTAACTCCGCAATCCGCTCACCATGTTGAGCACCTGTGAGGACTTCGCGATCCAGCGCACTGATTTCAGTGATCAATTGATCAACTCGTCTTTGTGCATCTTCCAGAGCGGCGGGCGTGGCTCCCTGCCCAATCGCCACTCGTGCGCAGGCGGTATCCAGAACGCTCACTGATTTATCGGGAAGCTGCCTTCCAGAGATGTATCGACGCGAAAGTTTCACCGATTCTTCAACTGCTTCAGTAAGAATACGAACCTGGTGGTGCTTCTCGAGCGTTTCAGCGAGGCCGCGCATCATCGCGATTGCTTTTTGTTCGTCGGGCTCTTCCACCTTGACGACTTGGAAACGACGTGCCAGCGCGGCATCCTTTTCGAAATATTTCTTGTATTCGGCCCATGTCGTGGCGGCAATCGTCCGCAACTCGCCCCGCGCTAGCGCCGGCTTCAATAGATTTGCGGCATCATTCTGCCCTGCCTGACCTCCGGCACCGATCATCGTGTGCGCTTCGTCGATGAAAAGAATTATCGGCTGTGAGGAACCTTTGACTTCGTCAATCACTGATTTCAACCGATTCTCGAATTCGCCTTTTATGCCGGCGCCTGCTTGCAGCAGCCCGAGATCGAGAGTGCGTACCGCCACCTTCTTTAGGGGCTCCGGTATGTCACCAGCAGCGACGCGTAAGGCAAAACCTTCGACGACGGCGGTCTTTCCAACACCTGCCTCGCCCGTAAGAATTGGATTATTCTGGCGACGTCTCGTGAGGATATCGATTACCTGGCGAATCTCGAAGTCGCGGCCCAGGACGGGATCGATCTTGCCGGCACGTGCACGCGCAGTCAGATCGATAGTAAATTGATCGAGTGCTTTCGTCTTTCCGCCAGTGACCTGCTCACCTCCGTCTGCACCGGAGACGGCTGGCTGATCTGAAAGGCTGGTCGACTCACGAGCTTCAGCAGAAGTGGCCGTAATTTCGGCGAAATCTTTCTTCAGCGATTCAAGCGAAACGGCCGCAAACTGTAGCGAAATCTCGCGGGCCAGCCGCCCCAGATCTTCATTTGCCAACAGGGCAATCAGCAAGTGGCCGCTGCGAATTTGGGCAGCGCCAAAATCAATTGAGGCCAACAACCAAGCATCCTGGATCCACTGAGGCAGCCGCGGCGAAAGACCTGGCGTGCGCGTGTCGCCCGTCTTTAGTTTATCCAAAGCAGTGGTCAAGTCTTTACTGATCCGCGACTGATTGATTTCGAATCGCCGAAAAATCGCGGCTAGATCTGTATCGGCCCGTTCAGTCAACTTTAGTAAAAGATGTTCCGGTTCGACATCGTAGTTAGTGCGCGAGAGGCAAAGTCCTGCAGCATCCTCGAGGGCGCTGTGAACGGTAGGATTGAGTCTCGCAATTAAGGACTTTAGATTTACGTCCATGATCAATACCCCTATATCCAACACATCGGCTTAAGACGTTCGTGATTCGCGTTAGCGCAATGAGTAAGACTGAAAAGCACCTGACATCGTCTAGTTATTACTACTTAGCACCACCTGATCGTCGTCTCTTACGGAGTCAAGGGTCTTCAGCCAGCTTGTCCATCCAAGTCTTGGTCCGTTCTGATCGCTGCCCAAAACACAAAAGGGCACTTCGTCGCGTTCGAGCACCAATTGTATGTTAAATTCGAATTCCAGACCCACAAGCAACCGCACTATCTCAGTGAGTGGCTTAAAGGCCGAACCCATCGGCACGAAGGTTGTGAACTTCTTTAAGTTCATCGGTCCAATGCGGACGCTAAACTTCGATTGATCGCTCCAGACCTTGTTGCCGGCGATCGTACTCAGTCCCAATTGACTGTTGGCGCTGCCGAGTCTGGTGACATTATCTCCCAGCTTCAACCACTCACCGACAAACTGAGCTACGTTCGAGGACACGTCAAAGTAGTCGCCAACAATCGCACCGATTGCTGTCGCTGAATGGGGACGCTGCGCGATTAGCCCGCCATAGAAAAGCAAACTCTGATCCTTGAACGAAAGCCGTCCTCGCAAACCAGTCGTTCCCATGCCGATGAGGTCGAACAGGTAACCCGTGAACTGATCTTCACCAGTGCGCTCATAAGCGATCGGAAAGTGATACTTTTCCCATACGCGATAAAAGTGGGAGATTAAGCGGTGATTGAAAATATCAAGGAAGCTCCAGAGCGCAGTATCACGATAGCGCGCCCGATCCATGAGCAATTCGGTGTATTGATGAGGAAGAACTCCCACAGGGCCAGTCAGGCCCATGAATGCCACCATCATTTCGGGCGGCGCACCGTCCTGTAACGCGTCGCTAGTCAGCTCGTGGATCTCGCAAGCTGGAAAGGAGAGCGTTTGCCTGGTGCGAAAACGCACGACTTCGCGGTTGGTATCAGCATCCTGCCCAACCGGCTCGTGGTCGGTATAGATGCGTTCGAGAAGGCGCACGGCTTGAAAGAAACCAAACCGATACGGCTCGTCAAAAAGTTCCTGCGTTAGAGGAGGATCTGTTGTCCGGCTCTGGGTGGCCATCGTTTCAGTATTCCTTCGCGCTGGCTGGTCATAGCCACGAGTTCATTAAACGAGTTTACCGACGCATACAAGCCGAGAAATCTTTCCAATACACTCGCAAACAGAAAGAGTCCGCTGCCGACATATTGCTCCTCGTCAAACTCGATCGTCGTTTCAATTCCACGTACAAAACCGGCGCCGACGCGCGCGCCGATTTGTCGGACTGCAGGCCGGCTCTTAATCCGCTTTAGTCCCTTGATTTGTCGGCGCGAAGCTGAAGAGTCCATGAAGTCGTACAAAAGGAGTATCTCCTGCAATGCTTCAGGCGACTCGTCAGCCGCGCCTGAGACCAACGAAAGATGATTGAGTGCCAACTGCGAGATTAGCCGCCATTGAGTACCTCGCTTCAAAGGAGGCCGCAGTGTAGGCGTCGGCTTGGTCAAACAGTGCACGCGCGAAATTGGCATGGCGCCTTCGGCTTCCAAATCTCCTTCGGCCCCGCCGAAAGGCAGCTTCGCGGGCAGGTCACGATTGGTGCTGGTTACATGAATTGTCAGGACATTCGTTGGTGGCACGTGTGGGTTGAAGTCCAGATCAACCAATGTCAGGAAAACTTCCGTGCCGTCGTCTTGCGGTCTTTGCGAAGGGCGCCGCGAAGCAAACCAGAATGTGGAATCGTCATCGCCACCATTCGAATGATGCAGGGAATAGAACGGCTTGAACTCGCGTGACTTGCCCTGCTGCGGATCATCTGAAACGACTCGCTCAACCGAATAGACCTCCAGTGCCAGCGGCCGCCGCACGTCGGTTACCACTTGATACTCGTGCTGATGGCTGGTGAGGCGGATTGGTTCTGCGAGATCGCTGAACAGGTTAACCACGGGTGTGCAGCCCAGTTGAAAAGTAGACGCATCAACGAGACCCCTGAGGGGCAGCACATCACGCAGATAAATGTGTACGTCGAACCTGGACAAGAAACCTGCTCGCGCTGCCTCGTCCAAACCAATAAGATCGAAGAATAGAAATTTCTCCGGCAAGGCAAAATATTCCGACAACAAGCGGTATCCCGGAAACGAACGTGGCTCGTATTGAAGCAGACTTTGGTCTAACTCGAAACCGACATAATTGATAGCTGACGAAGGCAGCGTTATCGTCGGCAGCTTTGGCAGGTCCAGCTTCTTGGTGCGACGTGAAGAAGTGAAAGGGCCGGGTCGAATCTCAACGCGGGTCGCATGATTGAAAATCATTTCATAAAGCGGGTAGACGACTTGGGGTTCTCCGTTGACGTAAAAGCGCAGGCTCTTGATCGATTCTTGAGTGTCACCTTTCTTCAGCATGCTCACCGACGTCTCGTTCATGCAGGAGAGGCTGAGCTTAATTACCGCTTCGTTCCACCTGCCCCGCGTGTCCACTGGATCGAGTGATTCCAACGATGCACTCAAGATTTCGATTGGCCAAACCGTCGTGTCGTAACCGGTGCGGAACCGGCACGGTGTTCCCTGGATCGGTCGTGAATAAAGACCCGTGCCTCTCGGAATGGGGAATCCGGCGGTTAGCGTCCCTTCTTTGGGAGCGAACCGCACGATGGCCATTGAAGGAATCGGAGCAAGGTAATGTGGATATAGTACGTTAAGAAAAGATTCAGTGATTTCGGGAAACTCGTCATCGACTTTGAGCCGGATTCGGCCCGTAAGAAAGGCGAACGCCTCAATGAGGCGTTCAACGTGAGGATCCTCGCAACTATCCCCTTCGAGCAAGAGTCGCGAGGCAATCTTGGGATATTTGCGGGCAAAATCCGCGCCCATTTGCCGCACGAATGCTAACTCACGTTCATAATAACCAAGCAGCTCGTCGCGCATAAGACCATTTTGACTTCAACGTTCAGAGTTCATCAAACTTCAGTTTGCTGCACCTGAAAAAGCGCAAGCTAAAGCTTGATGAACTCTGAACCGCTTTATTAGGTCCGGACCTCGTACTCTCCGCTTCCCAGTTGGAGCACGGTATCGAAGGTTATTGGTTCGGGCGCCGGGTCAATCTTCAAACGCGCGTCAATGCGAAAACGGAGGATGCGTTCAGTGGGACGGACGGGCTCGATCGAAACCACCACGCCTTCCAGTCGCTGCTCGAATCGCCTGACCGCTTCTTCAATCTCGCGCTTGATATACTTCTGGTCGTCGGCGCTGTCCATACTGAGAGTGGTAAAGTCGGGAAGACCAAACATCGCCACCGAATCGTTCGTCTCCTTCAACTCCGCCGGAAGACCTCCCGCGATCTGACGTGTGTTAAGCAACCATTCGAGATCGCGCCTTAAAGATTGTTTCAACTGTCTTAGACTTTTGGATCGAGAACCGATTGGTTCTCGTGTGATCTCGGGCTCATAGTCAAGGAGACGATCCAACACGGAGGTCGTAACACGCAACTCGTTATCATTCCTTGGCATAGTATCTTCTTACCTGGGGCATCACAAACTCCACGACGCGGGCCGGCAGTGCCGGCCTGCGTCGAGAACAAACCCCGCGAATGATCTTTCGCGACCGTTATAGCAAGAAGTAACGTAGGGATGTAGACCGTCCGCTCAATCGGAAACCCACGAGCCGGAGGTAGTCTAATAACAAGCGCGAATCGCAAAGCACTTAGAGTTTTGCATTCGCCTTCACATCCCAGCCCATACGTACGGGCCCTCCCGCTGCCTTGCCCTTGGAATCCTGCTCCTGATAGTCCACATTGAATTTCGCGAAGTTCAAAGTGAGGTTCTCCGTAAGAAGATCTCCAGCCCCGTGACCCGCATTCTGAACGCCGCTAACTAGAATGTCGGTCAGCTTGATCTTCAGGTACTCGAGCGGGTTTTCGCCTGCCTTACGAACTGTGATGAGTCCACTCGAGATGTGCTTCCCGTTGCAGCAATGCGCTAGCAATTCCGGGCTAGATTTATCCACGAACTTTGTGATGCTAAGGTCGTGTACAGCAACTTTGCCGGCGCCCCCACCACCGCCGACACCGTGGATGCCCGTTTGGTTCACGCCCCAACTAAAACTCTCAATATGGATTTCACCCTTGTGTGTTTTATCCTGGCTCTCGCCTTTGATGCCTTCGAGTTTCAGGAACATATCAACCGCCATGTCAACTATCCTCCTTTGAACACGTTACTCCGAGTTATTTCTTCTACCCGCCTGGCGACCGTGGTTGCCGTAACGTAACACCAGGCAGAACCAATTACATGACGTTAAGCGCCACGGTTTTTGCGCTAGCCTCTTGCAGACGGCGGCAGTTCGGCCACCAGCCGCATGGAGACCGTCAATTCATCCAGCTGGTAGTGGGGTCTGAGAAAAGCGACCGCTTTATAGACTCCGGGTTTTCCTGCCACCTCAGCAACTTCGATGCGCGCCTCTCTAAGTGGATGAGAGGCTTTGATCTCCTGACCCACGTTATCGTTTGCAACGACGTATTGCATGATCCACTGAGTCAGAAAGTTCTCGCACTCACTGCGTGACATAAAGCTCCCGATCTTGTCGCGCATCATCGCCTTGATGTAATGCGCAAACCGCGAAACAGCCATGATGTACTGTAACTGTGTTGAGAGTCGCGCGTTCGCATTAGCGGCGTCTAGATCATACTTCTTGGCCTTTTGGCACGATTGTGCGCCGAAGAAGGCCGCGTAATCAGTGTTCTTGCAATGCACCAGCGGAATGAAACCCAGGTCCGAGAATTCTTTCTCGCGTCGATCCGTGATCGAGATTTCCGTCGGACATTTCAAAGCCACGTCCCCTTCGTCTGTCTGGAACGTGTGCGTCGGCAACCCCTGCACCAGGCCGCCGCCTTCAACGCCTCGAATCGCGGCGCACCATTGGTACAACGCAAAGGATTCAGTCAGGCGAGTGCCAAAGGCGTAAGCCGCATTGCTCCATAAATATTTGCTGTGATCTTTTCCGGTGACGTCTTCATGGAACTTGAAAGTTTCGGTAGGCGCCGTCTCTTCGCCATAGGGCAGACGCGCCAGTGTCCGAGGCAGCGTGAGCCCGACGTAACGCGAGTCTTCGGATTCACGAAACGAGCGCCACTTGGCAAACTCCGTGCGATCGAAAATCTTCGCGAGGTCGCGCACCTCGGTGAGTTCCTGATAACTATCCCAACCGAAAAGCTGCGGACTGGCGGCAGAAATGAATGGAGCATTCGCAGCGGCTGCCACTCCGGAGATTTTTTCAAGCAAGGCCATGTCTTGCGGATGGTTGCTGAACTCGTAATCTCCAATTATCGCTCCGAAGGGCTGTCCGCCAAAGGTGCCATACTCTTCTTCATAGACTTTTTTGAAGAGCGCCGATTGATCGAAGCCGCACGTTCCAGATCCTTCAGTAACTCTTTCTTCGAGACGTTAAGGACCCGAATCTTGAGCATCGTGCCCGTCTCACTGTTCATCACCAGGTGATGCACTCCGCGCCACGAGCCTTCGAGTTTTTGAAACTCTTCGGCGTGCATGATTTCATTCAGTTGCGCAGACAACAGTCTGTCTATCTCGGCGATGCGAGCATTAATAGCAGACTCCATGTCCTTGGTCACAACGAGTTGTCCCTGCATCAGTTCCTCGACAAACTGAGCAATCATGTCTTTAGCCTGCTGGGCCTGCACCTCATTGCGCGCCAGCCGGCCCTTATCGAGAATCCGAGTCAACAGATCGCCTTCACCTTGCTGCTCGACAGTGACCAATCCCTTTTCTTTACGCATTTCGCTACCCATTTGACTCCTCCTTCGTTGGGGCTTCGCCCGAAGGTT
>WNFA01006738.1_pt1 | contig 12868 bp, 11 predicted proteins | sample 5400481 | NCBI WGS metagenome assembly WNFA01 (sample SAMN13153340, study PRJNA577476) | soil metagenome | isolation source: 120 cm saprolite under Douglas fir tree site 2 hole 1 replicate 2 | place: USA:California | collected 2015-04-18 | reverse complement strand
ACCTCCACCGCATGTGCGTGCGCGCTCAAGCCTTCCATTGCCGCCAGGCGCACGCAGGCGTCGCGAAGCATCTCGAGATCACCTCGATTGAGGCTCAGCACGCTGCTGCGCTTCAGGAAGCTGTAGACACCGAGGGGCGAGGCGAAGCGCGCCGCGCCCGAGGTCGGGAGCGTGTGGTTGGGGCCCGCTGCGTAGTCGCCCAGGGGCACGGTCGCATAAGCCCCCACGAAAATCGCCCCCGCATTCTCGACCTGCGTGGCCAGGCGTCCCGCGTCCTCGGCCACGATCAGCAGATGCTCGGGCGCAAAGTCGTTGGCGAGGTTGATCGCCCGCCCGAGATCGTCCGCCACTATCAAGCAGCAGGTGGCCGCATTGATGATCTGGGCCCGTTCCAATCCGCGAATGAGGCTCTGCAGCTCTTCTTCGACGCGATCGGCGAGCGCTGCCGAGTCGGTGATCAGAACAGCCCACGCCAGCGGGTCGTGCTCGAGCTGGGCTGCGAGGTCGGCCGCCACAAAGTCAGGCCGAGCGCCTGCGTCGGCGATGACCATCACCTCGGTCGGCCCTGCGATCCCGTCCACGCCGACGGCGCCAAACACTTCTTTCTTGGCGAGGGTGACGTAAATGTTGCCCGGGCCGGCGATGACATCGACGCGCGGGATCGAGCTGGTGCCGAAGGCAAGCGCGGCGATCGCCTGCGCGCCGCCGATGCGGTAGACGGCATCCACACCCGCGATGTGGGCGGCGGCGAGGATCGCCGCCGGCACGCTCCCGTCCGGGCGCGGAGGGGTGGCGAGGACGACCTCCGGCACGTGCGCCACGCGCGCCGGGATGACGGTCATGAGCACGGTCGACGGATACGACGCGCGCCCGCCCGGCGCGTAAACGCCCGCGCGCCGCACAGGCCGCGTCACCAACTTCAGTCCGGGAGTTCCGCTGCTCGCTGCGGGCACCTGCTTCAGGTGGAAATCTCGGATCCTCTGTGCCGCGAACTCGAGAGCAGCGCGATCGGCGCTGGGGAGGCGATTTGCGGCCGCCACCAGGTCGCCTTTCGGGACCTGAAACGTCTCACCGTCGCCAGGCGCCCAGCCGTCGAATCGTTCGCCGAACGCGCGCAGCGCTGCGTCGCCGTCGACGGCTACGCGCGCGCAGATCTCAGCCACTTCGGCGCGTTCCTTCGCGAACTGGGAGAGGTCCAGGCGCCGGCGCGAAAGCGGCGAGTCGAGCCATGACCCGACGTCGAATCGCTTAATCCCCATGGTTCGCTGCCTCCCGCAAGCGCGCGACCATCGCCTGGACCGCGTCGGTGCGCGTTTTGAGGCTGGCCTGATTGCCGATCAGGCGTGCCGTCGAAGAACCGAGAGTCGCCGCCACGCGCAGCTTGTTCTCGCGGAGCGTTCGTCCGCTCGCGGTCAGGTCGACGATGCCGTCCACCAGCCCTACCTGAGGAGCGAGCTCCACCGACCCATGCAGTCGCACGACCTCGACCGCCTGGCCCCGAGCCTCGAACCAGGCCGCGGTCGTGCGCGGAAGCTTGGTCGCGACCCGCATCAGCGGTGGCCATGTCTCGGGTCCGTTCAACGTAGATTCCTCGGGCACGGCCAGCACCAGGCGGCATGGGCCGAAATGCAGGTCCACCAGCTCGTAGTGAGATCCGTTCGATTCCCAAAGCACGTCCTTCCCGACGATGCCGAGGTCGGCGGCTCCGTGGTCGACGTATGCGGGCACATCGGCGGGACGGACGAGGATCACACGCACGCCCGAGCGCTCCACGAGCAGCCGGCGGCCGAGCTCGGCCGCGCTCAGGCGCATGACGCCGGCGTGCGAGAGCAATCGGAGCGCGCCGGGCAGGAGCATGCCGGTCGGGACCGCGATGGAAATTTTTCCCTCCCCCCTTCGGTAGGGGGGTGCGTCGGGATCTGGCTTTGCCAGGCCCGACGCCTTCAGGGGGGAGTCCCCCCTCGAACGAGAGGGGCGTGAATTGCCCTTGCCCGTCATGACAGGGCTCCGGCGAGACGCGCTGCCACCTGTTCCGGCGGCAGCGAGCGGCTGCGCCCGCCACGTGAGGTCCATGAAACGGTCGCCGTGCCTCGACACTGGATGAGGTTCTCAGCGCCGACCGCACGCCACCAGGCACGCGCCTCGCGGTCGCGCCTGGCCTCGGTGTCAACCACGGCCCGCATGCCGAACAACCGCAGCGTCGCGCCGAGCCGCATGGCCGTGCCGTGGCCTGCTCCGGTCCACGCAAGGGCGGCATCGATGCGAGGCAAGGGGGCCCGCCCTCCGCGGGCAAGCAGCTCCCATACGAGGTCGAGCTGGACCACGAACCCGGTCGCCGGCGCCGGCCGGCCGAAGCGCTCGAGCAGCCTGTCGTAGCGGCCGCCCTGTGCGACCGGCCGGCCCAGGTCCGGACCGTAGCCTTCGAAGATGACGCCGGTGTAGTAGTCGAAGTCGCGTATAGCGCCCAGGTCGAGGCCGACGACCGCACCGAGCCCATGCGCGACCAGCAGCTCCTGGACCCGCGCCAGCTCCGCGAGGGCCAGCTCTGAACGGCGGTTGCGGACCAGCCCGCCCGCGGCTTCGATGATCTCCGAACCGCCACGGAGGGCGGGAAACTTCAAGAGCAGCTCGTGCTCGGCGGAGCGAAGGGGCGTGCGTGCCAGCAGCTCCTCGAGGGCGACGAAGTCGCGCGCCGCCAACGCGCTGCGCACGCCGGCCTTGACCGGGGCAGGAAGCCGGACCGCATCCATGATGCCCTGGAAGAACTCGGAGTGGCCGACGTCGACCTGGTAGCGGCGGAGGCCGGCGGCCTCGAGGCAGCGCGCCGCGAGCGCGATCACCTCGGCGTCCGCCGCCGGACCCGAGGCGCCTACCAGCTCCGCGCCCACCTGGTACGTCTCGCGCCGCTGATGAAAACGCCCTTCGTCCGCGGACAGGACCGGCCCGGCGTAGCACAGGCGCAGCGGCAGGGCGCCTGAGCGGAGCTTGCTCGCGACCAACCGCGCGACTGGGATGGTCCGTTCGCCGACCAGCGCCACCACCTCGCCGCGCGCGTCGCTGAACTTGAAGAGCCGGCGCTGCTGCTCGGCGTTCAGGCCTAGCGCGAGCACATCGATGCTCTCGACCATCGGGGTGACGACGTACCGATAGCCCCACCGTCGCATCTCTTCGAGCAGCGATTCCTGCGCCCCGCGCAGGGCCTCCGCCTCTTCAGGCAGCAGGTCGCGGAAACCCGGCACGCCGCACTAGGGTCGGTGAAGGGACCTCCGGGCCCGGGCCTCTGAACCCACTCTAGTTGTCATCTTCGTCCTCATCATCGTCCTTGTCGGCATCGTCGGCGTCCTCGCTGAAGTCGAGCGGCTCGGCCTCGTCCTCGACCGCGTGCATCCCCTCTTCGACCTCGTCGGTGGCCGGCGTGCCCGAGACGAGACCCTCTTCCTCTTCGTCTTCAGCGAACACCTCGACCTCGCGAGCAAGCAGGCTCTCCTTCGTGTACGGGCGAAACTCGACCTCGCGCTTGCGGCGCATCGCGAAGCTCGGCTTGCCGGCAAACCGCGGGTCCTGGTAGGTCTCGCGGACGATGAGCTTGACGGTGTTGCCCTCGCAGGACGTGATGCCCGCCTGGTAGCGGTTGCCGCCGCGCATGAATTTGATCAGGCGCCGGGCGAGCTTCGCCTCGAGCAGCCCCAGGCGGACCCCGCGCGACGTCTCGGCCGCGATGCCATCGCCCTCGATCTTCAGCTCAACGACGTCTCCCGCGGCCACCTTCGAGCAGATGTCCGCGCTGGGAGGGCTCTCGAGCGTGGTGATGATCGTCTTCCCCATCTCTTCGACGAAGAGGTTGAGGTCGACCCTCGTGCCCCCGACCTTCAGCCCTTCTTTCTGGTGCAGCAGGGTGTTGATGCGCGCGGCGTTCTTCTTCGCGATCGAGTTCATCGGGTTGATCTTGAGCGCGGCCTCGTAGGCAGCCTTGGCGTCCTTGAGCTTGCCGAGCTCGGACAGCGCCTTGCCCAGACGGTTCTGCGTCTCCTCGTCCGCCCCGAAGTTTTCGATGACGAACTTGTTGAGCTTGACGGCGTCATCCCACTTGCCTGCGATGGCGAGCTGAACCGCATCGTCCGCATATTGCGAGCGGGGTTTGAGATGTTCGGTGGATTCGGTCTTCAACGGGGCGCGCTCCTATGACCTGGCTAGGTGAAGGGATCGAGTATAGAGACTGCCGGGTCTTGGCCGGGCGGCGACAATCTCGGATGTGCTGTCGAGAACGGTGGTCGGCCTGGTGGCGAGTCTCGTATTGGTCGCCGCCTGCTCGGCCGCAACGCCGGCCAAGGTCATCCGGATCGGCGTCGACCTGCCTTTGTCTGGCGCCGAGGGCCGGGCCGGCCAAACCGCGCTCAACGGCGTGCAGTTTTTCGTCCACCAGCACCCCACGATCGGCACATTCACGGTCCAGGTGGTCGCCCAGGATGATGCGGTCGGCGGCGTAGACGATCCGGGGCAGGGGACGCACAACATCAACGCACTGGCCGCCGATCCCCTTGTCATGGGATTGATCGGTCCGTTCAATGCGAGCGTCGCCCGCCGGGAGATCCCGCTCGCCAACGACGCCCACCTGGCGATGATCAGCCCAGCGGTGAGCAGCCGCTGCTTGACCAAGGAGCCGTTTCTACCTGCCGGCCTCAGCCGGACGCATGTAGCCATCAGCTGCAAGGCCGTCGGGCTGCCCACGCCTCTTGAGCTGCGCCCCACCGGCATCAACAACTTCTTCCGGCTCGTCACCACCGACGACCTGCAGGGGCCGGCGGCGGCCGACTACGGTTACAAGAACCTGCTGCTGCGGCGCGTGGCGGTGCTCTCCGACCATGAGGCGTATGGGCAAGCTCTCGCCAGTGGGTTCATGACCAGGTTCACCAAGCTCGGCGGGAGCATCGTCGACAGCTTCGATTTCGATCCCAATGGCCATCTCGACCTCACGGCGTTCATGCGGCACGCGAAGGGCGATGGGGCGCAGGCCATCTACTACGGAGGCGTCACGGCCAATCACGGCTGCGTGATCCGCGCCCAGATGGCGTCGGTGTTCAGTCCCGGCGAGGCGGCGCCGTTTCTCGGCGGGGACGGAATCGCCAAGGACCCCAATTGCGTGCGCAACGCCGGTGCCAATGCCGTCGGAATCTACGCGACTGTCGCGGCCGCCGCCCCCGACATCATTCCCAACGCGCAGCCGGTGATCACTGCCTTCAAGGCCCAGTACCGGAACGCCTCCGATTACAGCGAGTACACAATCCCCGCCTACGACTCCGTGGCGATCCTCTACGGAGCCATAGACCGGGCCCTCACGGCCGCCGGTGGCAAGGTGCCGGCCCGGGATGCGGTCGTCGGCCAGGTGGCCGCGACCTCTGGATTTGCGGGCGCCAGCGGGACGTTCGGGTTCGATGGCGCCGGCGACACCACGCTCCGCGTGCTTTCGGTGTTCGAGTCGCGCACCTCGGATCCTGCCCTCCCATGGAGCTTCGTTCGAGCCGTAGATTACAGCGCTGCACTCCCCTATTGATACAACTGCGCTTCCATGCAAGGCAGACGCGCGGAAGTGGGATCAAAGACACCGCTTGACTTCAAGGCAGATACAAGTCGATAGTTCACCACGGAGTAGTGGTTCGGCCACCCCATGTGGCCGCATTCGTCGCCGGCGCACTCTCGCCCCGACACAGGTTGGGAAGAGGGCGGCGAGTGAGGGGAGGCGTTGGCCAAGAGGGACTTCTTCGGGCCTCCCTACAAACACATGGAGGAACCATATGGTTCGAGCTAGGGGACTCGGAGTCCTCATCGTGGCAGCGTTCGTAGCCTTCGCCTGCGGTGGCGGCGGCGGCGGCACCGGGTCGAAAGGCACCATCAAGATCGGGTCTGACCTTCCGGTGTGTTCGACCGGTGGTCAGTCGACCGCGAACGGCGTCAAATTCGCTGTTGATCAGAAGAACGCCGCGGGCGGGGTCAACGGCTACACCATCTCGTACCAGAGCTTCGACGACTGCCGGCAGGCCGCCTATTCGGCAGACGCCGGGGTCGAGAACGTTCAGAGCATGCTGGGCGACGCCAAGTTCCTGGGCATGATCGGGCCCTACAACTCCGCAGTGGCCAAGGCCGAGATTCCTATTTCGGCCCCGCAGCACTTCACGATGGTCAGCCCGTCGAACACCAACCCCTGCCTGACCAAGGAACAGCTTCCTCCGCTGCCGGCGTGCAGCTACCACGCGGCAGACCTTCGGAGTGGCAACGCCAACAACTACTGGCGCGTCGTCACGACTGACGACTTCCAGGGTCCGGCGATGGCCAGCTACATGTACAAGACCTTGAACGTCCACAACGTCGGTATCCTTGATGACAGCACGGTGTTCGGTGTTGGCATCGCAGGCGCATTCGAGTCCCAGTTCAAGCAGCTCGGCGGAACCGTGGCCAAGCACTCCGAGTACCAGAAGGCCACGACGAGCGACTGGAAGTCGATCCTGCTCAACTTCAAGAACGCCGGCGCGCAGGGCGTCTACGTGGGCGGCACCGACGACCAGAACATCTGCATCCCGCGCAAGCAGATGAAAGACCTCGGATGGGACGTCCCATTCACAGGCGGTGACGGCATCGAGACCACCGACTGCATCGACCAGGCATCGGGCAACGAGTCCGGCATATACGCAACCTCCGCCGGCGCGGACGCGACGAAGGTCGCAGGTGCGACGGCTACCGTCGCGGCCTTCCGCAAGGCGTTCCCCGGACCGAACGACTTCGGCGGTTACACCATGCAGGCTTACGACGCCGCCAACGCGCTGATGGCGGCGATCGGCCGCGCGATCAACGACGCCAACGGCGGAGTGCCGACCCGTGAGCAGGTCCGGGCCGAGATGGCCAAGACCAAGGGCTTCGTCGGCGTGATCGGCACTTACGACTTCGACGCCGGCGGCGACACCAGCCTCAAGATCGTGTCGATCTACGAGGTCCAGGCCGTCTCCGACCCAGCCAACTCCACCGGCGTCTGCGGCAAGAACCAACCCAAGGACTGCTTCATCTGGAAGGACCAGGTCAACTACGGCAGCTAAGCTTTAGCCCACAATCCGACGAGGAGGCCCATCTAGGGCCTCCTCGCTATCTACCTTCAGGAGGGGGCACTGGAAGCGGGCGCAGGCAAGGGCGGCGTGTCAGCTCTCCAGCGAGTGCGCTCATTTACTCGCGGCGGCATGAGCTTGGTCGACCTCGGCTTCTACATCATCAGCGTCGCGGGGGTAGTTCTCCTGGCAGCCCAGGCGGTCAACAACCCGACCGAGTTCGTTCAGATCACCGTCTTCGGCCTCGCTGACGGCGCCATGTATGCGCTCGTCGCTCTCGGCTACACGATGGTCTACGGCATCATCGAGCTGATCAACTTCGCCCACGGCGACGTGTTCACACTGGGCGGATACATCAGCGCCGCGATCCTCGGCTTTTTCGCCATCAACGAAAATGCGTTCACGGCGGTCAACCTGATCGCCATATTGCTTGTGTTCCCGGTCGTGATGTTGATCATGGGCGGCATCAACGTCACCATCGAACGTATAGCGTACCGTCCCCTACGCAACGCGCCACGCCTGGCGCCGTTGATCACCGCGATCGGAATGTCGTTCATCTTGGAGGGCATCATGTTCCTGTGGCACGGTCCCGCGTCCGTGCACTTTCCCGACATCCTTCCACACGGCTCGGCGTTCCAGACGACCATCGGCGGCGTGTTCGTAACCTTCAAGGACGGATTTGTGATGGTGACGGCCGTGGTCCTGGTCACGCTGCTCGCCATCTTCATCAACCGCACCAAGCTCGGCAAGGCCATGCGCGCGACAGCCCAAGACCGTGACGCTTCACAGCTGATGGGAATCAACATCAACCGGACGATCGCAGCTACGTTCTTCATCGGCGCCCTGCTGGCCGGCGCCGGCGGAATGATCTGGGGTCTTTACTTCAACAACCTCTTCTACAACCTCGGTTTCCGCACCGGCCTGGTGGCGTTTACGTCTGCTGTGTTCGGAGGCATCGGCAACATCCCGGGAGCAGCCATCGGAGGCGTCCTGATCGGCCTCATTGCGGTCTATAGCGACTCGTACATAGGCTCCAAATGGACAGAAGTCGTGATCTTCGGCATCCTGATCGGCGTGCTGGTGTTCAGGCCGACCGGTCTGCTCGGCATGAGGGTGCCCGAGAAATGAGCGGACGGGCCGTAGTCAAGCGGCGGTCATTGATGGCGCGAATCCATCTGCGGGAACGCTTACGCGATCGCGACCAGGCCATCTACGGCATTCTCGGCCTCGGCGCGCTCGTATTCCCAATGCTCACTCTGTTCGTCACCGGAGGAAGCACCGCGTACATCTCCCAGGCGGCTCACGCCGGAACCTGGGTCCTGCTGGCCATCGGCCTCAACGTGGTGGTCGGGTTTGCCGGCCTCCTCGACCTTGGCTACGCGGCGTTCTTCGCGATCGGCGCCTACACGTATGCGCTTTTCGCGTCCTCACAGCTGGGCTCATCGCCGCTCCACCACAACTTCCACTTTCCGTTCTTTCTGATGCTGATACTCGGGATGCTCGTCGCCGCCAGTTTCGGCGCGCTGCTCGGATTCCCCACCCTGCGCCTGCGCGGCGACTACCTCGCCATCGTCACCCTGGGGTTCGGCGAGATCGTGCCGGTGCTCTCGTACAACCTGCCGCAGTGGACAGGCGGAATCAACGCCATCGGTGGCATCGACCAGCCGTGGCTCCCGGCCTGGATCACGGGACCGTGGGCCGGCGCGAACAGCATCTCGATCATCCAGGACGCGACCTGCCGGAATCCCTTCGCACAGACGCAGTTCATACCTTGCTTCAGCTTCGGCTTCGACCCGATCGCTTATTACGTGTTGATCGTGATCCTCATCATCGGCGCCGTGATCCTGGTCAGCAACCTCTATCGCTCGCGGTTGGGCCGGGCCTGGATGGCGATTCGCGAAGACGAGGTGGCCGCCGCGGCGATGGGAATCAACACGGTGACGACGAAGCTGCTCGCCTTCGCGATCGGAGCGTCGTTCAGCGGCTTTGCCGGCGCCTATTACGGAGCGAGCTTCGACCTTGTCAGCCCAGACGATTTCCTCTTCGTGGTTTCGATCACCGTGCTTGTCATGGTGGTGCTCGGTGGGATGGGCAACATCAGCGGAGTCATCGTCGGGGCGCTCGTCATCTATTTCGTCCTGAACACCTTGCTGCCATCGCTGGCGTCGAACGCCGAGTCAGTCGCCAACACCATCGGCCTGAGTTCGCTCAACGTGCACAGCGGTGACTGGCCAGGGTTGTACAACGAGGTGCAGCGGCTGCAGTTCCTGTTATTCGGAGTGGTCCTCGTTGCGATCATGCTGCTGCGTCCGCAGGGCCTGTTTCCGAGCCGTGTCCGCGAGCAAGAGCTCAAACACGCCGCGGTGCTCGATGAGGAAACCGTGGTCGAGCAGGTGCACGCGACGTGAGCGAGCGGACTCGCGCCGACAACATCCTCGAGCTGACGGACCTGACCAAGCGCTTCGGCGGACTGGTGGCCGTGGACAACGTGAGCTTGCAGATCAAGCGCGGCGAGGTTTTCGCCCTCATCGGACCCAATGGAGCGGGCAAGACGACGCTGTTCAACAACGTGACCGGCCTGTTTCAACCAACCGCGGGCCGGGTGGTTTTCGATGGTCGAGACATCACCGGCTCCAAACCGCACCAGGTCGCTCGCCTGGGAATCGCGCGGACCTTCCAGAACATCCGGCTCTTCGACTACATGACGTGCCTCGACAACGTTCGGGTCGGCCGCCACGTGCGCATGCACGCCAAGCTGTGGGACTCGCTGTTCAAGCTGCCTCGTGAGCGGCGCGAGGAGGACCGGGTCACAGAAGAGGCGATGGAGCTGCTGCGGTTCGTCGGCATCGCCAAGAACGCCCACCAGTACGCCCGCAACCTTCCATATGGACAGCAACGCCGCCTGGAGATCGCGCGGGCCCTGGCCACGGAACCCAAGCTCCTGCTGCTCGACGAGCCTGCGGCCGGGTTCACGCCCCAAGAGAAGGTCGAGCTGATGCAGCTGGTCAGAAAGATCCTGGCCCGGGGCATCACAGTTTTTCTGATCGAGCACGACATGAAGGTCGTCATGGGCATCTCGGAGCGGATCGTCGTGCTCGACCACGGCGAGAAGATCGCCGACGGGTCGCCCGAGGAGGTCCGCAAGGACCCCCGCGTGATCGAGGCCTACCTGGGCAAGAGCGCTTAGTGGCGCTCCTCGAGCTGCGCGAAGTGAATGCGTTCTACGGGCGCATCCAGGCTCTGCGCAAGGTGACGCTGGAGGTTGACAAGGGCGAAGTGGTGGCGCTGATCGGTTCCAACGGGGCCGGCAAGACGACGACGCTCCGCACGATCTCCGGGCTGATGCATCCTCAATCGGGCACCGTCCATTTCGACGGACGCGACATCACCCGGACCGGGCCTTCGACGATCGTCGAGATGGGTATCTCCCAGTCGCCCGAGGGCCGGCGCCTCTTTCCTCGCATGACTGTGATCGACAACCTTTTCATGGGCGCCTACACGCGCAATGACAAACCTGGGATCGCAGCCGACATGGATCGCGTTTTCACTCTTTTCCCGCGTCTTAAGGAGCGCCGCACCCAGATCGCGGGCACGCTCTCAGGTGGCGAGCAGCAGATGCTGGCGATGGGAAGGGCCCTGATGGCCCGGCCGAAAGTCCTGATGCTTGACGAACCGTCTCTAGGCCTGGCCCCGATCCTGATCGAGACCATCTTCAGCATCGTGCGCGAGATCAACGCTCAGGGCGTACCCGTGCTGCTGGTCGAGCAGAACGCGTCCAAAGCGCTCGAGGTCGCTCACCGCGCCTACGTGCTCGAAACCGGATCGATCGTCAAGACCGGCACCGGCAAGGAGCTCGCCGCGTCCGAGGACGTCCAGAAGGCCTACCTGGGGATCTAAGCCACGGCGTCCGACCTAACTACCAGTTGGGTGGTAGCTCACGACGAAGAGGTAGACGAGGATCGCGGCGAAAGCTGCGTACTCGAGGATCACGTTGCGCGTGAAGCTCTCCTCGACCGTGTGACGGATCAGCCCACGGTTCACGTACCAGGCGAAAAACAGCATGACGGCCTTGGGCCCCTCGTTCACCACGAGCACGCTCGACAGCGCCTCGATCGCCCACAGGAGAAAGGTGACGACCTGCGCGACGAAGAGGGCGAAGATGAATGCTCGTCTCGGCGCGATCGGGGTGCCGTTGATGCGGAAGCTGCGGAACGACGCCAGAAACGTGATCGTGAAGATCCAGACCAGTCGCAGGACGACGTTGAAGTGAATCGTGACCAGCACGAGGTAGGCGCCCGCGACCACCAGGACCAGCACCACCTCCTGGACCAGGATGTGGCCGCGCTTCTCTGCGTCGCGAAGGCGTAGGTAGTCGAGCCGCGCCAGGAGCACGAAGCCGACCCCGAAGGTGGCCGTCAGGACCAGGTATTTCCACAGCTCGAGGCCGGGGAAGATCGACAGCCCCGCCAGCGTGACCGCGCCTAGCGCGACCGGGATGTAGTGCTCGATGCGCGGGAACTCCACCGTTCCGCGCAGATAGCCGAGGAGGGCCGGGGCCGCGACGATCACGAGGCCGAGTGCCAGTGCCCAAACCTGCCCCTCCGCGAGCAGCTCCGACTTGAAGCCGAGCGCGATCGCGACCAGGACCACAGCGGCGAAAACGAGGAAGCTGCGGTCACGCTCCGTCGTGACCGTCGTGGCGGGCCTGGTGTACCGCTCTTCAGAGATCGGTGGCGTCTTCATATGACCCGGGGAAGTCTACTCAACAAATCCCCTCTCCCTGCAGGGGAGAGGGTTAGCAGGGGGGTGCGCCGGGACCTGGCTCCGCCAGGCCCGGCGCCTCAAGGGGGGAGTCCCCCTCAGGGAGAGGGGCGTGTAGCAGTTCAACGAATCAAGTGCCCGCGCGCCCGTAGCGATCCTCGAGCCGAACCACATCGTCGATCTCCGGCGTCGAGACCTCGAAGATGTCCGCGTCCTCGACCGCCGTGATGCGGTGGCGCGTGCGCGGAGGAATGTGCACTGAATCGCCTTTGCGCATACGCACCTTCTCGAGCTTTGCATCCAGCGCCCCGATCTCCATGTCGACCGCGCCCTCGTTCACGAGCAGCCACTCGTCCTTGCGCTCGTGGTACTGAAGCGAAAGCGCCTCTCCCTTGTTGACGTGGAGGATCTTGCCCAGGTAACGGCCCGTGATCGCCCAGCGGATCTCATAGCCCCAGGGCTTGTCCACGCGCGATTCATCCGCGCGCTTGATCGCCGGTTCAGGCATGGGCCCTCAGCCCGACGATGTCCTCCAGCGCCGCTAGTCGCGCTTCGACCGCGGCCTGGTCGGCAGCCTCCGAGTAGATGCGCACCAACGGCTCGGTGCCGCTGGTCCGGAGCAGCACCCAGCTCCCGTCGGCGAGGTAAAACTTGAAGCCGTCGTCCGCGCGGATCCGCTCCACCTTGACGCCGGCGACCTCCTTTGGTTCGTGGGTCTCGAGCGTATGCAGGATTCGCTTGCGGTCTTGCTCATAGGTTTCGCGATTGAGGTGGATGTCATGCCGCGCATATGAATGCGGGCCGACCCGCTTCTCGAGGCCGGTCAGGATCTGCGACAGGGGCTGCCCGAGCTTCACGATCATGTCCGCAAAAAGAAGGCCGACGAGGATGCCGTCTCGCTCGGGGATGTGCCCCCTGACGGCGAATCCACCCGACTCCTCACCGCCGAGAACCGCGTTCGTCTCCATCATCTTCGGGGCCACGTTCTTGAAGCCGACCGGCACCTCATAGACGGT
>WNFA01008003.1_pt1 | contig 12872 bp, 11 predicted proteins | sample 5400481 | NCBI WGS metagenome assembly WNFA01 (sample SAMN13153340, study PRJNA577476) | soil metagenome | isolation source: 120 cm saprolite under Douglas fir tree site 2 hole 1 replicate 2 | place: USA:California | collected 2015-04-18 | reverse complement strand
ATCTTCTGTTCGGAAACCTGGGGCGCGATCTGCCCCGTTGCAGTGTAGCAGAGCATAATCGATGTTTCACTGCTCACAGGCGCGCAGGCCTTCGAACTCGTCTTCGCCAGGTTTACCTTCTGCTGCGGCACGAGCGCGTAGTTCGCTTTTGCCTTCATGGCAGCAGCATTGAACTCCGCCTGGGCAGCCGCCTGCAAATCGGCGGCTCGCACCACCAGCACCGTCATGTGCAGACTCAGGCGTTCCATAAAAGTTCCACTGGGCGTAACCTGTCCCAGGTCAGGAGTCGCAGCTACCATCTCTTTTTGTGCCGGTTTCCCTTGCACATCGTCAGTATGTACCTGCTGGGCAAGCCAGGCGTTCGCCCGCTGCTGTACCTGCGGCTCTAGAGTCGTCTTCAGTTTAGCAATATCGCTGGGCGTCACAGATGTTGCGTTTCCCACTCCGCCGTTGGTGAGGGACCTGGGGTTGGTCACAGTTAGACTCACATTCGCGTTATTATTGGCCTGACTGATACTGGCAAGGCTATCGCTGGGGATCACAGTAATGCTATTGATAGGGACGTTGCCGTCCGTCCCTTGAACCTGGGCCTGAACCTGCACCGGAACGGTGTTGCCCACCGCGCTCCCTTTTTTCAGCACCAGGGCATCCACCGTTGTCGCGAACTTCTTGCCATTGGTTGTGGAGACGATCGTCCCCGTTGGAATATCTACCGGATTATTGCCGTTATTGGTGAAGGTAACAGTGCCGGTTGCTGGCGTGGTCCCTACCTTCTTGCTGCCGGATGCGGGTCCTGTCCCTGTAACACTGGTATCAAATACCAGCGTCGTGGCGGCAACGGTATGATGTACCACGTCCTGCTGGCTGGCTGCGGTTGCCATAAACGCTAACGGTGTGCTGAAGGTCTGCGAAGGGATGGTAACGGTGACATCGGCACTGGGTACATAATAAATCAGTATACCCATAATGAGAAAAAAGAGGGCAATTGCCACAATCGTTATAAGACCGATGTGTATACCACCGGTTCGCGCTCTTTTTGCGGGAGCGATCCTTGCGGGCATTCTCGCCGCTGCCTGTCTACCGCTTGCAGTGGAGGCAGGGCGACCTGTTCCTCTTTGTGGGGCAGCCGGGGTTCCCCTGGTGGGCATCCTGGGGCGTCCAGGCGCGAGGGGTTGCGCCTGGGGCTGAGGCGCGGGTGTACGAGTCCCCGCGTAGGGTAGGGGCGTCGTCACTCGCCGGGGCGGCGGTACGGCTCGCGTCGATTGATTTGCGATGGGCGGCAGTTCGTCTTCAACCTCGTCATCTTGAGGTAAATTGCCCTGGCGGTTATTGCGCGGCCTCCCGCCATAGATGCGCGATGATTCCGCGGTCTCCGGTTCTTCGAGCACTGGCTTGCTCCACGAACGAGGCGAGGACCTGTCAGGCTTGACTATGTCTCCTTCATCGCCCAGGTCTTCGATGTCGCCGGACGAGAGAACACTGGTCGGATAGTTGGAGATATCCGGTATTTCTTCGTCAAGCTCCTCGAGCGAAGACCTGCCTCGCTGTTCCGGTAGAGGGGAAGGATACCTGTCCTCCATGAATGCAAAAGGGTCCTGGGCTATCTCGTTGAAAGCATGGGGTGTACCAGGCGGCTGGGGTGGGGGCAGCTGGCCCTCGGGAGGGTTCGTCGCCGCACCTATCTTGCCCTGTTCTGCCGCCCTGAGTATGCTTTGCGCTACATTATAGTCCTCTACAAGCTGATCCGGTTCATCGTCTTCCTGTTCTGGCTTTGCCGTGAACCTGGAAGGTGACGTTTCGATGCGGTAGTCGTAGTCTGGGCCAAATGCTTTGCCTTGGGTGCCAAAAGTAGATGAAATGGGATTGGTAGTGCCACTTTTGCTCGGATCATCCACACGCGATACCGGTTCCTCGGGCGTCGAACTTTGCTTATCGGGGGTGGTGCGAGCAGGCTGTTCGCGACGACGAATATCGGTGCTGCTGCCTCGATCTGGCGTTCCTCTGCCAGTGCCGGTGCCGGGCACATTGCGCACGCGCGCTGGTGTTCTTCCTCCAGACCCACTCCGGCTGGGGCGACTGCCGGGACGCATTCCACCCGAGGCAGGGGATTCCTGTGAGTCAGCCACTCTGAAACCGGCGGCTTTGACTACTGCACGAATCTGGCGGTCGGAGCTGATTACCAGCACATCCTTATTTAGTTCCCGCGTACGGGAACGCAGCAGCCGCCAACCGACGTGGCTACGTAATTGTGTTTGCGGTGGAATGACCAGAATAATGTGCCGGGCTTGTGTCTTCTCTAGACGCTCACGTACATTGGTGAGTTCTTCTTCTGGACTCAGGTAGATGATCTGCTCGTCGGCCATAATCCTATGTACTTCCTACTTCAGACTACTTTAGATATGCAAACTGTGAATGACCCGGTAGAGCGCTCTTTCCATGACGTTATTTTCGTTCTGCAACTCGATTGCCTGGTATGCCAGCGCCATTGGTGTAATGTCCTGTGCACTTTTCAGCAGGTGTTCGGGGTCAGAGATGCTGGCCACCATACCTGGTTGTACCAGCTCTATAATGGGCTGGCGCGAAAATGGCAGCCGCTGGGTCCAGGGGAAACTCTCCAGCTTCTGTCGCAGGTCAGGCAATGCCGAGCCACCCCCTACCATATAGATGGCCGGCGGTAGCAATTCACCTTTCGCCAATTCCTCAATCAGCAGTTCCACGCTGTCCAGCCAGGTCTGGCACTCTGGCGCGAGAATATTCTGTACCTCGTCGCGGTCACTTCCTTTGATCTTCCCGTCGCTATAGTACAATTTGAGCTTCTCGGCTTCTTTTATTGAGATGCCTTTGCCGGTTGCCAGGCGGCGCGTAAAAGTGCGTCCACCAAGGGCAAACATGCGTGTTTCCTCGATTCCACCCTGCCGCACCAGCGCAATATCTGTTGTGCCGCCGCCAATGTCGATGAAGATGGCACCACTATCAGCGCTGGCGTTCGTGCTCAGGCAGCGTGCTAGTGCGTATGGCTCGGCAACGATACTGACGAGCGTCAGGTCCAGCCCCTGCGCCACTGTTTCTAGCGCACCCAGCTGCATCAGTGGTGCAAAGGCGCTGAAAAGGGTGAGCGTGAAGTGGCGCCCCTTGAAACCTATGGGGTTCGACACCACCTGCCCATCGATGCGTACCGAGATGACCGCTGCATTCGTCAAGCGCACTTCGATATTCTGGATGCCCATCTCCTCGGCAATGCGCTCTTTCGCGTTCGCCAGTTGTTTCTTCTGTGCGCTTGAAATGAGAGATTCCAATTCTTCTGGCGTAACAGCCTTGCCGGGCTGCTGGCGTTGTTTGGTGACCGTAATCGAACTGCCCTTTACCAGTTCTCCTGCTATCCCAATCACCGCCGCGGGAGCGACGATGCCGCCTGCTGCCTTTTCTGCTTCGACCAATGCTTCGTTACAGTTAGCGATCACACCTGGAATGTCGGTAACGATGCCATCAGACATGTGGGTATAGCTCTGGTGATGGCGTCCTACGCCAAGCACAACGCCATCATCTTCCCGTACCTCGATGATAATGGCCTTGGCAAATTCCGTGCCGATATCGAGCGCGGTATAGAGCTGGCGCTGGTTGCCCGCATAGATGCCCGGCTGGCCATACGCGCTTTCCGCGCCCGCGACGCGCTTTCCGCGCCCGCGTAACGTCCGTTCTCTTCTCGTCGTCCCAATACGAAGCCGCGCAGACGTTGAAAGAGGTTTCTCATTCCGGTTGTCCTAAACTGTGTTGAGAGCCAGGGCGACCGCGTAGAGTGCCGATTTATCGAGCACGTGGTCGCCCCTACATTTCTACCCACCAAACCAGGGTCGACAGAGCACTACATTGCTATGAAGTGCTGTCCACTTCATCGAAACCTCCAATTTTCGGATACCCCTATCTTTAAGATACGGGGAGGAGAAAATTGCTCCCGTTAGGGAGTACGCTGACACTGACCACGAGAGAGGCTAGAGATTAGGGAGGCGTCCCTAGCGTTTCCGGTGCGAGCCTACCGATATCCCGTCTTACCCGCTTGTGGTTCAGTTGGCTTCAAACGGCCCCTTGTAGCAAGCTACAACAGACCTTGTCTAGTCTAGTCTCGCAGTTGCCCTTGCCTTAGTCCCGTGGTAGGTGGGTTTCGTGCAAGCCCCTAGCTTCTAGCTATGGGTGCTTGACTATAATGAGTACTCAATCAACCACTTAATTGCATGTCGTGTACGTTATATCACAAGAGCCATCATGGCGGCAAAATTTAATTGATGCGCTCTCTCACTCATTTTGCCACCAGATCCAGTGTCTCGCCAAGCTCAACTTTGTTGCTGCAGTCCCCTATACTGGCTCCCGCTTGCGCTTGCCTGTGCCCCGCTACAAGATTCTGTTCTATACTAGTATGAACGAGGGAATCGGCCCGAATCCAACGGGCGTTGATGGACATTCACTGCGTCATTCTCGTATTGTATGATGCTGAAAGATATCTAGGCCGCACTCTGGAGGACGTTGTATGATTGCTTCAGGACAGGTATGCCCTGGTATGTTTGACCTGGCACTACAAGCGTGTACCCGTCCGGTGGATAGGCAACTCGCCAGAATGCCTTGTTGCTGAGCATGACTATTTATATCGCCTAACGAGTATAGCACAATTGAGTATAGAATAAAAGACGTTGCATACCCTCGTGCGTATAAAGGAGATAGCATGCCAGTTCTTATTAAAGTGCCGCGCAGGACGCTGCTGGTGCTATGCGGGCCCGCTGCATCCGGTAAAAGCACCTTCGCGGCCCAGCGCTTCGGTGCAACTACCAGCGTATCGTCCGATTACTGTCGTGAGCTTATCTGTGATGATATCGCCAACCAGCAGGTCAATCGCGATGCCTTTGACCTCTTCTACTATATTATTCATAAGAGGATGTTTCAGGGACGTTTCACTGTAGCTGATAGTACAGCGCTTCTGCCAATTGCGCGTCGTAAACTACAGGAGCTGGCACGCAGGTATGGTTATCTGGCCTGCCTGCTCATCTTTAACGTATCGGCGCAAACCTGCCTTGAGCGTGACAGGAGACGTGAACGCATGGTAGGTGAACAGGTAATCGCTCATCATGCTCGCCTGTTGCAGCAGACGCTGCTCGACGCACCGGGTGAAGGCTGGGACCAGCTACACGTCCTGGGCGAAACAGATATGGACGCGGAAATTGAAATTGGGGAAAACTGAAGCCTGCCGTGGTAGGAGGCCACGTCATATCCTGCGGTTTTTTACGTTGTTCTTGTTCAGGGGATATATATTTTCCGCTAGAGAGCGAGCAGGGTGCAATGAAACGCCAGCAGCGCAAATTGCCATGGGCACGCACCACCATTCACAGCGAAGTCACCGAGCCCGCGCTGCCGGGCATTACAGAGCCGATACCGCGTAGTGCTCTTCCTCGCGAATCATGGATGAGGCGACTGATGCGTGCAATAGGAGCTTTCTTTACAACCATCATTAATAAGATCAATCAACTGCTGGCCTTTGCCCTCTCTGTCCTGCTGCTTCTCCTCTTCACACGCTTTATCCTGCGCTTCTTTGGCCTCTCCCTCAGCCAATTCTCCTACTGGGTTTTCCTGCTCAGCACGCCATTGGTGGCCCCATTCAACAACCTGTTGCCTCTACTCTCCTATTATGGATATATTGTCGAGGTCTCAACGCTCGTCGCTATCGTTGTCTACACACTGTTAGTAACAATAGCGCGCCAGTTCCTGAAAGTGCTGGTGGCCACGACGGGGTGAAAGGAGATTGCTATTATCTGGATACGGCCAAATTTGCGTTTTCCTCAACCATTCGATACTATCATCTTCGACGTTGACGGCGTGCTCATCAAGACCATAGACTCGTTTCACGCCACCGATATCGCTGTAGCGGAATACACCGCAGGCGTAATCAACAGCCTCGATTGGGGTCAACGTGCAGGCAAGGCCCTGGTAACCATCGAGGATGTGAACGCCTTCAAGCGGGCCGGTGGCTACAACAATGACTGGGATATGTGCTACTTGCTCTCTGCGCTGTTCACTGCGCGGCTGCGTGAATGGCAGGGAACATCCTTTGCCGAACGCAGTATCCAGGAGTGGTCGGCGTTTTCGCGCGAGGCCAACCTGCGTGGACATGGAGGTATCGAGTGGGTGAACAAGGCTATTCCTGCTACAGCAGTACCCGACTACAACGTCATCGGCGACATCTACCACGAGGCTTATTGGGGAGCAGCGGAATTTCAAAAACGCTTTGGCTATGCCCCGCGCTACCTTCCCGATGCTCCTGGCTTCGTCCAACGCGAAGAGATGCTTTTCCCACGCGACTTCCCGGCACAGCTGCGCAAGGCCGGCATACGCCACCTGGGCATGATTACCGGGCGAGTGGGGCCGGAAGTGGACAGCGCACTGGAACGCATGGAAGAATACTGCGGCGAGCGCTGGTGGGAGGTAGTAATTTCCGCCGACATCTGCCCCAAGCCCGACCCGCGTGCCCTGCGCCTGGCCATCGAGGCTACCAGCGCAAAAGGTGGCCTCTATATAGGTGATACTGCCGATGACCTTGACCTCGTGCTGCGCTACTGCGCCACCAAAAAAGAGAACGACCCTGATATGCTTGCAGCGATGATTGTGTTTGAGGATGAGGTAGCGACGTATCAGCAGCGAGGCGCGGATTTTATTATTAGATCTGTGGTGGATGTGCTGGATTGCCTGACAGATTTCTTCATGGCAAGAGGCGCTCAACTACTGTAACTGTACCTCTACAAGTGGCGCTCTGCGAGAAGCAGGACTCCGATTGACAATTTGTACATTCTTTGGTACAATTACTTGTACAAGGAGGGTACTGCAGATGCCAGATAACGTCTATTCAATTTCAGAAATCCGCGAACAAATCACACGCTTGCCTGAGCAATTTGAAGAAGAGCCAGAGGCAATCACTGTAACAAGGCATGGCAAGCCAATAATGGCTATCCTGCCGTGGGAATTGTACGAGTCGATTATGGAAACGCTGGAGATCATGGGAGATGAGGAGCTGATGGCAGCAATCCGTGAAGGCATCAAGGACATTGAGGAGGGTAGAACCAAGCCTCTAGATGAAGTCTTGAAAGAGTTGGGTTGGGAATGACACATTGGGAAGTGAGACTTACACTAAAAGCGGAGATGCAGGTAGCGGCCATTAAGGATCGACGGGTACAAGAGAGATTGAGGTCTAGCCTAAGACGCCTCGAATATGAGCCGGAGTTACAAGGGAAGCCTTTGGCTGACGAACTTGTTGGCTATCGCAGCGTACGTGCTGTCGGTCAAAGGTATCGTATTATTTACAAGGTCGAAGATCAGAGGGTTTTGGTTTTAATCGTAGCATTGGGTATGCGCAAAGAAGGAGACAAAAAGGATATATATGAGCTAGCGAAAAAGTTAAAACGCTTAGGTCTGCTCGATCAGGAATAGCGTTTGACGAATCTAAAGTTCATCTTTTTCTCTACTCCCGACTTTGTGCCTCCTCGATCAAACTCACCAGGAGCTGTAGCTTCTTAATAGTATGCTCGGCGTTGCGTTTATTGCGCTCGTAGCCATCGGGGGCAAGCTGGCGAAACCAGGTGCGTATATCCTCTTCAGAGGTATCGTACCATTTCGCATCGGCCTGCAAGCGCAGGTAGACGCGCATCTGCGGGTCCTGCTTTTTGCGCGGGGGACCCTTCTCCGCTTCGCCCGCGCTCTCGCGCTCATCCGCGGCCACCGCCTCAGCCAGTTCTGTCGCTGGGTGCAGTTCATTATAGAGCGCCTGGACGTCGGCGGAGCGGAAGAACACATCTTTGCCCACGCCCCGGTGGGGCTTAATGCGCCCATCGCGCACCCACTGTTCCAACGTCACGCGGTCGATTCCAAGCATGCGAGCCGCCTCACCGGCATCCACGAAGGCGAAGCGCCCCCCACCCGGCCTGCTCACCATAGTCACTCCTTATTAACTTCATAGAACATCAGCAGCGTGCTGCCATAGCGCCGCTCGTCGACCAGTGCCAGGCGTGAAAGCGCTACTGCTGCCACCTCGTCCCGCTCCTTGGGAAAAATCTGTATAATCACCAAGCCGGTATCCGCCACGAGCGGTGAACTGTCAAGCAACTCTAATGCCCGTGCCGCCATCCCTTTGTACTGTGGCGGGGCCACGTAAACGATATCATAAGGAATCCTATCCATTCTCCTTGATAAATCGTCATCCGGCGGAATGTCGAGGCGATTCTTGCGGGCACCCTTGGGCGTCAGGTTAAAGGGCGTAGGTCCCCGATTTATCGTGGGACCGCCATTCATGGCGCCCTGGGGATGGGTGCCCTGGTTTCCTGCAAGCCGTCTCTCTCCGGCATGCGCCTGTAGAAACTTGAAAGCATCTGTGTGCAGGGTCTCTGCCCCCTCTGCCAGGCCCGTGATCTGCAAGTTCTCGCGTACCAGCTTGAGCACACCAGCGTTCATCTCGATAAAAGTCGCGCTGGCCGCTCCGCGACTAAGCGCCTCTATGCCCACGCCGCCCGTGCCCGCGAAGAGATCGAGAAAGCGCGCATCCTCCACACGAGTTGAGAGAATGTCGAAAAGAGCCGTTTTGACACGATCAAGAATGGGGCGCGTCCCCGCCGTCCTGGGTGATTTTAACCTGCGTCCCTTGGCCTGGCCAGACACCACACGCATAGGGTTACTCCTCTTCGAGGAGCGCCAGCACCGCGTCCACCTCGCTGACAAAATCGTCTTCTTTTGCCCAGGCAATCAGCGCCTCTACCTGTTCGACCTTCAATTTCTTCTCCGCCGTCGTCTCCCATAGCCCTTGCAGCAACTGTTGTAGCTGCTCACTACTAATTTGCGAGCCGACCACATTATGCAGCACGGTCAAGCGTCCCGGGTTGGCAGAAGTGGCTCCCCGCAGCCCTTGCAGCTTGCTGATGATATCCCTCGCCCTCAGGCGTTCTTCAGCACTCAGGCCGGGGCCCTCACCGTCGTCTTCCATCTCATACAGCACGTCCATCTCCTCGTCCTCTTCCTCGTCGAATTTGTAGCCGGGACGTTTGTCGCTCACCCCACCGCGCCTGCTGAGATCAATGGGGATTGGAACTCCGGGCTGGGGTGCAGGTGATGTCCCCGGCCTGGCCTGCATACTCGCTGCCGGTGGTGCTGTTGGCGTCGATACTGGCCTGATGGATGCAGGTGCCGGGCCTGGTGCTGGCCTGGCCTGCGCTATAGGTACCACCGGCGGCCTCGCAGGCGCTGGAGGAGGTGAACTTGCGGGTCTCTGCGCCGGGCCGGTCTGGCTCGTCTCCTGCGGTTTCTGTGCCGGGCTTGCTGCTGCACTGCCTTGTTGTCCAACGATGTGCCGCAAGCGCTCCAGGGCATCGCGCAGGTTCAGCCCATTCAACGTTGGTACCTGTAGCAACTCCTTAGCCTGCTGAGATGTCAGGTTCATCGATTCTTTAATGATACGCAGGAACTGCGTGGGAGTCAGACCTCCATTAGCATCTGCTGACAGCCTGGGAGCAGCAGGCATACTTGATCCTACGTACGTGCGGGTCGGCGGCACCACTACTCCTTGATCCTGGGCTGGTGTCTTCTGTGTCTCCTGAAGCGCAACATCCTGTGAAGGCGCTATATGTGACGAAGGGGCGCTGGCAGGTGGCTTACTGGCCGGTTTAGGCCCCTGTGCTGCCACTGGTGTAGAAGTGGTACCCTGGGGGCGTGCATTGCGCTGGAGCACCTGGTTAACGCGGCTCTCGACGTGGTCGGTCAATTGATTCATGCCCGCTTCCGCCTCGCGAATCAATTGCGCGCGCATCTCCGCGCTCGCGCCGAGCGGCACGGGAATACCCATCTCGATCGTATGTGTGCGCCCACCGGCGGTGAACTGCGTAGCATAACGCAGCCAGATATATGGGTGATCGCCTGCCCCGCCCGTTCCTTGCGGCTTGTCGATCTCTCTATTCATCTAATCGCACCTACCTTCTGCTCACTTCTAAAGACATTTCGGGCCATCAGAATGTGATTATCCTGCAACCTGTAGACGTACATTATTATATCAGATCAAAGTCCCTGGGGTGCCAGATTCGTAGGGCCGCTTTAGTGTGTCTTTTGTCCATTGACACGGGCGATTTAAAAGTTGTCGCACAGCAGGGTTGCAAGGGGCTGCAGCCTCTTGCCGGAGCGCGAGGTGTCCTCGCTCTCTCCCATCTCCCTGCCGCCGCAGGCGGCAAAAAAAGGACTTTTACTAGCCCTGCCATTAACAACTAGCGTCTTGCCAAACAGACAATCTTGGTGTATGGTTAGGCTAACGAAACAGTGCTATAATCTGTGCTATTGTAGGAATTGTGAAATACCGATAGGACCTGGATCATATATACCTGGTAATGAGAGCCTTGTCTAGACGTGCTATAGAGTAATAAGCCTGAGAAAGTTGAGATGCACAACTAATGCTAAGCCCTTCACCCACCCAGCAGCCGCCTGCACCAGCACCTGAAAAGAAGGAAGTCGCCCGTACTCCCCTTAAGCCAAGGATGGGTGAGACTCCCCAAGCCCTGTTCGCCAAGAGCATCTTCCGTCCCATCTTCAAGGGTATCTACTATCTGCTTCGGGGAATAAGGACCCATAAGCTGGTCACCCTGGTGTTCATTCTCATCTTGCTGGCAAGTTCCACCGTGGCCACCTACCTGACAACGGGATCGCTGCCTCTTGGCATCGGCAATGACCCCTTCAACTTCCATATTCGCGGCGGCAATGGCGGCGGCGATGCAGTAAAAAACTGGTTGTATGCCGTGCGTGATGGCGATGTTGCCGCTGTGTCGCTCAACCAGAGATTTGTAAAACAGCCGCCAGACCCCAATCAACTCGTCGATCAGGTCAGCCAGACGAAAGCTCACCTGACCTGGAAATCCATCAACGTCATGGGTGTATATAGCGAAGCGAATGGTACCATAGATAGTTTCGTAGAAGTAGACCTCTCGGCTACTGGACCAGGTGGCAGCGTCAGCGGCATACTGATCTGGCATTTCACCACGGTTCAAGCGCAGGGAGGAGTCATCATAAACGTCAGCCTCGTAGATTTCCGCGCACCTTAATAATAGCGCCGGAAGTTCGTCCCAAAAGCAGAAGGGATTACCACTGTGGCAGAAAAAACACGGAAAAAACAGAATGACCTGGACAGGTCTATTGACCGGGGCATGGACCAGTTTGGTCGTTTTCTCAAGATGCGTTGGCTCTGGGTCACCCTTGGGATGATAGTGATATGGTACCTCGTCATTTACGCGCTTCCAACATTAAGTGTGCCGTCACCTGGCGCGGTCCTGGTTTATGCGTTCCAAATCGCCTTTGCCATTTTCTTTGCTGTCATTCAATTCGTCGCTATCTTCATGTTTCTGGGGCGTGCTAGAGTCTATTGGGTCATGCCTGGTGAGACAGGTGTGACGTTTGACGACTACAAAGGCAACCCCGAGGTACTGGAGTCTGCGCGGCGCATTATACTGCTCCTGCAGGGTATTAGAGAATTCAAAGACATGGGCGGCCAGCCGGTACGCGGTCTTCTCCTCACAGGGGATCCAGGAACTGGTAAGAGCTACCTTGCCCAGTGTATGAGTACTGAGGCTGGCGTGCCCTTCTGTTACGCCAGCGCTGCCAGCTTCCAGGCCATGTTCATTGGTATGGGCGTCCTGATGGTCTGGCGGCTCTACAGAAAAGCGCGTCGCCTGGCTCGCGAATATGGTGGTTGTGTCGTCTTTATGGATGAGATCGATGCAATCGGCACGTCACGTTCACGCCAGGGTGGCGCAATGGGCGGCGGAATGATGGGAATGATGGGCGGTGGTATGGGCACTCTTAACCAACTGCTGATGGAGATGGACCCGCCCAACATCGAGACTGGCTGGTTTAAGAAAATTCTGCGCATCCTTGGCCTCTACCATAGCCGTGTTCAGAATGAGCCCGTGCTCACCGTCGGCGCAACGAACATTCCTGAGCAACTTGATGCTGCGCTCCTGCGTCCTGGTCGCTTTGACCGCAAGATTCACGTTGCCCCGCCAACCGACAAGTATCGCAGCGAAGTGATCGAGTACTACCTCAACAAGGTCAAGTATGAACCAACTATCTCAATTTCTGCACTGGTGCAGCGCCTGGTTGACTACACACCCGTGGCGATCAAGCACGTCGTCAACGAAGCGGTGATCCTTGCACACTTCGATGGTCGCGAAATGATCACCTACCAAGACCTGATAGAGGCTCAAGACATACACGAATATGGCCTGAAACAATTGAGCGAGTTGACCCCGATCGAGCGGCGGCGTCTTGCCTACCACGAGGCCGGGCATGCTGTGGCCTGCTACTACGTTATGGATCGTTTCTTCCCCGCATTTGTCACGCTGCACCAGCATGGTGAGCTCGAGGGCGCGGCAGCATTTGCTGCCTGGCGTCCAAAAGAGACGGTCATCACAAAAAGCAAAGAAGATATCCTCGCTCGCATCCAGGTGGCACTGGCCTCTCGCGCTGCTGAAGAGTTATTCCTGGATGTGAACCTGAGCGGGGTTACTAGCGACTTTGCATCAGCAACGCAGTTTGCTGCGTTATACATTGGCGCCTTTGGTATGGATGGCACGATCACCTCGTACCTGGCTTTCGCTAACCCTCTCGCTGGCGTAAACCCAATGGCTCTACCAAAGATGGCTGATCGTGTGGAAGCTGTGCTACAGTCACAGTTCAAGGCAGTCAAGCGCCTGTTCCAGGAACACAGCGAGGCTGTGACGGCTGTCGCCGAGGCACTGATCGAGCGCAATGAACTGGTGGCTGACGAGATCAAGCAGTTGATCGATGATGCTGATGCCAGGCGTGTCAGCAGGGTC
>WNFA01017454.1_pt1 | contig 12873 bp, 9 predicted proteins | sample 5400481 | NCBI WGS metagenome assembly WNFA01 (sample SAMN13153340, study PRJNA577476) | soil metagenome | isolation source: 120 cm saprolite under Douglas fir tree site 2 hole 1 replicate 2 | place: USA:California | collected 2015-04-18 | reverse complement strand
CATATCGTCCTCTGCATCGTGCTTGTCGTCAAGCAATATGGGTCTGTCACAAAAAAGGTCTTGACATATTCCCATATAGGCATGTATTGTCTCCTTATGGCTCGCGCCGCTACTACCTCCGATGCGTTTAACGCTGTGGCGGAGCCTCGCCGGCGGGACATACTGAATTATTTGGCGCTGCAGGAACGGCCGGTTGGCGACATTGCGGCGTCGTTGCGTCTGGAGCAGCCTTCGGTTTCCAAGCACCTGCGCGTGCTAAAGGATGTGGGCCTGGTGCGCGTGCGGCGCGAAGGACGGAAGATGCTCTATCGCATCAACGCGGAGGCAATTCGCCCTTTGCACGAATGGACTGGCACGTTCGAGCGCTTGTGGCGGCATCAGTTGCAGCGCGTAAAAGAACGTGCGGAAGAAAAGATGAAAAAAGGTTGATTCTCATTTCAATTCCAGGAGGAACGATGATTTCAACAATATCCACAATCGAGAAAATGACGCTCAGCCTTACCGAGGAAATCCGCGTACAGGCGCCGATCGATGTGACGTTCGCGGCGCTCCTGGAGCAACTCGGGCCGCTGAACGACACACCGGAAGGGCAATCGATGTCGATGAAAATCGAGCCCTGGCCGGGCGGAAGGTGGTACCGCGACCTGGGCGACGGAAACGGCCATTTCTGGGGGCTTGTGCAGGCCATCAAGCGGCCGACGTTGCTGGAAATCACCGGGCCGCTGTTTATGTCGTATCCCGTCGTCTCCAACGTGCAGTACCGATTGAGCGAAGTAGATGGCGGCACGTTGATCAAGTTTCATCACACGGCGCTTGGACTGATTCAGGATGAGCACAGAGAGGGAGTTGGCAAGGGCTGGGGACATATGCACACGAGCGTTCGGAAACGCGCTGAGGCCGCGGTGCGCGCAGGAAAAGCGGCCGGGCGGTAAGCAGGAGGAGATTGGTATGTGTCCAGCATGCTTGGCAACTTTGGCGATGATTGTTGCGGGTGCAACCTCGACGGGCGGTTTGGCGGCGTTGGTGGTGAACCAATTTCGCGGCGACACCGGCGCGAAGGTAGATGTTGCGGTTAGCAAAATAGAAGGGAATCCAATAAAGGAGAACGGGTCATGAGCAAGAGCACGGTAGAAAATCCGAGAGTTGTCTCGCGAGACGAGTGGCTGGCGGCTCGCAAGGAGCTGCTGGCCAAAGAGAAGAGCCTCACGCGGCAGCGCGATGCGCTCAGCGCGGAGCGACGGCAACTACCATGGGTGAAGGTCGACAAGGAATACGTTTTCGATGCGCCGGGCGGCACGAAGACGCTTGCGGATCTCTTCGTGGGCAGAAGCCAACTCATTGTGTATCATTTGATGTTTGGTCCGGATTGGAAGGAAGGCTGCCCGAGCTGTTCGTTCAATATGGATCATACGGACGGCGCTCTCGTGCACCTAGCGCAGCGCGATGTATCATTCGTCGCGATTTCGCGCGCGACACTGCCGCAGATCGAAGCGTTCAAGAAGCGCATGGGCTGGCGTTTCCCATGGGTGTCGTCAAACGCCAACGACTTCAATCGTGACTATAACGTGTCGTTCACGAAGGAAGAGAAAGCGAGCGGCAAGATGTACTACAACTACGCGATTCAGGCATTCCCGAGCGAGGAGGGGCCTGGAATCAGCGTCTTTTACAAGGACAAGAGCGGAAACATCTTCCACACCTATTCCGCTTACGCCCGCGGCACGGAGATGACCGTCAACACGTACAACTATCTCGATTACGTGCCAAAAGGTCGCGACGAAGATTCCTTGCCGTTTACGATGGCTTGGATTCGCCACCATGACCGATATACTGACGGCCACCTGGCCGACAAAGACAAGCCGTACTGGGCCGCCAGCGCCGCATCTGCGTCATAAAAGTCGTGCCGGCGCGCGCAGCGAACCGATGAAGCAATACAACAGGGCGCGAGCCTGTCAGGCTCGCGCCCTTTGCCTGGGGGGCTACCTTGGGCTACGGCTTGGAAGTTTACTTCGTCTTCATAGCCACGAGGATCTGCTCTCTCGTAACCCGACCCTGGGCCAGCTCGACGTCGTTGGCGGCCTTCGGCGCTGCGTAGCGGAGAGTGCGTCCAATGAAGGACAGCCCACTGTGGCAAGTCCCGTTTGCCGAGCATGGCCTCAGCCGCCCAGGCTCCCAAATACACGGAAAGCGCAACACCGTGACCGCTGTACGCTCCAAGCACAATTACATTGCGATGCTCGGCGTGCCGCCGGAAAACCGGCTCCCAGTTGTCGGCGATCAGAATGGGGCCGCCCCAGCGATGACTCAGCCCGACGGTGCGCAACGCGGGATGTGAATGGCGCACCCGTCTCTCGAGATCGGCCAGAAGTTCAGCGGCGCGCCCTTCCGCGACGTCCAGGGTCAGCAACTCCCGCCAATCGTTCAAGTGCACCAATCCGCTTCCAAAAATCAGGCGGTTTTCGTGGAAGACACGCCCCCACAAGTAGGGCAGATCGACGGTATAAAAAGGTTTGCGTTGTGCGAGCCCTAGCGACGCAATCTGTTCGGTTGAAAGCGGCTCGGTGGCCACCGCCATCGTGAGTTTCGGTTGCGCGCGGCCCGCAAGCCCGCTTAGCTCCAGGGATTCGGCGTTGGTCGCCAACAGGGCAGAGCGAGCGCGCACTGGCGTTCCGTGAATTGTCAGCACGGGAAATTCTTCGAGGCTCAAGTGTTCCGCCGGCGCGTTTTCAAAAATCACCGCGCCGCGTTTGCTGGCTGCCTGTGCCAAGCCGCTCAGCATCTTACCAGGATCGATCGTGCCGCCGGGCACTTCTCGCGTGACGCCGAGCGCGCCGGAATCATTCCACGTGATGGGGGAATCCGGCATCACTCCCTGCCGGCCGACCTCCAGAGCGCCGGGAAGCGTCAGATCGCATTGGACCGCCAGCTCTCGCAAAATGCCGGAGAAGCCCGCCAGCACGTCGCCGAGACCGGGAAGGCTTCCAGCCGCGGTTTCAGAGAGCGCCATTCCTCCGGTATGTCCGCTGGAGCCTGCGCCGATGCGGCTGCATTCAAAGAGCGCCACGCGTTTGCTCGGCTCCGAATGCCGTAGCCAAGCTGCGGCGGTGAGTCCGGTAAAGCCACCGCCCACGACGGCGAAGTCAACTTCTTCCGGTAGCCCCTGCTGCTCCGAATGGAAATCAATGGTCCAGGGTGGCAAGCCCCATCTCGGTATTCCTGGCGAGTTTGGCGGGAGTATCGCGCCCATAGGTGTCACCCTACCCTGGCGACGCTTTCTGTTTTTCTCCAGAGAGGCCGCGGCTCAGGGCTTCGAGCGCCCTGTCCAGCGTCTGCCGTTTTTTCCAGAAGTCCTTCCATAAGTCGCCGACGGCTTCCAGCCGGGACGCGATAGTTTTGATGCTCCAGGCATCCGGATCGATGTTGGCGTTCATGAGTTCGTTCGCGGTCACCGGTGTCGAGACCGTGGCTCCGGGATGAGCCCTTGCGGAATAAACCGCGGCCAGCGGTTTGCCCTTGGCGTTTTGCATGGCATCAAGCAGCACGCGTCCGGCTGGGCGCTTGCGGATGCTGCGCTCGAGCGTCGTGTCTCGCGGCAACTCGGCAGCAACGAGCTGGCTGATGATTTCCGCGAAGGTGCGAGTTTGCGCGTAACTGTAAATCGGTTCGAGGGGCACGAAGATGTGAAATCCGGTGGCCCCGGAGGTCTTGAGGAAGCAGACCAGGTGCGTGGAGAGCAGCGCCTTGTAAATCGAGCGCGCCACGCGAAGCACAGTGCTGAAGGGCGTCTCCGGCGTGGGGTCGAGATCGAAGAAGACGTAGTCGGGATAATCCTGATGGTTGAATCGGCTGGACCACGGATTGTGGTCGATGCAGCCGAGATTGGTAAGGAAGAGAAGGGAAGCGCGGTCTTCGGCCATTACGTAATCCATTTCTCCGCCGCGCTCGTCGGAATATACCGTCGCCCGCTTGATCCAGGCGGGAATCGATTTCGGCGCTTCTTTTTGGAAGAAACTTTTCTCTTCGATTCCGTTTGGATAGCGCCGCATCACCAGGGGCCGGTCCTTCAGGAAGGGAAGAATAAGGTCCGCCATGCGGTAGTAATACGCGAGGAGGTCGCGCTTGCGGATGCCGGACTCCGGAAAATAGATTTTGTTTAGGTGCGTGAGAGCAAGTGTTCTGCGGTCGACCTGAAGGCGCAAGCTCTCTGCTGTCCCGTGCGCCAATTCCTCGAAGCCTGCGTCCCGCGCGGGGGCCTTGGATTTTGAAGGCCTGGCCGCCGCAGGTTTCGGATCTTCGGCGTGCTCTGGCCGCGCGGCGGCGAAGGTGCATTCTTCGGGGGAACGGTCCTTGCGAATGCCCAGGAAAACGGGCGCGCGCAAATGAGTGTCGTCGGTCCAGTTCATGTATTTGATTCGAGCCACGATCGCCGGCTGCACCCACTCAATCTGTTCGCGCAATTTGGGAGGGTTGCGCAAGGGCGAACGCGCCACCCGCAGCTTTTCGAGTTGGGCGAGCAAATCCTTCTGCGTTTTTTGGTCGAAGCCCGTGCCGGCGCTGCCAATAAACTGCAAATCCTTTTTCTCGTCGTATAACGCGATGACTAGCGCGCCAAAATACTGGCGGGTGCGCCGCGGTGCGGTCCAGCCGATTATCACCGCGTCAAGCTCGTTCACGATTTTGAATTTGAGCCAGAAGTCCGTGCGATTCCCGGTATAGGGACTCTCGATCTGCTTTCCGACGATCCCCTCCAGGCCGTTCTCCTTCGCCACGGCGTACAGTTCCTTGCCGTTTTCGAGCTGGTGCTCCGAATAGCGCACGCGGTCGTTGCCGCGCAGCATCTGACGCAGCAATTCTTTCCGCTGCAGGAGCGGCGTTTTTCGCACATCGAAACCGTTGCAATAAAGCGCATCGAAAAAATAATACGTGAGCGGGATGTCTGTGATCAGCTTCTGCGAAGGCTTGGTGACCCCGAAGCGGTTTTGCAGCTTCTGAAAATCACTGCGCCCGTTTTCGCCCAGCGTAACAATTTCACCGTCGAGGATGGCGGTGCTGGCGCGCAAGTGTTTCGCGAGGCCCTGGAACTCAGGGAATTCCGCAGTGACATCGCGGCGGGAGCGGGCAGATAGGCGTACGCTTCCATTGTCTACAAAGGCGACGGTGCGAATGCCGTCCCACTTGATCTCGAAAAGCCAGTTTGGATCGGAGAAGGGTTTGTCCGCGATCTTGGCCAGCGTGACGGAAATCTCGCCCGGCAGCGGGGCGCTGCGGGCTCCAGGCAGCTGCGCGGGATTAGGGGGAGTGGAATCCTCGTAGGCTCGCTGCTCCTTTTGTGTTTTGGGCAGCGGCCGGCCGCTGACCACCGATTCGCCGTGTTCGTCCACATTCCACAACGGGTCTGCGTATTCGTCGCGGTGCTTGATCAACAGCCATTCGTTCTTGCCCTGGCTGCGCTTCAGCCTCACCAGGACAAAACTTCCATTCAATTTCGTGCCGTCCAGGCGAAATTTCAGCTCGCCGCGTTCGATCTGTTCCGCTGCGCTAAGCGCGCCTTCGGGTTCGTAGGTGCCCTGGTCCCAGATAATGACTTCGCCGGCGCCGTAATTTCCTTCGGGGATGGTTCCCTCAAACTTGCGGTACTCAAACGGGTGATCTTCCACTTGCACCGCCAATCGCTTGTCCCCGGGATTGAGCGAAGGCCCTTTGGGAACGGCCCACGATTTCAGCACGCCGCCAACTTCCAGACGCAAATCATAGTGAAGGCGACGCGCGGCGTGCTTTTGGATAACGAAAACCTTTTCGTCTTTGCGAGCTTTCTTCCCACGAGGTTCGGGTGTCTCCGCAAAGTGGCGCTTGCGACGGTATTCCGCGAGTTCAACCATTGTTAACTGCATTATAGTGCGACGAAGAGCGCCATCTGCTCTAAAATATCCTACGTTTTGGTAAGGTCGCGGCCTAATGGTGGTTGGCAGGAGCAAGCGGTCTGTTCCGCGAGCTCAAGCGCTTGCAGAAGTGCAAGTGACTAGACGCTGATTGAAAACATCGTGGCCATTTTTGTGATAGGGTCTGTTCGCTATGGATATGCATGACAACTTCTCACGTCGCTCGTTTCTCGCTCTTTTCGCCGCCGCTCCCCTGTGGGCATCTCTTTCCCTCAACAAACACATCCCGATCGGGCTCGAGCTCTACTCCGTTCGCAACGACCTGAAAAAGGACCTGATGGGAACGGTCCAGGGCGTGGCAAAGATAGGGTATGAGTGCGTCGAGTTCTATTCTCCTTATTATGATTGGACGCTCGATTACGCCAAGCAGGTCCGCAAGGAGCTCGACACTCTCGGCGTACACTGCTATTCCACTCACAACTCTTCGCAATCCTTCACGCCGGACGGGATCGGCAAGGCCATCGAACTGAGCCAAGCTCTTGGCGCACGCTACGTCGTGCTGGCCCACCCCGGAGAAGTTAAAGATATTGACGGCTGGAAGCGGATTGCAGAGACGCTGAACAAGGCCAACCAAACGATGGTTAGCCACGGATTGCACGCCGGCTATCACAATCATGAACTTGAGTGGACCCCTGTAAGCAGCCAGAAGCCAATCGAACTGCTTGCCGCAAATACGGACAAGAGCATCATGCTGCAACTGGATGTGGGCACTTGCTTGCAAACGGGCAATGACCCTGTCGCCTGGGTCGAGAAAAACCCGGGACGCATCCGCTCGATGCATTGCAAGGAATGGTCTCCGGAGAAGGGATATCGTGTGTTGTTTGGAGAAGGCGTAGCACCGTGGAAAAAGCTGTTCGCCGCGGCCGAGAGTACCGGCGGCATCGAGTACTATCTCATCGAACAGGAAGGCAGCGATTACTCGGAGATGGAAACCGCGGAGCGCTGTCTCGCAGCATATCGGAAGATGCACGACTAAGGACCACTAGATTTCGTGCCGACTGGAGGAATCCTTGTTCACCGCCACCGCTGATCTGATTCTTCCCAGTACGGTCACCGGCTCGTTTCCGCGACCGCGCTGGTTCGACACCAGCATGCTGGGCCGCCCGCTCGACACTTGCATGCTCGATGTCCGCTTTCGCGAGAAGTTCCAGGATGCACTAGCCGTCGTGGTTAGCGATCAGGAGCGCGCCGGCCTCGACATCCTCACCCACGGAGACTTTCACGTCGATGAGGACCTGGCGGGCCGCGCATGGCACCACTACCCCCTGCAGCGCTGGGCCGGCCTCGAAGGTGACTATCTGCAGCCTGAGCAGACCACAGCGCCTTGGCTCCACTATCCACCCGGCACCCTGCTGAACGAAATTTATACCGGCTGGCGGTGGCCGCACGTGGTCGACAAAATCGAGCACAGGCCCCTCGGCTATCCCAAGCTGTGGCGCATCGCGCAGGGAAAGACTCGCAAGCCAATCAAGTTTGGCACCTGCTGCTCGCAGGTGATGGCCCTCTTCCTGGACATCCACACCCCCAAGTACAAGGACAAGCGCCAAGTCATCTGGGATATGGCCGAAGCGATGAATAAGGAGCTGTTAGCCCTGCGTGATGCCGGCTGCCGGTGCATTCAGACCGAGGAGCCGACGTTCCACTTTATGGCCAATGCCTTTGGCAAGGACCACGAACAGGTCAAGTTCATGATTGACGCGTTCAACCGCGAGGTTCAGGGGCTCGATGACGTCGAACTGTGGATTCACACCTGCTGGGGCAACCCGAACATGCAGCGCGTGATGGAGGACACCAGCTACGCCAAGTCCATCGAAATTTACTTGGAGCGCTGTCGCGGCGACGTTTGGACGCTTGAGATGAAGGATCGCAATCAGAAGGATCTCGAACTCTTTGCGCCGTTCAAGCACGATCTCAAGAAGAAGATCTGCCTCGGCGCCGTCAGTCATCGCACCCTGCAGGCAGATCGGCCGGAAGATGTGGCCGCCGAGATCCGCAAGGCGCTGAAGTACATCCCGGCCGAGCGCCTGATTGTATCCAGCGACTGCGGCTTTGGCCGTCAAGGCTGCAACCGCGAAATCGCCTTCTACAAGGCGACTGCCATCGCGCAAGGCTGCAATATCATTCGTCGCGAACTCGGACTCGCCGTTGTCGTGCCCGGCCGAAACGTAGCGCCGACTGCTGCGGGTGCAGCGTAACACCAGATTGTGCCGGAACGTGCTTCCCTGAAATTGGAGGCGATCCGTCGGCACTGAATCCGGTGCGGTGAACTGCCATCTCGGGCATGACCCGTCGCAGTCCGCAAAACGGATGCTCACAGGGGCAGTTTTTGAAAGTCAGGGTGAGAAGTCTTGGCATTAGTCGGCGCCTGACGCGGTCCGAGTTGCAGAAGGCCAGCAAGTCGCGTAGTATCAATGTCGCGGGGTGGAGCAGCCTGGTAGCTCGTCGGGCTCATAACCCGAAGGTCGTCAGTTCAAATCTGACCCCCGCAACCATGGGCGCTGCGAGGAAAATCCTCTAAGCGCCCTCCTTCTTTATAGTTACGAGTTGAGCCGCAACAATCCCTTAGCCTAGTTTATTGCAGCAGAGTTGTTCCCGTTCTCGATATTGGGAACAACTGGGAACAGATCGCCATAGATTGCCCGTTCTAGAGCGATTGCAGCTTCGCGTTCCGCTTCCGCAGAGGTGTGAGTGTAGATGTCTGCGGTCATCTCGATTGTGGAATGCCCTAGGAACTTTTGCGCCAGCTTCAGGTTTCCGGTCTGCTCGTTAACGATGCTCGCAGCCGAATGCCTGAATGCATGAAAGCCTGACGCGCCCTTCTTTCTCGGAATCCCCAGCCTGTCGAGGATTGGGTAGAGGACATCCTTGCGGAGCACGTCCGGGTCTAACGGCGACCCGTCTCTTCTGCAAAACACGAAATCATCCGGGCCTCGATGCGAAGACCTCTCACGGTAATTCTTGAAAGTTTCACTCAGGACTCTCCCTAAAGGTATGTTTCGTGCTTCCAGCCGTCTTGGGCGAGACAAGTTGTCCTCGCCATAGACTGCGCTCAATTCGGAGTGTTCTTCGTTCCAAATCGACGTGCTTCCATTTCAGAGCCCATGCCTCACCCAACCTAGTTCCGGTTAGGGCGACACAATCGAAGAATGCACGGAGATCCGTTGGCGCCGCGCTCAGAATGTTCAGCAACTGAGCAGGAGACCAAATCGGTTTCTCCTGCCTATCGACTGTTGGTGTGTGTCTTTTCCGAATCGGCGACCGCGCAATCAAGTCATTGTCCACCGCGAGCGACAAGATCGCCTGCAAGACTAACAGCAGATTGTGGACAGTTTTTGCGGACAGTGCGCTTGCCCACTTTGTCTGCACGAACCTCTCGACGTGCAATGGGACAATTTCTTCCATGCGCATGTCGCCAAAAACAGGCAAGATGTGCAGCTGTAAGACAGAAGTCGTAACCCGAAGGTTGTCAGTTCAAATCTGACCCCCGCAACCGTGGGCGCTGCGAGGAAAATCCTCTAATCGCCCTTTCTTTATGGTTACGAGTTAAGCCGCAACACTTGCTAACCTCAGTTCGCAGCCGCTGACTTGTTCCCGCTCCCGACATTCAGCTTGAGACCACTTCTCGTCTTACTTTCGATCGCATAAGCACGGACTTCACTCGAGCCGCCAATCGCCGCGGCTCGACTGGTTTCACGATGTAGTCATCGACCCCGGCGGCGAGCGCTTCCGTCTCCTTGTCGACACCTTCTTCAGAGGTGAGCATCAAGACCGCAATGTCTCGCGTCAATGGGTCTGTGCGAAGCGCTTTGACCATGCTCATTCCATCCATGCCAGGCATGTTGCAGTCCGTGACAACCAATTGTGGTCGCTCGCGCCTAATAGCCTCCAAACCGGATGCTCCGTCCTTCGCGATCAAGACCTCGAATCCCTCAAGTTCCAGGAAATATTTCACGACAAGACTGATGGTGCCGTCGTCCTCTACCACCAAGACTCGGGGTTTGCGGTTGCGCCTGTCCGGGGTGCTGCCTTCGGTAGCGCTGACCGTCCCTGCGTCATCCAAGCCTTGCGCCGCGCCTGCTCCGGGAGAGGATGTAGCGGCAGCGATCTCCGCGTTCCTTGTTGGCTCACCCTCTGGCGATGCAACAGATCCATCCATCACCGCCACCCGCAGGACCTCATCCAGTGTTGTGAGGCCCTGAGCGGCCTTGGAAATTCCATCCTCCAGCAACATGCGCATTCCCGCGGTTCGCGCGGCCCTTCTTATCTCGTGATCTTGTGCTCGTCGAGAGATCAGGTCGCGAACTTCATCGGTGACGACTAACAATTCGTGAATCGCCAAACGTCCTCTGTAGCCAGTGTCGCCGCACTCCTTGCAGCCCCGGCCCATTACCCAATGGCCGTCGGCAGGAAGTTGATTGCTCCCGCCAACCTTCTCGATCAACTCAGCACTAGGCGGCTGCGAAATCGCGCAGGAAGGACACGTTTTGCGTACCAGTCGTTGCGCGAGAATCCCAATCACAGCCGATGAAATCAGAAACGGCTCTATCCCCAGGTCCAGGAGGCGGCTGATAGTGGAAGGCGCATTGTTGGTATGCACTGTGCTCAACAGTAGGTGACCCGTCTGGGCAGCTTCAAGCGCGATCGCCGCGGTTTCACGATCGCGGATCTCTCCTACCAGAATGATGTTGGGATCTTGTCTGAGAATGGATCGCAGTCCGGCCGCAAACGTGACACCTGCTTTGGGATTGATTTGGACCTGGTTTACGCCCTCCAGTTGATACTCAATGGGATCCTCTACAGTGATGATGTTCTTGGTCGGAGACTTTACCCAATTCAGCGCCGTGTAGAGGGTTGAGCTCTTCCCGCAGCCGGTCGGCCCGGTCACCAGGATCATTCCCTGCGATCTCGACAACATCGATTCGAAGTTGCGTTGATTCTCGGGGGTTAGGCCTAGCTGCTGCATCGTGATTTGCGCCCGCTTGCTATCCAACAAGCGGATCACTACTTTTTCGCCGAATTGTGTTGGCAGCGTGGAGACTCGCAGGTCGATCCGCTTTCCTTCATAGCGAAGCCGGCTTCGGCCGTCCTGGGGCCGCCGGCGATCAGCAATATCCATTCCCGAAATGATTTTCATTCGCGAGATGGCCGCTTCCTGCTGATCCTTGCCCACCCTGATCACGTCGTGCAGCAGTCCGTCGACTCGATAACGGACCTGCAAATGCGTCTCTTTAGGCTCCATATGAATGTCACTCGCCCCGCCTTGTGCGGCGCCGCTCAAAATTAAGTTCACCAGCCGGATGACCGGAGCCGTCTTCGTATCTTTGGCGAGCTTCGCTGGATCAACGACCTCAAATTCGGAATCTTCAAGTTCTTCCACCTCGCCATGCAGAGTAGCCGCCTTTAGAGCTTCCGCTGTGAGGTCTGGTGGATAGAATTTATCAAGCAAAGATTGGATGGAAGACTCCGCGGCAACCACCGCCACAACGCGCTTGCCGGCGCGAAATTCCACGTCTTGAATAGTCGAGTAGTCCATGGGATCCGCGAGCGCCAAACGCAAACTATTGCCTTCCACGCTTAGCGGTACAATCAATCGCTTGCGGCAAAAATCTCCGGCAAGCAGAGCAACCACTTCAGGCAAAACCTCCGGCATGTCGCCGCGCAGCAATTCCAGATGAAGACTTTCGGCAATCGCCGCGGATACCGCCTCACCGTCCGCTAGTCGCAACGTCTCCAGGGCTCTCGCGAGGGACGTCCCGTCCTTCTTTTGAACCTCACGAGCCTGCGCAAGAGCCGAGGAGTCGATCAGCCCCGCTCGCACGAGCAGCTCGCCAATGATCACATCATTCGACATGTACTCTATCCGGCGACTCGATCAGAGATGAGAATTCTCTAAGGTCGAGGCGTACCTCGACTTGAAGGATGCTGCACGCGATTGGCCACTCGCCCCCGTTACTCTGTTCGCTGGCTTCTGCGGAATCAACGAACTACGGCGCCGTGGAGTGCCGTCGAAAGCGCATGTGGCCCTTCCCGGAACGCACGTACCATTCTGGAGCGCCATCTCCTCCTCGCCACCGTCACTGCCCCGTTTGTCAGCTATGCGTGTACCACTCGCGCCGATCCCGCGAAGTGACCGTCCTGAAGGTATTCTCTTCCGGTTCTGCTTACGTTAATCAGGCACTTGCTTGGGGCATACTGCCGAGCGAAAAATTCCACCTTGTATCAATGCGGCTTGAAGGTCTTCCCGGTCTCAAGCAGCGTCTTCAGGCGGGAAAGAATACGTGGCCATCCATCGGCGCAGGCAGCGTAAGTGGGGTCATCCTCGGCCCACTCGTCATGCGTCACTGTTACTTTGGTGGCTTCGGTCTCGGGCACCAGTTCGATAGTTGCGCGTGACGCCTTATCATTTTGGCCCATTGCGAAGGTGTACTGAAAGACTTTTGGCGGCTCACACCGCAGGACCTTCCCTCGGACGTAGGTCATGGGCTTGCCATCGGGTCCCGCGCCCACCCATGCGAGCAAGCCACCCGGCTTAAAGTCCGCTTGAAGCTCAGCGCCCGAGAAGAGGATGCGGTTCGACCCCCGCGACACAAAGCCTTCCCACACCTTCTCCGGGGTGGCGGCAATGTAGAAGATATATTTCAGTGGTGCTTGATGGGCCATGATTGCTCCTGACTCTCCTGCGCCATCTTATATCCGCAGGCAAAAACCCAACAAGGCAGTAGTGCCATCGGTTCTGCCTGATTGCTCGCATTACCTGAGATTTTAGAACCCTTTGTCCGATTAGCGCTCTCCAGAAACTTCCTGGTCGATAGTCTCAGACATGGGCTGCTGTTACCTGTAGGCCGAGTTGGGCGGCTTTTTTTCTGACGAACTCGATTTGTTGTTGGCGGTTTCTTTGTTCGTAGTATTCAGCCCCTTGTCCACGTACTGCTGACCA
>WNFA01008005.1_pt1 | contig 12873 bp, 10 predicted proteins | sample 5400481 | NCBI WGS metagenome assembly WNFA01 (sample SAMN13153340, study PRJNA577476) | soil metagenome | isolation source: 120 cm saprolite under Douglas fir tree site 2 hole 1 replicate 2 | place: USA:California | collected 2015-04-18 | reverse complement strand
CTTAGCGTCCTGGGTGACAAGATAGCCACCCAGGTTGTTTTCTGTACCATGGCCAGAAAAGTAAAATAAGGCTACATCTGTTTGATAGGCAAACAGTTCTTCCACATTCCTTTTAAGGATGGCCTTTGTGATAGACTGAGTGGGAGCTACCAATTTTTTGCAATCAAAGTTGGGTGAACCATCTTCGTTTCTTCTAAGAACTTCCTCCATTTTGTTAGCATCGTTTACGCAGCCTGTCAATGGTGCGCTTTGATATGCATCTATGCCGACGATTAACGCTTTTCTCATTTTAAGCCTTTTTATTGCCCCATATGATACCAATGACTATAATACCTATGACACCCAAAATACCTATAATACCTGAATAATCCCACAAGCTTTCTTTAGCGTTTTTACCTTCATTCATTGCTTTGTCAATTGCAGAAGCAATTTCATCCCAATTCCAACGAGTAGTTCGGCTACTCGAAAGACCTGTGGGAAAGATACTTGATGAATTCGCTCCTCCAACATAAACTCCAAATATAGGGATATTCAGTTCTTGTGCCATTTTGATTTCCTTTGCTACACCTGTTGCGGTTGCCATATGCTTACCAACTAGCACTATAACCATATGGCATCTATTGATCTTGTCCTTGATGAGCTTTTCCCACTGGTTTTCTGGTAATGCTTCTTTTGAAGACCAATCTTCTATGTTGAAGGGTGTTTTTGAGTGCTTGCTCTGTCCAATAATCAGATTTTTCTCAGCTACGTTGTGGTCAAAATCAAAGCTAATGAACGCTCGTGGGTTAGCCATGCTACCTCCCCCTCTGGTTTACTCAAAATTTAACGGTGATTTTAGCAGTCCTACTTGAACATTGCCAGCCTTTACAGGAATTCTAGCACATTTGTTTGTAAATTCCAAGATAGGCATCCAGCATGTGGTACTATTGGTAGAAGTAGATAGAATCTGTTGTACCGGCAAAGCTAGATAAAATTCTTTCTACCCGATTTGTCCTTACCTTAGTTGGCGGCTAGGAGCTTGTCAATGCTTAAGAGCCTTTTCTTGTTTCCGAAATAATCTTTGATGCCAGTAAAACCCTCCGGCCCAACTAAGAACAGAACATGTCGCTACCAGCCAGACTGACAATGAAATATTTGGGGCCAGCTCGAGTGAATGATAGAGGTAATAGCCAAAGCAGTATCCAGCCGCGCCCCAAAATAAGCTGAAAGGAAAAGCAAAGGCGAAACCCAAAGCTTTTTTTCCTACTATTCTACCCGCTGCCTGAATAAGTAGAATAGCTATAGTACTGACCCAAATTAACCAAACAGGGGGTGTCCAAATAGAGAAAACTAAAGGCAATAACAGTAGGTTTATAATTAGCAAAGTTATCCAGAATGGTGTAAGCAATACTTGGCTTAGTCTGTGCTCAGGCAAATGCTCCTCTGTAAATGTATTTACTGTTTGCAACGTACCACTTTTACCCACTAATTGGTCTTCTTCGGTCAATTTGGTTATAACGTGAGGAAATTCTCCGGGATCGATATGAATCTGCTCTGTTACACGTTCTGTCATTGGAGTTTCCAGGTAAAAGTTATTCGGCATAACTACGTTAGGAGTTTCCTTATCGTTGAGTTTTGTGGTGGCGGTAGCACTATAATCATTGAGAAAGGCACTATTAGAGATAGGATATGAATGCAATGTTGTTCTCGTGGCATTTGAGCTAGTATTTTGCCCAGGAGATATGAAAGGCGCAGCTTGGCTAATAAAAGATGAGTTTGTATTAAAGCTCATGAATACCTGATCCCGTAATTGATACCAGCGAGGATCATTAGGAAATTTTTGTATTGCTTGTTGAGCCAGGGAGTATACATCTCGATAGTAATTTTTCTTCATAAGTAACATAACGTATTCATAGAGTAACTGAGCATCTTGTTCGTCATTATTGCTAACTAATCCCTGGTCAAGTACTGCTCTAGACTCTTGTATACCTCCCTGCTCAAAGAGAGCGATGGCTTGCCTATAAAATGTTGAGGCCGAAAGAGCCATCTGATAATGATATACGAGCAGCGAAAACTTTTGTTTGACTGTTGCCCATTCCTTTCTCTTAAAGGCTTCTTTCAATTCAAAAAGTGCCTGATTAGCTGCTCTAGTTTCGGGATCATCGGTATTTGGGGGAAGCCCTAATGCACGTAGCACTCCATCCAAAGCAATTTGAGTATTGTCATTTGATGAGTATTTGATATATTGATAGTGTTGCCAAAAAACGGGTGGTTTACTCTCATCAATACAAATGGTGATAATTTTCAACCCTTTAGCACCATCGAGATACCTTGCCAATTTGATCTCGTGCTGAACCCACCTTGCTCGTCTCGCATGGCGTGACCACAGGAGAAGAAATACATTGCTGTTTCTCAGATTAACTGAAATTTCTTCTGGCCAATCGTCACTAGGCCTTATCCCTGCCCTTGAGCTATATCTTTCACCTTCTAAATCGAGCCAAACAGCATTGTAGTCTTCAAGGAGACGACGTAGCTCATTCGCTAAATATCTTGCAAGCTCATTGTCAGCTTTGTTGTGGCTAATAAAAATACGATAATTGGGTCGTGTAGCAGTGGTGTTGGTTATCATTATCTGAATGCTTCTCCTGCACACGTATATGAAAAGGGGCGAGGCTCTACGGAAACACCAATAAATCTATGCACAGATTACCTCATTCTATTAGAAACGTCAATAGCATTAAAAGAAGCAAAAGTGTACAAAAAATTAATTCGTTATAATAAAGCGAGTATCCGATGATTTTCTAAGTATCTCTCTTCCAAGCAAGCCGCTAACCTTCATTACTTGGGTACCCTTTATAAACTCCTCCAACTTGGAAATAATTATCCATCAAGCGAATTGAGGCATGGGAATTGCTATCCGACTGTTTTATGCGGTATACCGCTGCCCAAGAGCATTGAGTAACCGGCTGTATACAGCTATGACCAGATAACGTTCTCGCGCTTCCACTTAAAGCCAACCAAGGGGTGTTTCTAAGATGAGATAGCTAATAGTTGAACTCAACTCGATGCGAATAGGGTTGGTTCTTCTAGGGAAGCATCTTCGCTAGCGATACTCTCGTCGTCCATTGATTCAGACGTAAAAAGCTCAGGCGTTACTATTTCTAATCTTTTTTCTGCTGCCTTAAAGTAGAGGGGGTCTATCTCTATTCCTAGAAAACGTCTATGAAGCTGCAAGGCCGCCACTCCTGTTGAACCAACTCCCATGAAAGGGTCAAATACCAGACAACCAGGATTCGTGGCTAGTTTTATCAAACGACTTAATACCTTAACCGGCTTTTGTGTTGGGTGAACTGGATTTTTTAGCCTTTCTTTCCCCATACAAATAGGGCTTTCAATAAAGTTATGCATCTCCTTTTGTTTCGTAAAGTTCCAGGTATGTCCTTTATTCCAGGCGCAAATAATGAGTTCGCAACTGTTGAGGAACCCTGCTCTTCTAAGTTTGGGCGGTGGATTCGTTTTATGCCATACAATGAACTGGAATGTATCGAAGACGGGGTCATAGGCCTGGTGCCATTGGCCTAATAAGTTATAACTGGTAAATGCAAAGATAGTCCCTGTCGGCTTCAGAATTCTAACAAAATCTTCGAGCCACTCCGCAGGATTAAAGATGGCACTATCCCACTCGGCAACATCGTTGTTAAATTCCTTCCTCCACGACATTTTGATGTTGCCAGTAGAGTACCGTCCTAAGTTGTAAGGAGGGTCAGTTAAGATCAAGTCAACAGACTGATCTGCTATCTTCTTAATATGCTCGGAGCTATCTCCTAAAATTAGCTTGTACTCACTCATGAGGGTATTGTATGCTGTGAGCTAGCCAGTAACCAATTTTGGGTATTTTGTCTTACCAGGCCTCCCCTTATGGTATTCTGCGGCTCTCCATGCTATACTCCCTTGAGAGGTACTGACATGTCAGTGACCCGTCCCGTTAACGGGAAAGTACGGACGAATGCCACCCTAGTTTGTCCCACTACCTGCCGCGCCCAAGCAGACGGTCTCGGACCTATGCCTGTCTTGCAGTCTCGAAGGGTCATGTTACCCGTGACATGACACGGTGGCCTGAAATCAGGCAACAGTTTTCGCCATTTCTGCTAAAAATGGCACCCCGCAAGGGGAAGAGTTTGCTGGCTCTCGCAGCCTTTCTTTCCTCCCACCGCCGCCAAGCGCAGGTGGGTATCCAGAAAGGGTTTTTGATGAGTCAAAAACGTATCACCATACGGACGCTACGGCAGACGGACGCCGACGACATTCATGAAATCATGCATATGCCCAACGTGCTGTGGGGTACAACAGTACTCCCCTCCAAAACCGTCGATGCATGGCGTAAAACCGTCGAGAGCTGGGTGATTGACGAGAACTGGCATGTGTTTGTCGCCGAGACCAATGGGAAGGTGGTTGGCATCATCAGCCTCACGGTGGGCAAAGGTCGCGAGCGCCACATAGGTGATATCGCGATGGCGGTCCATGACGCCTATCAGGGTCAAGGCATCGGCAAAATGTTGATGCTCACCGTCATCGATCTTGCCGATAACTGGCTCAACCTCGTGCGGCTCGAACTGGATGTGTACGCCGACAACGAGCGGGCTATCCGCCTCTACCAGCATTGCGACTTTGAGATTGAAGGGAGGAAACGCTGTGACACGCTGCGTGGTGGCAACTACATCGATAGCTACATCATGGGGCGTCTGCATCCTCAGCATCCTCAGCACCCTCAACATCCACAACACATGCAAACCCATGCCGGCTATGCCGATGCGTTGACACAGGTTTTCCAGGCCCATCCCGACTCGAAGCCCGAGTCCGCGGAACCTACTGAGCCACAACAGTGAGGTGATGTCCTTTGGCTGACAATACCGATATCGATTACCAGCATTTCTTCCAGGAATTGCTCGAAGCAGCTTCATGGCCGGTGCTCATTGTCGACCGTGAGTTGTCTATCCGTTACTACAACCAGCATGCCGCCCAACTGCTTGCAGTAACAGCATCGTTGCAGGCAGTCAGGCTGGATCAGGTTGTACGTGACCCGGCGATTGTTCAACTTGTGCAGGAGAGTATACAGACAGATAGCCCACGCAGCGGTAAATACGACAGAGACAGTAAGGGTCCAGCCTGGAGAGTCTGTGTCACCCCGCTCGAACACAGAACGCACACCACGAAGAACGGGAAGGGGCGGAGTGTCACTGCAAGTCAAACCTATCACTATTTCCTGGTTGCCATTGAGGATTTGACCGAACTGCGTCGCCTGGAACGGGTGCGACGGGACTTTATCGCCAACATCTCCCACGAGCTACGTACCCCGCTGGCCACCGTCCGACTGCTCGCAGAGACGCTGGAAGAGGCGATTGATACCGACCCTGAAAAAGCACAAACCTTTATCGAGAAGATCGAGATCGAGGTCCAGTATCTCACCAGCCTCGTCTCAGAGCTACTTGAACTCTCACGCATCGAGTCGGGCCAGTTGTCTATGACCATCGAGCCGGTGCAAGCGGAACAACTGGTCCGTGAAGCGATGGCGCGTATGCTGCCCCAGGCACAACGCCATCGCGTGATACTGCACACAGACATCCAGCAGGGAGGAACGCTGGTTGCTGCTGACAGCAAGCAGATTTCTCGGGCGCTCGTCAATCTAGTTCACAACGCCATCAAATTCACGCCTTCTGGCGGCGTCATCGTGATAGGCACGGCGTTGCAGGCAGGAGGAGATGCACAGCGTTTCTTTGTGCGCGATACCGGTATTGGGATCCAGCCCGAAGAGTTGCCCCGTATCTTTGAGCGATTCTACAAAGCTGATCGTGCACGCTCTAAAGCTGATTTCATCGGTCCGGGCGGCGGAGGCACCGGTCTGGGGCTGGCGATTGCCCGGCACGTGGTAGAAGCGCACGGAGGCCGCATTACAGCAGAGAGCACAGTCGGGCAGGGTAGTACCTTTACTTTTACCTTACCTCTGGCTGCTCATAAATTTTAAGCATTTTTTTATACCAAATGTGTTGCACTTAGCAGAGGTCTATGGTACCATTGTGTCTGAACTTATATTTTTCAGTGATTCTCCATCCTTCGCTTAGGGAGCAAGTGGGAGTACCCTAACAGGTGGAGTTTCTTTCCTGGTTATTTGTCAGCACAAATAACGAACACAGCTTACGCCATTTGCTAGCGTAGGGTCCTGGTATATGGTCGCATAGGCATACATGCGACAGTGGGGGGGGTCGTAGTGTGGAAGAAAGAAAGAGGACAACAGCATGAGTAAACTGGTGATGGTCATAGACGATTCACTTCCCGTTCGTAAGATCATTGAAACCAGCCTGAGACGCGAAGGGTTGGCATGTGTGAGTTATCCTGATGGGATTGAGGCCTTGCGGGCATTGGCAGAGGGGCGACAACCGGTACCCGACCTGGTGATACTTGACGTCGGACTACCCAAAATGGATGGGTACGAGATCGCCCGTCGCCTTAAGACGAAACCACAATTTGCTCATTCCACCATTATTATGCTCTCTGGCCGAGACGGGGTCATTGATCGACTCAAAGGCCGTCTTTCAGGAGCCAAAGACTACATCACGAAACCGTTTAAGACGCAAGAAGTTATCTCGGTGATACAATCCCATTTGGGTGTTCCAACATACAGATGAGTCGCAAATGGCCTATCTTATTGCCAGCAGAAGCTCTTGAGCAGTTAAGCGACGAAGAGTTCTGGAGCTATGCGAACGAATTGGTATTGCTCCACCCCGCGGACGCGAAGGAATTGAAACGCGCTCCGCAAGCTTCGCTGAGGGTCCCTACGGACGCTGGCACGGAGGCGGAGACACTTCTTGAAGAATATCTGAGGTGTCAGCTTTGTAGTGGCAATTACCTGATACCACTGACGGCTTTGCAAGAGGTTTTGCTTCCACCTCAAGATGTCCGCGAGGCATATCCCTACGCATTGTTACCCACTATTCCTGCCTGGATGGTCGGCGTTTTTGCCTGGCGTGGTGAAACAATAGCGGTGATTGATCTTGATGCGTATCTTTTTGGCGATCGCAAGGAATCGCCACTACGCCCACTGAACGACCAGGTGGCATATGAGAACGAAGTTGCCACCCACGTTGTGATAAACCTCACCCCTGCACTGCTCATTGCGAGCTGCTCTGGTCCACCAATTGGTCTGCTAGTGCCCACCGTCGGATCGACGACGATACCATCGGAAGCACCAGTGTTAGATCTACGTGCAATTCTGGAGGACGTCGTACAGCAAATCAAGGATGCCTGCCCATCATGAACGAAACACCCTCTTCCTCCGACCACGATGAACTTTCAGACGATGATCTGGCCGTGTTACGCGCCTTTGACATGGCAGAGGAACTGGCGTCGAAGAACCCTGCTTCAACGCAGGAAGTTGCTTCTGTTGACCGCACAACCCGTCCACTCGCACACTCCACAGACTCTTTGCCACTGACCTCCGATATCTCAGTTGCCTCAGATGATATGCTTGTGCTCTTTGTTACTGAAGCCGATGGGGAAATCGTTGCTATGCGACAGGCACTGCGTGAATTGGAGCAGAATACCCCTGTTGATCTTGCTGATCTTGCAAACTCCGCAAGCCTGGTGACTTTGCAGCGCAGCGCACATAAGCTGAAAGGGACAGCAGGGTCGATAGGATACGAGCATATCTCCACTATCGCCCGCTATATAGAGATACTCGTTGGACAGCTGAAGAGTGGTATCATCAGTCATTCGACCGGGTTGATTGCGCTCAGTCGTGCAGTACAGGCACTGGAGGCGACACTCTACAGTGTTGCCAGTGAAGGGAGAGAGGATAGCACCCCACATACAGAACTTGAGGCGATCTATAAGGAATCACCCACGATAAATCGGGAGGACGCGATAAATCGGGAGGACGCGATAAATCGGGAGGACGCGATAAATCGGGTCCCTACAGAAGAGGAGCGAAGCGACATCGTAGGGGCCGATTTATCGCGCCCATCGCCGATTTATCGGCCTCTAGGGTTGGACGGGGCAGGTTCTTCTCGGCAATCGCTACACGTAGATGCGGATCACCTGGAACAACTCATGCTGCGTATCGAGCAGTTGGCGGAGCAGCGAATATCTTTAGAGCAGGCCCAGCAGCAAGTCGAGAGTGCTCTGCAGGAATTATACACCGCCCAACAGCGCTTGCAGCAGTTAGAGAAACGCCTCTCTACACTCCCTTCAGCCCTTGTAGCACCCCGATTTATCGTGGGTGATTCCTCAAATAGCGCTGGAGATGATGAGCCTCCTATGTCATCTCTGATAGCACGTATTCTGAGTGAGTCTATGCGGCGTGTTGGTCATGCCTACCGGCGCAAGAACAAGCCACGTCCTCAAACGCTGAGATTGCAGGAAGCGCGAGGTACTCAGCCGCTCTGGGATGAACTAGAAATTGATGCCGATACGCAGGATGGGCTACTGGTCGATTCGCTCAGTGAGGCCATCGCTGATCTTGCCATAGCGTCGACGCGGCTACGTACGGCACTTGAGCAACTCGGTCAATCACTGCAGAAGCACATGGCTCTGGTGCGTAGTGATGCGCTGCGTCTCCCCCATACCCATGGCACAGTTCGCGGACTGCTGATCCGCGTTGGTAGTCAGCGTGTCGTCGTACCGTTCGCGCATGTGCAGCATATCGACTATAAGAAGGATGTACAATATGACTCGCTCCATGTGCTTAGTGCGTTGCTTGGCTTTCCTACGAAACAGGTTGCCACAGAGACGGCGCGACCTGTGTTGATCCTGCAACAGAATGGTGTGGCAGTGCAGGTAGACGAGGTTTTAGGAGAGGTTGAGGTGGTGATGAAGCCACTTGCCCCTCACTTGCAGCGTCCAGGGATTGCAGGAGCGGCTAGCGGTGACATCGGGGAGGGCAAAGTGCTGCTCGTACTTAATTTGCCCGAACTGGTTATGCACACGGAGCCGACGCAGCACGTTTCAACGAGTGAGACGGCACAGAGCAACGGGAAGGCATCTCAACAACGTCGGACCATCTTGATCGCCGATGACTCTGTGTACATTCGCCAGTCTGTTTTGCAGGTACTCAATCATGCAGGCTACGAAGTAATGGAAGCGCGTGATGGCGTCGAGGCGTTGGAGCAATTGCTGACGCATCGTATAGACGCGCTCTTGCTGGATATAGAGATGCCCAGGCTGAACGGCTACGATCTGCTCAACATTATTCGCATCAACCCATTGTTTGCCAGGCTCAAAGTGGTGATGTTGACTTCGCGTTCTTCAGAAAAGCACCAGCATCATGCCTACGCATTGGGTGTCCACGGGTATCTGACCAAACCGTGCCCGCAGGATACTCTGCTAACGACTATTGAGTCACTGCTTAACTGATCATGGCCTGGTACCCGCAAGGGGCACTGTATGGGTTACCCACATCGTGACCCATGTTAGGTACCAACATCGTACCCTCTCGATGAGCGCCGCTGCTGCACCTACAAGGGATACGATGTACGTACACAGCAAGGGTCACGAGGCTGGTACCCGCAAGGGGCACCAGTACATTTGGCAGTGTACTGGTGCCCCTTGCGGGTACCAGGTCCCTCCTTAACTGATCATTGCTGCATCGTGTTGCAGGGTAGTATCATCGACGGGGCCGACTACAATGGAACGGATGATGCCCTGGCTCATCAAACGCTGTCTTTGATTAGCCTGGGTGCGAAGCAGCCCAGGATCATCAAACTTAGGATACCTTACATTGCGGCTTGGCTATAGTACGCAGGCGCGTCATTGATTGCACCCGTCTCTATCATGATCTCGCGTAATTGATTGGCATCGACGGTCTCATACATGCGTAATGCATGGGCGATGCGGTCGAGCGTCACGAGATGATCTCTAAGCAAGCTGAGAGCACGATCATAGGCCCACTTCACGATACGGTTGACTTCTTCATCGATGATACTGGCGGTCTTCTCGCTGTAATCGCGGGAGCTGGTTGCCAGAGCGGTACCCGCGAACGGGTCTTCGCGTTCACTAAAGGAGATTGCGCCGAGCCGGTCGCTCATGCCCCAGCGGGCGACCATCTGGCGAGCGATAGCGGTGACACGCTGTAGATCGTTTTCTGCGCCCGTCGTGATGTGCCCAATGGCCACCTCCTCGGCGGCACGGCCACCAAGTGCCGTTACCAGTTGCGACTCGAGGTACTCTTTCGAGTAGTTATAGCGATCATCCAGTGGGGTGTACTGTGTCACACCCAGGGCCTGACCTCGCGGCACAATGGTGACTTTGCGCACCGGATCAACGTACTCTTGCAGCAGACCCGTCAGCGCATGACCGCCTTCGTGATAGGCGACGACATTCAAGTCCTCCTCGCTCAGCACCAGAGGACGCTCCGCGCCAATGGTAATCTTATCCAGAGCCTCGCTGAAGCATGCTTGTGTTACCGCATCAAGGTTACGACGGGCGGCCAATAGGGCTGCCTCGTTGACGAGGTTGGCGATATCCGCACCAACCATGCCGGGAGTGGCACGGGCGACGGCAGTCAGGTCTACGTCACGCGCCAATGGCACATTACGAGAATGAATCTTGAGGATCGCCAGGCGACCAGTCCAGTCAGGGCGTTCGACCGTCACGCGGCGGTCGAAGCGGCCGGGACGTAATAGCGCCTTATCCAGGCCATCTGGACGGTTCGTCGCGGCGATGACAACAACAGCCTGGCGCGCATCAAAGCCATCCATCTCCACCAACAATTGGTTCAGCGTCTGCTCGCGTTCGTCATTGCTGTTGATACTGGAGCCACGCTGGCGACCTACGGCGTCGATTTCATCGATGAAGATGATGCTGGGCGCAGCTTTCTTTGCCTGGTCGAACAGGTCACGCACACGACTGGCACCGACGCCCACCAGCACTTCGACGAACTCAGAACCGCTCATTGAGAAGAACGGCACACTCGCCTCTCCGGCAACGGCACGTGCAAGCAGCGTTTTACCGGTTCCGGGAGGTCCCACCAGCAGGACGCCACGCGGGATTTTCCCGCCCAGGCGCTGGAATTTCTGCGGCGTCTTCAAGAACTCCACGACCTCAACCAGGTCATTTTTCGCTTCGTCAACGCCTGCAACATCGGCAAATGTAGTGCTTGGCCTGTCCTCCAGGATGAGCTTGGCGCGGCTTTTGCCAAAGCTGAAAATGTTCTGCTGGCCCTGGGTGGCACGTCGACCGATGAAGAAGAAGAGGCCGATCAAGAATACCCAAGGAAGGAAGTTGAGCAGGATATTGAGAAAGAGATTGTTCTCAGATGCTGGCTGCGCCCTGAAATCCACACCATGCTGAAGCAGCAGAGGGACGAGGTTAGGGTCGCCATAGTGTGTGGGGTCACCAACAGGCAACTGTATGACATGATAGTGCGTCGACGATTTGACGCTACTATTGGTATCAGGATTTTGCACTGCGTTTTTAAGGTCGCCGGTGATATCCTGCCCCTGGAAAACGGCAGTCTTGACGTTGTCGTTCTTGATCTGCGCGTAAAAGGTGCTGTAGGGGATATCTACCACATTTTGATTGTTACTATTTGAGCTTTGTGTAAAGTATTGGAAAAGGTACCAGGCTAGCAACAATACGCCGACGATGATGAGCGAACGAAACAGGATCGTCGTGCCACTATCACGCTGGCCTCCGCCATTGTTGTTGCTGCTATTGTTGGGCCGCTGCGGGCCGTTCGGACGTTGGTCGTTGGGGTTGCGCTGGTACATATATATAGCCTGAGCATCCATACGTTCAGACCTGCTTTCTTTAGTGATCTGTGGTCACCTGGGATAGGGTGTTGCAATACCGAACCGATTACTATCTTTCTATCATACACTTACTCTCTATGTTTCGTCTACCCGTCCTCTAACCGCGGCTGTCCTGTGGGGGACCGCCTGGAGGTTGTGACCAGGAGCCTTGTATAGAAGGGTACGTTTATAATACGTTTCAGATTACTAAAAGTTATCACAGGGACTTTGTTCTCTCTCATCAATTACTACAACAATTGTGATGATTTTATTCCGCCAGGTCTTCCCATCGAAACAGGTCGACGTATGCTATACTGTGAGCAGACGATCTCAGTCAAGGGTAAAGGAGTTCTTGCATGTCTATTACTATCGATGTCTGGTCAGATTTTGTTTGACCTTTCTGCTTTCTAGTAGCCTCCAGTTTGGAGAAGCTCCAAGAGAACTATGACGTTGCTATCCGCTGGCATTCGTTCCAACTGCGTCCTGCCGGTTCCCCGCCTATACCACCATCGTACCGTGCACGCATAGAAGCTTCGCGCCCCTTGTTGCAAAAGCGAGCGCGGGAGCAATATGGTCTGGAGATGAACGCTGGTCCATTTGACATCAACAGCCGTCCTGCACTCGTTGCTGAGAAGTTTGCTGCAGCACAAGGGAAGGGCGAAGCATTCCACAAGGCTGTGATGGAAGCATACTGGCAACACGCTCGTGCGATTGATGACGAAAGCGTTCTGAAGGAAATTGCAGGCAGTGTGGGCCTGAACACGGATAATTTCGCAACTCAATTGGCAAGCCCCGATTTGGATGCGCAGGTGTCTGCCGATATTGAGCAAGCGCACGAGTACGGGCTGGATGGTGTGCCTGCGCTCATTTTTGACGATAGGTACCTGGTGATGGGCGCACAACCATATGAGGTGATGAAGCAGGTGGTTGAGAAGGTTCAAACAGAAGGATTAGCTTAGTATGGCTGTTGATTATAAGGATTAGTTTAGTATGGCTGTTGATTACAAAGACTACTATAAAACTCTGGGCGTCAGCGAAAACGCCGGGCAGAAAGAGATTCGATCGGCTTATCGCAAGCTGGCGCGGCAGTATCACCCGGATGTCAACCCTAGCG
>WNFA01009635.1_pt1 | contig 12875 bp, 11 predicted proteins | sample 5400481 | NCBI WGS metagenome assembly WNFA01 (sample SAMN13153340, study PRJNA577476) | soil metagenome | isolation source: 120 cm saprolite under Douglas fir tree site 2 hole 1 replicate 2 | place: USA:California | collected 2015-04-18 | reverse complement strand
TCAACTGCGCTGCCATCCCGCGCGACTTGATCGCCTCCGAATTGTTTGGACATGAGAAAGGCTCTTTCACCGGAGCGGTGCAGCGGCGCGTGGGCCGGTTCGAATTGGCGGAGGGAGGCACGATCTTCCTCGATGAGGTCGGTGAGCTTCCCGTCGAGACTCAGGTCGCTCTGTTGCGTGTTTTGCAAGAACACGAATTTGAGCGCGTCGGCGGAACTCGGTCAATCCAAACGAATGTTCGCGTGATTGCTGCTACCAATCGTAATTTGCAAGCGGCCATCGCGGCTGGAACCTTTCGTAGCGACCTGCTTTACCGGCTGAACGTTTTTCCGATTGAGATGCCTCCTCTGCGCGAACGAAGGGAAGATATCTCCTCGCTGCTTGAGTATTTCATCGATCGTTACGCGAGGAAACTAGGCAAGAACATACGCAGCGTAAGCAGCAGGACCCTGGAGCTTTTTCAGTCGTGTCCTTGGCCAGGTAATATTCGCGAACTCCAGAACGTCATCGAACGATCAGTCATCGTGTGCGAAACAGAGAATTTCTCGGTCGACGAGACCTGGCTTCCTCGGCAGCCCCTCGCAAGCGAGTGCAAAAGCCAGCCTGACTTCTCTCAAGAACTTGCTGCTCAGGAAAAAGAGATGATCGAGGCTGCCTTGAGCGAAAGTAGAGGACAGGTATTCGGACCGTCCGGCGCGGCTGCAATACTCGGCATGCCACGTTCTACAGTGGAGTCGAAGATTCGGTCACTGAAGATCAACAAGAATCGCTTCAAAAGTTGCGCCTATACCTTGGTCGTAGGGACATCCTGAAATATGGATAATCTAAATTTACACCGACGTGACGTCGGCTCTCGTGCTTCATCGCAGCTACTTGATTCTCCTCGGAAGACTCCCGCTCCGGAAAATTGATATCAAGTTACTCTAAGGGTTGTTTACCGAAGGTGTCTTTTGAGGACACCGCAGCGAGAGTGGAGCGTATCGTCATGTGAGCGACGGGACTCGAATCCGCGACCCCCTGCGCGATAGGCAGGCGTTCTATATAGTTCTAGTATCGCTGTGCCAGAACTGTGCCAGAATCCAACGTTTTCAATTCATTCGAGTTACCTTTGAGCGAAAAGCAGATTCCCCGATTTGTTGGAAACGTTAGTAGTTAGAAGAAATGGACGGAGTTGTTGGAGTCGAATGGCGTGCGCCCAAGGCAGGCGCGCTACCAGGGTGCGCTACCAGGGTGCGCTACGCCCCGACATTAGCAAGTTTATTGTAGCTCACTTTTTGAGTTCCCTTCCACAAGCCGGATTTGTGTGCCCGTTGATGTGGTATACAGTGACCGGCTACCTTTACGTTTTCGGCCAGTTTGCCATACTCTGACACGAGGGCAGCATGAAAATAGTTCGCGAATGGTGTATCGGATTGATGCTGGTCGCAGTATTGCAATTCAAGTCCCCGCGCAAGAGAAGACCACGCCTGAGCCTCCACGGCCGCTGGTCTTGACAGAAGCCATTCCTTTGTCAGGCGTTCAAGGACGTTTCGATCATTTTGGATTTGACCGGAAAAACCAGTTGTTCGTTGCCGCGTTGGCAACAATTCCGTCGAAGTGATCGACATCAGCGCACGGATACGAGTCCATAGCATCACTGGAATTCCGAATCCCCAGGGCGTTGTCTTCGCTCCCGAGACAAAAAACTTTTCGCAGCCAGCAGCAAGGGGCAGCTCTATATCTATGATGCCGCCACATTTGAACTCATCAAATCAATCGACTTTCACGGCGATGTTGATAACCTGCGCTACGACGCGACGAATCAGCGCATGTACGTCGGTTACGGCGAGGACGAAACGGGCGCGATTGGAACCGTGGATGCAAAAACCAACGAGCGCCTCGAAGAAGAATACAAGTTGGGGGCGCATCCCGAATCCTTCCAGTTGGAAACAGACGGGTCGAGAATTTACGTGAACTTGCCGGATTTGAAGCAGATCGCGGCAATCGACCGGAAGACTCGTGCCATTACCCGGTGGCCGATGACGCTGGAGCACAATTTCCCCATGGCTCTGGACGAAACGAATCACCGGTTATTTGTGGCCACGCACGAACCTGCTCGTCTGGCTGTTTTTGACACTGCTTCGGGTCACTCCGTTGCAACGCTTCCCTGTGTTCAGGACGCCGATGATGTCTACTACGATTCAGGCAGGAAACGCGTCTATGTCCCAGGTGGAGAAGGACTTGTCAGTGTTTTTCAGCAGGCGGATGCCGACCATTACCGGCTGCTCGCCAAGGTTCCTTCGACCTTGGGCGCGCGCACGGCCGGATACTTTGGTAAGGGCCGAAAAGGATTTGACCGCTTTTTCCTGGCCGTCCCAGCGCGTGCCGACCATGGCGCCGAAATCTGGATTTACACGGTCCAAGACTAGGAGGAGTTCCCGAAGCGCAGGCGTTTGACTGCGACCCGGTCTAGTGGCTTCGTCCATCGTGATCGCACTTGAGCGATTAGCGACTGAACTACCGAAATCCCGGGCCCCAAACGCGGTCCAACCTTTGTACCAGAAGAGTGTTTCCCCGGCCCAATCACTATTTTAGATGCAGGCGATTAAGGAATTGCTTGACAGCTCCGGTCGTGTGGTGGTACAGCGGTTATACCTATTTCGTGGGGGAGGTCCTCATGCAGTCCATTGCGCGTAGGCGTAGGAATATAGCGTCCGGGTGTGTCGCCCTGGCGGCTGTAGTTCGAGTTTTGGCCGTGGTCTGTGTCGTGCTACTCGCTGGCGCTGCGGCCTATCCGCAGGGCAGTACGGGCCGAATTTTGGGTGTCGTAACCGACCAGTCTGGGGGCAACGTCGGAGGCGCGACGGTGACAATAACGGACGTCGCCCGCGGCGTCTCGCAAACACTGAACACCGACTCGGACGGTGCCTACGTCGCGCTGAACCTTGTTCCGGGCACATATACCGTCCGTGCCGAATTCAAGGGCTTCAAAACGTTTGAGCGCAAGAACATCTTGGTAGAAGTTGGCAAGGACGTTCGCATCGATGCCGTTCTCCAACCAGGGTCGACCACGGAAACGATCACCATCACCGAGGAAGTCCCTATGGTGGACACGACCTCCACCACCCTGGGCGGAACGATCAGCAACGAAATCATCAACGACCTCCCGCTGAACGGCCGCAACTACCAGAATCTCATCTCTCTGCGGCCGGGCACTGCGGTCTACCCGGGTGGTGGCCCCTGGACTCAGACCACCAACGGTATTCGGCCTGAAGACACCAGTTTCATCGTCGATGGCATCACCAACGACGAAGCTTTCATGGGCTTAAGCGTGACCAACGCAGCGGCAGTTCTTGGCGATGCCGCGACTCTTATACCCATCGATGCCATTCAGGAATTCAATACCCAGGTGAATCCCAAGGCGGAGTTCGGCTGGAAGCCTGGCGCTATCACGAGCGTCGGCTTGAAATCCGGTACCAACGATATACACGGCACTGCCTATGCCTTCGGCCGCTCGGATTCCTTTGACGCTCGCAATTACTTCGATCCCGTCGGCACTCCGAAGACTCCCGTCGAGCTCGAGCAATTCGGCGCCACTGGTGGGGGACACATCATCAAGGACAAACTCTTTTACTTTGGTGCGTTTGAAGCGCAACGTTACACTGTCGGCAACGCGCTCCCAGGGCACGTCCCGACGACGGCTTCCGTTCCCAGTGGCGGTGCCAACGGTTGCCAGTCAGCGGCGATGATCGCGGCCGGAACTGGCGATTGCACGATCAGTATTGCTGATGCAACAACTGATCTAACCAATCGAGGCATCGCTGTGAATCCGCTCAGCAGATATTTGCTGGGGTTTTATACTCCTAACGCCTCGCAAGGTACGTTTGTTTCTCTCAACTTTCCCAATGAGAACAGCTCCAAAAACGCCATCGGAAAAGTGGATTACCACATCAACGATCATAACGCCCTAAGCGGCTCTTATTTCTTCGGCAACGACACCATTGTTGGTATGGACTTCTTCGAGCTCTTGGCGCAATTCCGTACGAAGGTTCATTCCCGCGCACAGACCATCGCCGGCCACTGGGCGTGGACGCCGAGTTCCACTTGGGCCAACGAGTTCCGCGCAGGTTTCACGCACTACGTTCTCCAGATTCTGCCCGACGATCTGACTTTTCCCTATAAAATCAATACGGGTATTTCCAATCCCCTATTGAGCGGAATTCCGGACGTCCGGGTCCAGTTGGGCGGTGGTTTCTTCTCGCAGTTGGGTTCCTTCCACAACTTTCCGAAGATTGTTGGGCCCGATAAAGTCTATGACTTCATCGATCAGGTTTCCTACTTGCGCGGCAAACATGCATTCAAATTCGGCGGTGAACTCCGCGACGATCTTGTCCATCAAGCCACTTTCCGCGCCGGACGAGGCCGCATCAAATTTGCTGATCTGGAATCCTTTCTCTCCGGCACACCGACGAACGCCACTTTTTTGGCCGGTGACCCTACGCGGAACATCACCCAGTGGCTTTACGCCGGTTACGCCCAAGACGACTGGCGCGTTACGCCTAGGGTGACCATAAACCTCGGGTTTCGCTATGAATACCAGGCGGTTCCTAGCGATTCCAAGAATCTACTCGGCAACTTTGAACCTGGCATCGGACTAGAGCAGGTAGGCAAGAACATCAGCTCCATCTACAAGGGCGACCACAAGAACTTCTCCCCGCGTTTTGGCGTCGCTTGGGATGTCACCGGCAAGGGCACAACTATCGTCCGCCTCGGCGGGAGCATCCAGCGTGACCGGGCTAGTCCAGTGCGGTGATGGGAATACGCCCCTAGGCAGCGCTACGGCAGATCCCGGTCCCTGCGATACTTTTGCCATGAACCGAAACTTTCGTACTCCCTACGTAGAGAACTGGACGCTGGGCATTCAACATGCCTTTTCCGGCAAGCTTGGTCTCGACGTCACTTACGTGGGTAACCATGCAGTCAAACTTCCCGGTGTCGTTGATCTCAATCAGCCCGATCTTGCAACGGGAGCGCTGCCCTTTGCCTCCCAGTTCCCGTACCTCGGCTTCATTAATTACCTCTCGAATTTCTATGGGTCGACTTACAACGGTTTGCAAACAACTCTCACTGCTCGCAACTATCATGGGCTCGACTTCGTGGTGGGCTACACTTACTCTCATGCCTTGGACGACTTGTCCTCAAACTGGGTTGCGTTCCTCCCGCAAGACAGCGCACATCCGCTCTTGGATCATGCTAGCGGCGACGAGGATATTCGTCATCGCTTTACACTCTCCGTGACCTATTCGCTTCCGGAGAAGAAGACCAAGAGTCAGCTCCTTGAAGGCTGGCAACTCAACACTATCATCACGCTTCAAAGCGGCCAGCCGTGGAATGTCAATGATCAAGGGAATAACTTCAGCGGAACCAACGAATTGTCCGACCGCTGGAATTTCTTTGGCAACCCATCCGATTTCAAGTCCATCGGTCCCAATGGGATTCCGTGCTTCGGTTCGGGCGGCAGCGGTGCATGCTCAGGCGTTATCCCGCCAGCATGCCTCACCGCGGCCGCTAAAGTTGGCCCTGCTGCAGTGACCTCGCTTACGGATCCCAACATTGGGACCAATTATTGCTACATGGTGGGCAATTCTGTGTTGATCCCGAATGGCATCGGCCAGTTTGGCACCATGGGCCGCAACATCTTCCGCGATACCGGATTCCACAACGTCGATCTTTCCGTTAGCAAGAGCTTCAAGTTCGGGGAGCGGATGAAGGCGCAGTTCCGCGTGGAAACGTTCAACATTTTCAATCATCCCAATTTCGCCAATCCGAATGGCGCCACCAGTGGCTATGGCCAAAACGCAACCGCCGATCCGTCGCAGGCGGGCGCATTCGGTTGTGGCTGCTCCACGCCGGACAACGCCTCTTTCAACCCTGTACTTGGCTCGGGCAGCAACCGTGCCATCCAGTTAGGCTTGAAGTTCATCTTCTAGCCGCCGATGGGCGGATGGAAATCGGAATGGGGCCGGACATTCACCCGGCCCTTTTTCATGTATAACGAAGTACGCAGCATCTTGGGAGGCTGCAGAAACGATGAGACGCTACCGCTTCGACACCAGTGCCCTAGTCTTCGGCATTCTACTCGGCGGCATCTTGGCTTGCATGTTCCTCAGCCCGGCCGTTCTCGCCAGCGAAGAGCAATCTATTCTTCAAGCCGACCATGAATTCGTGCAAGCCGCCGGAAAAGGTGACAATGCAACAGTCGGCAGACTCCTCGACACCGATTTTACTTGGACGGACGCCGATGGAAAGACTTTAGGCAGAGCGAGAGTCCTCGACTCTCTCCCCACCCCCGCGCTTGGCACCGAAACCGGCGCCGAAGTGAAGCAACAAACCCATAGTCAAGTTGGCGCGGTCATGTCGAGTCGTGGCAAGACTCATGTTCTGCGCATCTGGGTGCGGCGTCCCGCTGGCTGGCGTTTGCTCGTATATCACGAAGTCATTCTCGGCCGGCAAGCTCCCGCCCCTTCCGGCTCAGGCGTGAAGGAGTGCGAGAATCCTTGCAAGACGTTGCCTTACAAGCCCAGGAACGAAGCCGAGCAGGGGATCATCGCTTCCTGGCAAGCGCTGGAGACCGGCGTCACCAACCATGACGCTTCCGCCTGGGCGCCGCACATCGCCGACGAATTCGTGATGCTCGGCTCCAGCAACGACCATCCGCTCTGCAAGGCGGATCGTATCGCCACCCTCAATCTGCAAAAGCAGACTGGTTTCGGTTCCGCACCGGCCCCGCTCGTTTCCGCCCAGATGTTTGATTTTGGCGAGGCCGTAGTGATGACCTGTCAGCATCAGCCTTATAGCGGCAAGCCGGTTCACGTAAGCCGCCTGTGGATCAAGCGGAACGGCCAATGGATCATGTCTATCAGCTTTCAGACGACGATGCAGGCCGCTCCGGCAAAATCCTGAAGATTCTTTTCTTTCTATTTCAAGATGCAGCGCCTTGTCAGGAATCGCGTATGAACTTTCATCTTCGTTCCAATCGCTCCGGTGCTCGCTTGCTCGCGATTTTCCTGCTGGGCTTTGCCGGTTCACTCCCGCTTCGCGCCGATGAGACGCAAGCAGTCCTGCAATCCGATCATGCCCTTCTTCTGGCATTCAAAAATTCAGATAAGCCGGCTCTCGCGCCGCTACTCGACTCAAGCGCCACTTTGATCAGTTCGAAGGGTGTTCGCCTGACGAGAGAGCAAGTCCTGGATGATTTGCCTGCGGTCGCGAACTCCGACGTTGAAACCGAGGCTCGCGTTTACGGCGAATCCGCAATTGTCAGAGCCAATCACGAGAGAATGAACGTGCTGCGCGTATGGGTCAGGCGCGGCACCGCGTGGCGTTTGATTCACTATCAGGAAGTATTGCAAGTGCTGAAGTCCGAGCCGTCCCCTGCGGACCCTGGCACCGTTGATTGCGAAAATCCGTGCAAAACCATTCCTTTTCACCCAGAGACTCAATACGAAAGGGAAGCCATCGCTTCCTGGCAGGGCGTGATGAAGGCCATGGCGGAGAATGACGCAGACGCCTACGCCCCCTTGATCGCCGATGAATTCACAGCAACCGATACCCACCACGATCATCCCCACGCCAAGCCCGAACGCATCGCCCAAATCAGGAAGCAAAAACTCGCGGGGACCAGGTCCGTGCCGCCCGCGCTGCTCTCCGCTCAAATGTTCGATTTTGGTGGCACGGTAATGATGATCGCACGCGAACAACGCCAGAACGCCAAAGCATTTTGGAATACGCGCATGTGGGTAAGGCGCGACGGCCGCTGGCAGATGCTTTTCAGTTTCAATACCCGGATTGAGTAGAATGTTGCGATCGTGAAAACGAACGCCGTCAAAGTCGGCATCGTCGGTCTTGGCCGCTGGGCCAAAGTGCTCACCCGCGCCGTTGCGGGTTCACATGAAATGCAAATCGTCGCCGGGTACAGCCGCTCTGAGGAAAAACGTCTGGCGTTCGAACAAGAGCTCGGCGTCCGCGCTGTCCCCGACATGAAAACGATTCAATCCCTGGCACTTCTCGTTGGCATCGACAAATTCATGAGCGAATGCCGCGCCCTCACCAACGTCATCGGCAATGGCGTTGCCACCATCGTCGTCAGCCGCTGGGAAAAAGAATTGGACTCCGCCAAACTCCGCGAAGCCATGGCCCACCCCATCGAGAACGATGAAACCAAATTGCCCTAGACCGCGTTACAATACCAGCCATGCCGGTCGCATCGCTCGCCCGCCACAACTCTCACAAGCAACAAGGAGGTCCCGTGCAAGCCACGCTTCTCGATCGCCGTAGTTTTCTTCGCGTCTCCGCTGTCGCCGGAGGAGGCATCCTCGTCGCTCTTCATTTCGATCCCGTCGCCGAAATCTTTGCCCAAGCGCCATCGCAGGCCCCGGCTCCCGCTTTCCTGCCTACCGCGTTTCTCCGCGTCGCCGCCGACGGCACCGTCGCCATAATGTCCAAGAATCCCGAGATCGGTCAGGGCGTGAAGACCCATCTCCCCATGATCATCGCCGACGAACTCGACGTCGATTGGAAAGACGTCCGCATCGAGCAAGCCGATCTCGACGAAACGAAATATGGTCCCCAGCGCGCCGGGGGCAGTACCTCCACTCCCACCAACTGGGATCCTCTGCGCCGCGTCGGGGCCGCCTGCCGCCAGATGTTTGTCGTTGCTGCAGCTCAAACCTGGTCCGTTCCCGAATCCGAGTGCCGCACTTCCTCCGGCAAAGTCATCCACCAAACGTCAAACCGTACTCTTACCTACGGCGCGCTCGCTCAAAAAGCGGCCACCCTCCCTGCGCCCGATCTCAAATCCGTCAAGCTCAAGGATCCCAAAGATTACAAAATCATCGGCCAGCCAATCCGCAGCGTTGACAACGCTTCCATCGTCACGGGAAAAAATCTTTATAGCATCGACTTCAAACTTCCCGGAATGTTGTATGCCGTCTACGAAAAGTGCCCCGTCTACGCCGGCAAATTCCTCAGCGCCAATTTCGACGAAATCAAAGCCCTCCCCGGCATTCGCCACGCTTTTTCCGTGGATGGCACTTCTGATCTCCTCGGTCTGCACTGCGGCGTCGCCATCGTTGCCGACACCTGGTGGCAAGCCAACTCCGCGCGCAAGAAGTTGCAGGCCAAATGGAATGAGGGCCCCACCGCACAGCAAAGCAGCGAAGCCTTTGCCCGCCGCGCCGACGAACTCTCCAAACAATCGCCGGCCCTCACTGTCCGCAGTGACGGCGATGCCGACAAATCTCTGCAGTCTGCGGCAAAAATTGTTGAGGGAGCTTATTCCTACCCCTTCCTCTCGCATGCCCCCATGGAACCCGAGAATTGCCTCGCCCATTACCACGACGGAAAACTCGAATTCTGGTCACCCAGCCAGACTCCCGAATCCGGCCGCCAACTCGTCGCAAAAGTTCTGAACATTCCTCACGACGACATCATCGTGCACCTGAAGCGCGCCGGCGGCGGTTTCGGCCGCCGCCTCACCAACGACTACATGCTCGAAGCTGGCGCCATTGCCAAGCAGGTCGGCGTCCCCGTCAAACTCCTCTGGACCCGCGAGGACGATTTTCACCACGATCACTATCGCCCCGCCGGTTTTCATTTCCTCAAGGGCGGCCTCGACTCTTCCGGTAAACTCGTCGCCTGGCGCAATCACTTCGTCAGCTTTGGCGAGGGCCAGCAGTTTGCTCCGTCCGCTAACATCCCCGGCAACGAATTTCCCGGCACTTTCCTGCCGGACTTTTTCTTTGGCGCATCGCTTATGCCGCTCGGCGTGCCCACCTACGCCATGCGCGCCCCGCGCAGCAACGCTTTCTCTTGGGTCTTCCAATCCTTCACCGACGAGCTCGCTCACGCCGCCGGAAAAGATCCCGTCCAATTTCGCCTGGATTTGTTGCAATCGCCTCGCGTGACAAGCGGAACTCCATCAACGAATCCTGCGGAAGCCGACCTCGATGCCGCCCGCATGCAAGGCGTTCTGAAACTCGTCGCCGAGAAATCCGGATGGGGCAAGCGCAGCCTCCCCCAAGACACCGCCATGGGCGTGGCGTTCCAGTTTGCTCATCGCGGTTATTTTGCGGAAATTGTCGAGCTGCGCGTCGACGCCAAGAAGAAAATCAAGATCAACAAAATCTGGGTCGCCGGTGACGTCGGCAGCCAGATCATCAATCCCCTCAACGCCGAAAATCAGGTCCGCGGGGCCATCATCGAAGGCTTGAGCTCCGTCATGTCCTTCGAAATCACCATTGACGCCGGCCGGGCCGTCCAAAGCAATTTCCACGAATATCCCCCGGTTCGCATGAACCAGGTCCCGTCGGAAATCGAAGTCCATTTCCTCAAGACCGATAATTCACCCACCGGCCTCGGGGAACCTGCTCTCCCGCCGGTCCTTCCGGCAGTGTGCAACGCCATTTTCACCGTAACCGGCGAGCGCATCCGCTCCCTGCCGCTCTCCAAACACGGCTTCTCCTGGGCCTAGTTTTCAGGGTTTTGGTAGGGGCGGACTTCAGTCCGCCCCATGTGTTTGGACTTTGCAGGGCAGCCTTCAGCTCAGCTCGCCAACTTGCCTCTTACTTGCAGCGGTCGGCCGGCTCTCCTGGATAGTTCCCTTGAATACACGGAATCGCCTTCAAATATTCGTAAATCGCACGAATGTCGTGATCCGTCATGTGTTGATAAAAGGGCCATGGCATGATCTGCAGAAGATCTCCGTCGAAGGGCTTTGGCACGCAACCGGGATTCGGCGCCCCGGTACAGGTCGGATGCAGGTGATCGAAATCTTTGCCCGTCCTAAAGATGGTGAGGAATTCTTCAAACGTATGATCCCCTTCAGGCAAACCAGTCTTGGGAGTCGGTGTCAGGTTGCGAGAGATGATGTGCGCAGAACCAATACCTGGCGGCGGTACTAACTCCCCAAAATCCCGTCCGCCACCCAGATACGTCGCCGGATTGACCTTCTCCCGCTGGCCAAAGTACGGGTTTCCGCCCATGGCGAATTCAGTACGAACGCCGGCGCTGTGGCAGCCATCGCAATCTGCCTGCGCGTTGACGATATAGCTTCCCAATCCCACCAACGCCCGGTTCTTTCCTTCCAGATTTAAATGCACCGGCGCGATCTCGAATCCCCGTTCTATCTTCGAATCGGAGTCGTCGCCTCGGTCTTCCGCCTTTCCACGCGGCGAACTGACCAGCATCCCAGCCATCGCCACTCCGGCACACGCTACTGTCACACACAAAGCTTTGAACCTTTGTCCTGGTGTCATCTGATTTTCCTTTCGACTTTCCTCCGTAGACCTGATGAACCGTTCGGGGGGACACGGAACGGATGGAGGGAGAGTTGCCGCCTACTCTATGTCCGTCGCTTACCGGCAGTCAAGTCAACCCTTTGCCAAATCCTTGGTCGGCGTAACACGATGGAAATAGCCTTCTTTGTGGGGGCAGACTTCAGTCTGCCCTGAGTTGGTTTTTTCCCGCTGCGCTGGAAGCGCGCTAGAAGTTAGCCCAGCGCGTGAGCGCTGGGTACGCATCAGGCAAAAACTCTCAAGCGCCGTAGGCGCGGCACAATCCAGCGCGCCACGCAAGTGCCGCGTGCTCCTAGTTTTGGCTCTTCTTGTGCCACTCCGCCGCCACCGCCGGGGGCAGCGAATCCAGGTGGGTAAGAAACGTCACCGCCGTCCAGATCTTTTCATCCTAAATATCTTTTTCCCGACGCGTCTTTGCCGAATTAGGATCGTCCCCTGCGATATAGCTCCAGATTTCAAACAGATCTTCTACCGCTTGAGGCGTGAACTGGTAACTGCTCATGCTTGGTGCTTATCAGCGAGCCAAGCTCGTTTCCTTTCATCCAGCCTGGACCGAACCTGGTCCGAATCGATCAACTCTCCGCGCTGCGCCGCAGCGTAACCTTGCTCGATTTTTTCCCGGATCTCGCTTCCGTGCTCGGCCAGCCAGGCCTCTTGCTCATGCAGCAGAGAAACCGCGTGCTCCACAAACTCATCCACGGTTTGGTACGGCCCACGCTGAACGTCTTGCTTGATAAGCTGTTCCAGCTCAGGCCGCAGATGAATCTTCATGACCCCAGTTTACCTCATCCTCGTCCACAAAGAATGAAAGTGTAGGGCCGGACTTCAGTCCGGCCTGCTTTTCTCCCGGCCCGCTGTTTTCGCGACTCCCTCCGCGCCAGCCGCCCCCCAGCCGTTCGGCCCCCGAAGTGTCATCCCGAGCGTAGCGCGGGATCTGCTTTTTCTTTGTTTTGCAATCAACCCGCTACGCCAACTCCTATCCCTCAGCATCCAGACCCCTTATAAGTAACTATTGACAAATTACACAGATATGTTATAATGCTTTCGTTAAGTTGGCACGATTCTCGGTGCCCCGCGAACCATGCGCCCCTGCCACGTAGTCCTTCTAACTCCTCCAAAATCTACCCATCCGAGTCGGTTACTCTCTCGCCTAGGCCGCGCCCTCGTAAGTCCTTTAGCTGGAACACTTATGGATCTCCCCGCAAGTGTTGCAAACAAAAGACTTACAGGAGAGCTAACTTCTTTAGATGCAACACTTACGCAAAAGGTGGGGGGGGTATCGTTAACCAGAATCCCGAATAATGTTTGCCTTCTCTCAAAACATCGCGACGACCGACCTGTCCCGACAACCTTTTCCTCTCCCATCATTACCTCGTTACTTCGTTACCTCATTACTTCCCACGTCCAGCTTCCTCACCAAATACGGAATAATCACCTGCCGGAAAATCACCGGATCGGGCCACACTTTCACCTGCCTTCCCAGGTGCCCGCCCTGCGGATTGATCCACGCCTCCTTCGGCACATCTCCGCTGCTCAAAAGCA
>WNFA01003599.1_pt1 | contig 12875 bp, 12 predicted proteins | sample 5400481 | NCBI WGS metagenome assembly WNFA01 (sample SAMN13153340, study PRJNA577476) | soil metagenome | isolation source: 120 cm saprolite under Douglas fir tree site 2 hole 1 replicate 2 | place: USA:California | collected 2015-04-18 | reverse complement strand
CGATGGCTGGATCTACAGCCCCGAGAACGGCAAGACCTATCGCGCCAACATGACGCTCGATGGCGAGTTCCTCAAGCTGCGCGGCTATATCGGCATCCCGCTGCTGGGCGAGACGCAGACCTGGACCCACGCCGATCCGAAGCTGAAGGGGTGTTAGCGCGCGGCATAGGCCAGAGGGGGGTGCTCGGGCAGCGCGCGTGGGGGCGTATGAGTTTTCCGCCCTGATCTGATTATCGCATAATGTATATTATGGGAATTTACGCCGCATTCAGCAGTGCTGCTTATCCTCCGCCGCGCATCGCGCTCGCCCCAAGCAACGGGAATCCCCAGCACATGTTCGAAGACACCACGGCGCTGAGCCCGGCCACCGATCCGGCCTACGCCCATCCTTATCGCCGGCTCTTCCTCGCCAGCTTTTCCATCCTGTTCCTCGAGCTCGTGCTGATCCGCTGGGTCCCCTCATATGTGCGGATGTTCGGCTATTTCACCAATTTCATCCTCATGGGCTCGCTGTTGGGCGCCGGCATCGGCATCCTCACGCACCGCGCGGCGCGCGTCCGACTGCTGAGCTTTCCCGTGCTGCTGCTGGTGCTGGTCGGCTTCGTCCTGCTGAACCAGTTCACCTTCGACGTGCCGACCACGGACGTGCTGTTCTACGGCGCCGGCCAGACCGCGGCCGAGCGCGAGAACTACTGGGTCATCCCGCTGATCTTCGCCTTTCTCGTGCTGGTGTTCGTGCCGCTCGGCCGCGAGCTCGGGCGGCTCCTCGCGATGCTGCCGCCGCTGCGCGCCTATGGCATGGACATCGCCGGCAGTCTCGCCGGCATCGCCTCGTTTGCGCTGCTCGCCTATTTGTCGCTGCCGCCGGTCGTGTGGTTCGCCGTCTTCGCCCTGGTGGCCTGGCCGCTGATCGCCGGCCGGCAGAAAGCCTTCGCCGCCTTCACCCTGGCGGGCGTCCTCCTCGTCGTCTTCGTCGCCGGCCGGTCGGATGTGTGGTCGCCCTATTACCGCGTCATCGTCACGGCGTCGGAGGATGGCGACGGCTATATCCTCTCGGTCAACAACATCGCCCACCAGCACGCGGCGCATTACGAGAACCGCGAGGGTTTCTATTTCCGCGCCTATGAGCTCCTGGGCAAGCCGGCCTACAAGAATGTGCTGATCATCGGCGCCGGCAGCGGCACCGACGTCGCCATCGCGCTGGCCAACGGCGCGCAGCATGTCGACGCCGTCGAGATCGATCCCAAGCTCTACGAGCTCGGCCGCAAGCTCCACCCCGACCATCCCTATGACGATCCGCGCGTCACCGTGCACATCAATGACGGCCGCGCCTTCCTGCGCCACACCGAGGGCAAATACGACCTCATCATCTTCGCCCTCACCGATTCGCTGGTGCTGACCTCGACGCACGCCAATCTGCGGCTCGAGAGCTTCCTCTTCACCACCGAATCGATGCGCCAGGCGCAAGCGCACCTGACCGACAACGGCCTCCTCGTGCTCTACAATTATTACCGCCAGGACTGGTCGATCCGGAAGCTCGCGGGCATGCTCGAAACGGTGTTCGGCACGCAGCCCTACGTCACCACCTACGGCGCCTGGGGCCGCGCCGCGGTGTTCTTCGCCGGCCCGCGGCTCGCCACGCTGCCCAAGGCCTTCCACCACGGCTATACCGAGCCGCCGACGATCATGCCGACGGTCGATCATCATCACATACCGGTGCTGGGCGAAGGCCTGCTCGCCGGCGATCCCGCGGTCGTCCCGGCCAGCGACGATTGGCCGTTCTTCTACATGATCAAGCCGAGCCTGCCGAACATCTATATCGGCGCCGTGAGCATGGTGATCGCCATGGCGCTGCTGCTCGGCGGCGCGATGACGCCGGCGGTGTCGCTGCGGCGCTTCGATTGGCACTTCTTCTTCCTCGGCGCCGCCTTCATGCTGCTGGAGACGCGCAGCCTCGTCACCTTCGCGCTGCTGTTCGGCACGACCTGGATGGTGAACGCGCTGGTGTTCTTCGCCATCCTCTCGAGCGTGCTGCTTGCCGTCGGCATCAACGCGCGCATCAACATCAAGCGCCCGGCGCTGCTCTACGCCGCGCTGTTCGCGGCGCTGGCCGTGAATTACCTCGTCCCCGTCGGCACGCTGCTCGACATCGGCTCCTCGAGCTTGCGCTACGTGCTGGTCAGCGTGCTCGCCTTCGCGCCGGTCGTCGTCGCCAATCTCGTCTTCAGCCGCTCGTTCCGCGACACCGAGCGCGCCGACAGCGCCTTCGCCTCGAACCTCGTCGGCATCATGGTCGGCGGCATGGTGGAGTACGCGGCGCTGGCGACCGGCTACCAGGCGCTGCTGCTGCCGGTGGCGGCTTTCTACGCCACCGCGCTGCTCATCGCGCGGCGCGGCCAGGTCATGGTCGCGCAGCCGGCGGAATAGCACGATCGGTATCGGTCGAGGCGCCGGGGCTGGCGTTGTCACATCTGCCGGTTGCCAGCTCGATTATTCGAGGCTGGTCGATCGTGAGTTCGTTTGCCGAGCTGCTCGATCCAATGATGACGCCTTCGACCTCGACCAACACCGGGCGTCTTCCGTCGCCGGAAAGCTCTTCGTAGCTGCGGCTGAACCTGAAATAGGGCGACGACGCCATCGTTCCAACCCGCAGGACGCGACCGGTTCCGCATTCCGCGATCTTCGCGATGCCGTTCGTCGTCCACGACACTTCGCCGCGGACGCGTGCGACGTCGCTGGCGCAAGCTTCGGTCATGCTCAACAGGAGCAAAACGGCGACGGCGCGTCTCGCCATTGTGCTGCCGTTGGGATCGTTGCCGACCATTGACCTAGAGCTCGATCGCCAGCCCGTCATAGCCGGGCTCGACGCCCGCCGGCAGCTCGGCGCCGAGCGTCGCGTAGTCGAGGCTCTCGTCCATATGCGTGAGCACGGCGCGGCGCGGCTTCACCCGGGCGATCCAACCCAGCGTCTTCTCGAGATGGCTGTGCGTCACATGCGGCGCGCGGCGGATGCAGTCGACGATCCACAGCTCGACGCCGTCCAGCGCGGCGAAGGCCGCCTCGTCGAGCTCGATCACGTCGGTCGAATAGGCGAAGCGGCCGAAGCGGAATCCCAGCGTGGTCGAGAAGCCGTGATCCTGCGCGAAGGGCGTCACGGCGATGCCGGCCGCCTGGAACGGCCCGTCGATGACGCGGCGCTCCAGCGCCGGCTTGTAGAAGCTGGCGCGCGCCGCCGGATTGGTCGGCGCGAAGATGTAGCCGAAGCGCTGCTCGACCTCCGCCATGGTCGCGGCGTCCGCAAAGAGCGGGATCGCCCGCCCCATCAGCCGGTTGACGGTGCGCAGATCGTCGATGCCGTGCAAATGGTCGGCATGCGCATGGGTGAGCAGCACCGCATCGAGGGCGGCCACGCCGGCAGCGAGCAGCTGCTCGCGCAGATCGGGCGAGGTGTCGACGAGGATCCGCGCCCCGCCCTCCTCCACCAGCACCGAGCAGCGCCGCCGCCGGTTGCGCGGGTTCTGCGGATCGCACGCGCCCCACGCGCCGCCGATGCGCGGCACGCCCCAGGACGGGCCGCAGCCCAGCATCGTTACGCGCATGAAACGGCCCCGGGACGGCGCGCTTTACGGAAGAGTCGGAAGAAATTCTCGCTGGTGGCCTGGGCGAGCGCCGCGACCGAGACGCCCTTGAGCTCGGCCAGCAGCGCCGCGGTGTGGACGATGAAGGCCGGCTCGTTGCGCTTGCCACGCATCGGCACCGGCGCGAGGTAGGGCGCGTCGGTCTCGACCAGCAGCCGCTCGAGCGGGATGTCGCGGGCGATCGCGCGCAGCGCCTCGGCATTCTTGAAGGTGAGGATCCCAGACAGCGAGATATGGAAGCCAAATTCAAGCGCCTTTTCTGCGAGTTGCCGCCCGGTGCTAAAGCAATGGATGACCCCCGCCGGCGGCTTCTCCTGGGCGAGGATCGCGGCCGTCTCGGGATCGGCGTCGCGGGTATGGACGATGAGCGGCAGGCCGGTCTCGCGCGCCGCCGCGCAATGCGTGCGGAAGAGCGATTCCTGCCGCGGCCGCGGGCTGTGCTCGTAATAGAAATCGAGCCCGGTCTCGCCGATCCCCACCACCTTCTCATGTTGCGCCAGCGAAACGAGCCCGGCGACGCCTGGGTCTTCCTCGCTCGCCGCCTCGTGCGGGTGGATGCCGACCGAGCACCACACATCGGCATCGCCTGCGGCGATGGCGCGCACCGCCGCGAATTCGCTCAGCTTGGTGCTGATGGTCAGCAGCGTCTGGACCCCTGCCTGCCGCGCCCGCGCCAGGATCTCCGCGCGCTCCTCGGGCGCGGCGTAATCGAGGTGGCAATGGCTGTCGACGAGCATCACGCCGGCTCGGGCGCCTCGACGAAGCGCGGGAAGATGCCTTCGGGCTTGGGCAGCACCGTGCCCGGCGCGAGCGGCGTGGCGAGCGCGGCAAAATCACGGCGGTCGGCCGGCACGGCGAGCTGGTCAAGCAGCTTCGCCGCGGCGCCCGGCACCACCGGCTGGACCAGGATGGCGAGGTGGCGGATCACTTCAGCCAGCACATAAAGAACCGTCGCCATCCGCTTGGGATCACTCTTGCGCAGCACCCAGGGCGCCTGCTCGTTGACGTAGCGGTCGGCATCGCCGACGACCTGCCACAGCGCCTCGAGCGCACGGTGGAACGCCTGCTCGGCGAAATCGCCGCGCAGGCGGTCGAGCAATCCACGCGCGGCATCGAGCAGCGCCGCATCGGCGGCAGCGAGCGCGCCCGGCTCGGGCAGGCGCGCCGCGCAATTGCGGTTGATGATCGACAACACGCGTTGCGCCAAATTGCCGAGACCATTGGCGAGATCGCCGTTGATGCGGTTGACCACCGCGCGGTGCGAGAAGTCGCCGTCGCTGCCGAAGGGCAGTTCGCGCAGCATGAAATAGCGCACCGAATCGAGCCCGTACTGCGCGACGAGATGCTGCGGCGCGATGAAGTTGCCGAGCGATTTCGACATCTTCTGCCCCTCGACCGTCCACCAGCCATGGGCAAAGACGCGGTTGGGCGGCGCCAGCCCCGCGCCCATCAGGAAGGCCGGCCAATAGACGCAGTGGAAGCGGATGATGTCCTTGCCGACCATGTGAAGATCGGCCGGCCAGAAGGTTGAATAGTCGCCGCTTTTCGTCTCCGGATAGCCCAGCGCGGTGATGTAGTTGGCGAGCGCGTCGAGCCAGACATACACGACATGGCGGGGATCGCCGGGCACCGGGATGCCCCAGGTGAAGCTGGTGCGCGAGATCGAGAGATCGCGCAGGCCGCCCTTGACGAAGCTCACCACCTCGTTGCGCCGCGCGCGCGGCGCGATGAAGTCCGGGTTCTCGTCGTAGAATTTGAGCAGCCGCTCCTGCCACGCCGACAGGCGGAAGAAATAATTCTCCTCCTCGACCCATTCGACCTCGGCGCCGGTCGGCGCGCGGCCGGCGACAAGCTCGCCCTCGTCATAGAAGGCTTCGTCGCGCACCGCGTACCAGCCGGCGAAGCGGCCGAGATAGATCTCGCCGCGCCGCTGCAGCTCCTGCCACAGCGCCTGCACGCCCCGCACATGGCGCGGCTCGGTGGTGCGGATGAAGTCGTCGTTGCTGATGTTCATCAGCCGCGTCATGTCGCGGAAATTCTGCGACACGCGATCGCAGAACGCCTGCGGATCGATGCCCGCGGCCTGCGCCGATTTCTCCACCTTCTGGCCGTGCTCGTCGGTGCCGGTGAGGAATTTCACCCGCCTGCCGTCGAGCCGCATGAAGCGCGCCAACGCGTCGCAAGCCACGGTGGTATAGGCGTGCCCCAGATGCGGCGCGTCGTTCACGTAATAGATCGGCGTCGTCAGGTAATAGGGCTTGCCGCCGGCCATCGTTTCTCCTCGGCGGACAGGGGGCCGCGCGTCAGCGCGCCGCCTCTGCGAGCGCGAAAAAGGCGTTCAGCACGACCTGCTTGCGATCGAGGTTGACACTGTCCGCCAAGGCAAAGAGTTGGTTGAGGTTTTCCCATACCTCAACCCATTGATCAAGGCCGCGCCGCCCGGCGAGGCGGCGCATGGTCTGCGCCTCTCCCGGCAGCACCGCACGCTCGCCCTCGCCGCCGCCGGTGGCGAGCGCCACCATGCGCGCTACCCAGCCCGGCAGCAGCTCGGCGAAGATGCGGAACGCATCCTCGCCATCGCCGCGGGCGAGCCGGTCGGCAAGCGCATGGAGCGCCGTGCCGTCGAGCGCCGGCAGCCCCTCGACGAGGCGCACCAGGCTGCGATAGAGGCCGAGCCCGCCGGCGGCGGCAAGATCGAGGCCGCGGCCGATGCTGCCCTCGGCGAGTTGCGCCAGCACCGCGCGATCGCCGGCGGCAATATCGGGGCGGTAGCGCGCCAGCGCCTCGCCCACCTCCGCCTCGGCCAGCGGCTTCAGCGCGAGGATGCGGCAGCGCGAGCGGATGGTCGGCAACAGCCGGCCGGGATTGTCGCTCACCAGGAGCAGCAGCGCCTTCTGCGGCGGCTCCTCAAGGATCTTCAACAAGGCATTGGCGGCGTTCCGGTTCATCATGTCGGCGCCGTCCACGATGACGACGCGCCAGCCGCCCTCGGCGGGGGTGAGGCGCAGGAAGCCCGCGATGGCGCGCGTGTCGTCGACGACGATCTCGCTGCGCAGCTTCTTGCGCTTGGGATCGAGGCTGCGCTCGACCACGAGGAGATCGGCATGGCCGCCCGAGGCGACGCGGCGGAACACGGGATGTTCTGGTGCGATGGCGAGCGACGCCGGCGGCGCCGCGAACAGGCCGGGCGCGGCCGCGCCCTCGGCGAAGAGAAAGCGCGCGAAGCGGAAGGCGAGCGTCGCCTTGCCGATGCCGCGCGGACCGCTCAGCAGCCAGGCATGCGGCAACCGGCCGGAGCGGTAGGCCTGCAGCAGCACCGCCTCGGCCGCTTCGTGCCCCAGCAGCAGCGGGTTGTCGCGCGGCGGCGCGACCGGCTGCGGCTCGCCGGCGGGCTCGTCGTCGCGCCTCTCGAGCTCGTCGCCGTCGCGTGCGTCGTCATCCATCGCCGCGCATCATAGCGCGGCGCTGGGCGCACCATGCAACGCCGAGCGGCGCCGGCCCGCCCCCGCCTGCTAGTCGCGGTCGTCCCGGTCGTTGCGCCGCATCTGGCCCCGGATCTCGCCCGCCTTGAACGTCACGGTGTGGATATTGGCGTAGGCGGTATTGCTCTCGAGCGCCTGCACTAGTGCATCGAAATCGCCCACCGGCACGTTTTGCGCTGCTGGTCCCACAACGCTCGCCGCGCTCCACGTCCCCGTCACCGTGCCGCTCGCCGGGCAGGTCGGTGTACCGGCCGGCCCAGGCGCCACCGCGGGCGGATTGGCGCAGAAGTACACCATAATGCCGCCGCCCACATGCACCTTTCCGAAATGGATGTGGGCTTGCGTCACCGCCGAGCTGAAACCGCCGGAAATGGTCAGTGTATAGGTGGCAGTTCCAGCGCCCTTGTCGAGCTCCACCTCGGCTGTGGCCGTGCCGCCAGACAGGATGGCGCCGGTTTGTCCGGCGCCGACCCCGCCGACCTCGTTGAACCCCGACAGCCTCGCCCGGAATTTCTCGCTGTCGCCATCCCGATCGGCCCAAGCCGGCGACACCGCAAGCATGGCGCCGGTAAGCGCGGCGCACGCCAGTAAGGAACGCCTCATGATGCTCCTCCCCTCGTCAATGTGAATGGCCCGCGCCTGCATTCTTGCCTGTTGCATGACGGAGCCCCGTGTCACCGCGCAGCGCTGTTGCTTGAACAGTAAAACGAAAACCAGCGCGCCGGTTAATCACATCGAGGTGAAGTGCGATCTTCGGTTGCGATCGTGCGAGGATCACGTGAACGGCGACGCCGCTTAGACGGCCACCCCCAGCCGCTCGCGCGCAGCAGCGAGCATGGCGCGGTGGACGTCGTCGGCCGAGCCTTGCGCGTCGATGACGACGCAGCGCTCGGGCGCGCCACGGGCGATGTCGAGGAAGCCCTGGCGCAGCCGCTCATGGAACGCGCGGTCCATCCGCTCGAAGCGCGTTTCGCTGCCGGAACGACCGGCGGCGCGCTTCAATCCTTTCTCTACCGGAACATCCAGGACGAAGGTCAGATCGGGGGTGAAGTCGCCCGCGATCAGGCGATGCAGCGCCGCGAGCTCGGCGAGCGGGACGCCGCCACCATAGCCCTGATAGGCCAGTGTCGAATCGGCGAAGCGGTCGCACACCACCCACTCGCCGCGCTCGAGCGCGGGCCAGATCGTGCCGACGAGATGGCTGCGCCGCGCCGCGACCATGAGCAGCGCCTCGCTCACCGCATCCCAGCGCCCGGGATCGCCCTCGACCAGGAGGCGGCGGATCTTCTCGGCCGCGGGCGCGCCGCCCGGTTCGCGCGTGCGCAGCGCGGCGATGCCGGCGCGCGCGAGCGCGGCGACGAGCAGCCCCGCCTGGGTGGACTTGCCCGCGCCCTCCCCGCCTTCGATGGTGATGAAGCGGCCGCGCTTCAGTTCTTCTTTCCCCACAGCAGGTAGCCGGCGGCGGCGCCGACGCGGCTGAAGGCGTCGAGCCGGTCGACCGCCTGCGTCGCCACCAGCGGGACCTCGAGCGGGTCGGCATCGGCGGCGCTGACGACGAGCTTGCCGACCGGCTGGCCCTTGGCGATCGGCGCCTTGACCGCCTGGTCGTAGACCGCCGTCACCTTCATGCCGCGGCGTGCGCTGCGCGGCAAGGTCACCGTCACCTCATCGGCAGCGGCGGCCGGCACCTTGCTCTGCGCGCCCAGCCACACCGGCGCGTCGTCGATCGGCTCGCCGGCCTTGGCGATGGTGTAGTTGTTGAATTCGCGATAGGCCCAGCCGGCCACGCGCTCGCTCTCCTGCGCCCGCTCCTTCATGCTCTTCATGCCCGCGAGCACGAAGATGATGCGCCGGCCGCTGCGCACGGTCGAGCCGACGAGGCCGAAGCCCGCCTCCTCGGTATGCCCGGTCTTGATGCCGTCGGCGCCGAGATCCTTGTACAGCAGCGGGTTGCGGTTCCCTTGCGTGATGCCGTTGAAGGTGAAGCTCTTCTCCGTCTCGTAGCGATAAAACTGCGGGAAGTCCTGGATGAGATGGCGCGACAAGGCCGCGAGATCGCGCGGCGACATGTAGTGGTCGGGCGACGGCAGGCCGTGGACATTGGCGAAGTGGCTGTTGGTGAGCCCCATCTTCTCGGCCGTCTCGTTCATCTTCTCGACGAACGCGCTCTCGCTGCCGGCGAGGCCCTCGGCCAGGACGACGCAGGCATCGTTGCCGGACTGCACGATCATGCCGCGCAGCAGATCCTCGACCTTCACTTCGCCGGGATAGGGGACGAACATGCGCGATTGGTCGCCGCCGAGCCCGGTGCGCCAGGCATGCTCGCTCACCGGCAGCCGGTCGTCGAGCTTGACCCTGCCGTCGCGCAGGTAGGTGTAGACGACATAGGCCGTCATGATCTTGCTCATCGACGCCGTCGGCATGCGCTGATCGGCGTTCTTGTCGAGCATGACCGCGCCCGTCTGGAAGTCGACGACGATGGCGTTGCGCGCGGTGGTGTCGAAACTCGGGCGTTGCGCCGCGGCGGGAGCGGCGGCGGCGACGCCGGCGGCGAGAAGCGCACCGGTCAGAAAGCGGGAAAGTACGAGGCTCTTCATGCGTCCACTCTCGATTCGCTGCATCTTAGGCGGGGCAATCCGGCGCGATCTCCAGCATGCGCCGGGATTGCGCCGAAACTGTGATGGGCGTGCGGCATCAATCGACGACGATGCGCGCTTCCGTGAGGCCGGTGTCGACCACGCGGCCGAGCAGCCTGTCGGCCTCATCGACGCTGTCGATGGGCCCGAGCCGCACGCGGTAGACGTCGAGGCCGCTGACGCGCGCGCCGTAAACCTTGACCGGCCCGAGCGGATCGAGCCGCGACTTGACGCGCAGCGCGTTGTCGGCATGCGCGAAGGCGCCGGCCTGGATGTAGATATGCGTCGCCTGCACGGGAACGACGGTGACCTTTTCCGGCAAGGGCGTCGGCGCGCTGGGCATGGCGGCCGGCGCTGCCGTGATCGAGCCCGAGGACGGCTCGACCGCGGCGACGCGCAGCGCCGATCCCGGCTGCAGCGCCTCGGCGACCACGGCGTCGCGCGGCGCCGCCTTCGGCGCGTCCTCGGCCAGCTTCTGGTCGCTGCCGTTGCGGCGCGCCAGGCTCACCGCCTGGATGGTCTCCGGCACCATGATGCGCACGCGCACCTTGGCCGTGCCCTGCGGCTCGAAGCCGAGGAGCTGCGCGCCGCGGCGGGAGACGTCGATGATGCGGCCGCGGGCGAAGGGGCCGCGGTCATTGACCCGCAGCTCGATGGTGCGGCCGTTGTCGAGATTGGTGACCTGGACGATGGTCGGCATGGGCAAGGTGCGGTGCGCGGCGGTCAGCGCATTGAGGTCGTAGACCTCGCCATTGGCGGTGTACTTGCCGTGAAAATCCTCGCCGTACCAGGAGGCGATGCCGGTCTCGTCATAGGAGAAATCCTCGGCCGGGCGGTACCACACGCCGGCGATCTGGTAGGGGTTGCCGACCTTGTACATGCCGAGCCCCCCGACCTCGCTGCCGCGCGGCGGCGCGGCGGCGTTGTCGACGCCGCGCGGCGCCGGCGGATGGCCCACGCAGCCCGCGAGCAAAGCCGCGGCAAGCACGGCGCGCAGCGAGGAGAGACGGCGAATCGTCATAACTTTAGTATATGTCGCGCAAAGGTGGCCCCATATCTGGCGTAGTCTACCGTCATTCCATGCTGTCAGCAAGGAAACCGACCGCGCTGGCGAAGTAGCTCGAGCTGTTCCACTTCATCAGCACGCGGAAATTGTCGTAGACCAGCAGCGCCGGCCCTTCCTCGCCGCCGGGACGCAGGACCGACGCCGCGAAGTCGCGCGGCGGCAGCGCACCGCCGTCCCCGCGCCGCACGCCCAGACGCTGCCACTCGCGCAGCGATTTCCTGACGCCGAGGCCGAGCAGGGCCGGGTCAAAGCCGGCAGGCAGGCGCACCGTGCGCCCCCAGGTCTCGTCGCCATGCCAGCCGGATTGGGCGAGATAATTGGCGATCGACGCGAAGACATCGGGGCGGCTGTGCCAGATGTCGCGCCGGGCGTCGCCGTCATAGCTCACGGCGTAGAGCAGGAAGCTCGATGGCATGAACTGGCTCTGCCCCATGGCGCCGGCCCAGGAGCCGAGCATGTCCTTGGGATCGAAATGGTCCTCATCGATGATCTTGAGCGCGTTCATGAGCTCGCGGCGGAAGAAGGCGCTGCGCCGCCCGTCATAGGCCAGGGTCGCCAGAGCGCCCACCACCGGGAACTTGCCGCTGCCCTCGCCGAAGCTCGATTCGATGCCCCACAACGCGACGATGAAGCGCGGCTGGACGCCGTAGCGCTTGCCGACCTCAGCCAGCAGCGCGCGATTGCCGGCGAGCTGTTGGCGCGCGTGCTTGCGGCGCGGGTTGACGACGTGCTCGAGATATTGCTGGTAGGTCTGCGTCGCCTCGGGCTGGCGGCGATCGAGTTCGATGACGCGCGGGATGGGCTCGAGCGCGCCGAGCGCGAGATCCACTGTCGGCGCGCTGATGCCGGAGGCCAGCGCCTCCTGCCGCACGCCGTCGAGCCATTCGGCGAATTCCATCTCCGTGGCGCGCGCCGGAGCCGCCGCCGCGCCGATCGACAGCAGGCACATCAGAAGCAGGCGGGAGATCGGCAGCAAGGCAGCCCTTCCGAGCGATACGGTGGCGGAACAGTCCGCGGCGCCGCTCGCTTTGTGCCATGCAAAGCGCGCCCGGGCAATGGCAGCCATGATGGCGCCGGAACGGTTAAAATTTGGTCAAAGGCCATTCATTACGCGAGCGAAAGGACGGTGGCCGGCCCGCCCTCTTCTTCCGGCTCAGGCGATGATGAGGCCGTTCGCACGCTCGCGCAGCGCAGGCGGCAGCGGCGCCGAGCCGCGCGCCTCCAGGTCGAAATGGACGCCCGACTGATGGAAGACCGCGAGCCGCTCGCCGCTCCGCGCATGGCTCAGCTCGTGCAGCATGTGCAGCGAGGATTTGCCGGCCTTGATCAAGCCGCTGCGCAGCAGCAGCGCATCGCCTGCGCCGGGCGGCGGCGCCACCAGCGCCAAGCGCGTCTCGAAGGTCGAGAAGCCGCGCTTCTCCGCGCGCATGTAGTCGGGCGTCATGCCGAAGGCCGAGCACATATGCAGGCAGGCATGGGCGAAGCGATGGACGAGGCCCGACAGCGACAACTCGCCGCGCTCGTCGAGCTCCCAGGCCTTCACACGGTCGCGGCCACTGTCGATCATGCGCTCGCGTCGCGTCGGCGGCGCGATGTCGTCGAACCCTGGCGTCGTCCATGGCACGACCGCCTCGGCCAGCACACGCCGCTGCTCGGCATGGCCGCCATAGGGCAGATCGCGCGGCATCAGCGTATGCTCGACCAGCGTGCACACCTCGCGCGTATCCGGCCGCACCAGCTCGTGGCCGACGCGGATCGCCTCGCCGTCGCGGCCGATGATGCCGCTGCGGATGAAGAACCCGTCGCCGGCGCGCAGCTCCTTCTGGTAGCGCACGAGGAGCTGCGTGCTGCGCCAGGCCGCCGCGGGCGGCGCCTTGGCAGGCGCCAGCCGCTCGATCAGGCTGAACGCCGCATCGGTGAAGCGGTCGAAATAGAAGGCGATCGTCAGGTGTCCCATGACGTCGCATTCCCATGCCGCCACCACGCTACGGTAGGTTTCGCTCAGAACGCCTTCTGCCGCCGACATCATTTGCCTCTCGCCGCCTCGCCTCTG
>WNFA01003597.1_pt1 | contig 12878 bp, 16 predicted proteins | sample 5400481 | NCBI WGS metagenome assembly WNFA01 (sample SAMN13153340, study PRJNA577476) | soil metagenome | isolation source: 120 cm saprolite under Douglas fir tree site 2 hole 1 replicate 2 | place: USA:California | collected 2015-04-18 | reverse complement strand
CCTGCTTTTTATATGTGGGCCTGGGTAGCTGATAGGCTCGTGTGTCAAATCTCAGCGGATGAGTTGCAAAAGCTATTTTGTCTTTGGCGGCGGATGGACCAGATACGGTCGAGCCCCGCGCCATATTTCGGCCAAGTCTTGCTCCATCTCTGCCTCCGTTGCAAACTCGGCCAGGAGCTTTCCGCACTGAGTACACTCCAGCAGAGTGCTTGCGGCCTTTGCTGGTCCCCCGCAGCGGTGACAGAGTATCTGCTTGTCAACAAGCTCGCCGTTCTCGACGCGGGCTCGCAGGTGAACTTCGCCGACCCATCCCATGTCAGTCGCCTTCGCGGGATTATTCCATTGGTGTATCCGCAAAGCAAGTAAGGTGTCCTGTGCGAAAGGAGTTGAACACACTCGGCCAGTTAACCTTCTGGCCGATACCGTGGCCAAATCCATTTGTCCGGTAAAGCGCTAGCGTTTGTTTATCGGAACTTAGACGGAGTGAGCTGATGATAAATCTTTTTACGGGCAACCAAATAGGGCAGGTTCGACTAGGCTAGGGACTGGAATGAGCGTCCCAGTTAACCGTACGATCCGGGAACTCTACGCCCAGACAAAAGCGATCTCCCGCTTTTGGCAAACAATAAATCACTCTTGCGACTTGCTGAAATCCCCCCGCTAAAAGGGTAATAAGCGACATTTCACCAGACTTCCAGGACCGCTTGCTGATTACGCACGCACCGTGGGGGCTGACATTTTCCGTAAGCGTTCGTTCACGAGCGCGGGGTTCTCCTAGGCTTGCGAGATAGACGGGAGCTGAAGTAGGAAGGCGCTTCTCAATCCTGCCATCGAAGAGCCTTTTATTGGGTCTTCTGCGATAGGCACCGATCATCACTTGCCCCCCTCGCTGAGAGAAGGAGTCCCCACAACGCGTCCTTAATTAAGAATTAAGGTAACAAATAGCTTCCCATGACCCGTTAATCCGTCAATCGGCAAAAGACCCTAGTTGCTGTTCGGGTAGTTCCTTGAGCGCTTCCGACAAGTCGTACGGGAGAGATAATTCCATCACACGAACCGCTGCAAACCGGGCGCGGAAGTTATATTAGATAATTTCTTCTGACCTGGAAGGTTTCTGAACAATCGCGGAGATGTTTTTCAACGGAATGCCGAGGCGCTTCGCTTGTCAGGGATGCTGGCGTTGCAGGGGCGAAGCGCCTCGGGCAATCGGGGGTTATTGAAGGCTCGGCTCGAACCGAGCGCGGGTTTCAAAGAGCACATCACATTCCAAAGTAATTTTGCCCAGCTTTCCTCGTATCGTCTTCGGATAGAAGTAGATGGCCAGTAAAGACTGTGTGAAGGATTTCGTCTTTGGCAGAATTTCTGCAACTAATGTGAAGAGAATTTCCACCACGAACCCTACTGTTGGCCGGACTTCAGATATGGAGTCAAGTGGCCGCTTGCTTCGAGAGTGTAGAAGCCTTTCAACGTACCCTCGACGTAGACGATTGAGCAGTCAAGATTCGGACATCTGAAACCTTCGACGGTTTTCTGGAGAAGACTTACGTCCCGAGTGTCAAACGTATGCGGAGCCATAGAAATTTTGTGCTTCGGACAAGCGGGATATTCGGTTTCTGGAAGAGCCATGCTACCGCCCTGCTATCGAACCGTCAGCCTTAACAACTATCTTTTCAACTCCCACCAAACTCCTTCACTCCAATCCACGGCCCCGCCTGAATCATCGCTTTTCCATTTACTGTTACTGCCCGAACCTTCTTTGTGTACGTCCTCATGATAAACATCGTGTCTGGCCGAGGAGCCATCGGAACCTTTGTCACGAGGGCGTCTTTGTGTTCTGCTGGCCGATTGGAGTATTCGAGTTTTTGCCCACTCAGAAACGGGCAGGGGCACGATTATACGCTCCGCCTGCGGAGAGGCCGCGCGTACCCAACTCGCCCTATCCGTGTAACAATCGCTCCACTGTCCCTCTTGGTAGATTAGGCAGCCGGAACCTCCGAGCAATTCAACGGATTCTTGCCGTTGTGAAGAAAAATTTTGAAGACGGCAAATATAAGAACGACGTTGAAGCGGAGGCCGACTTCCGGCAAATGGTGGACCGCGACGAAGGGTGCAAATGAGCAGGAGCCAAGGCACTCTCCTTGAGTTCCTCCCCGAACAAGCGGGCACGGTATAGGCAAGCTGGAAGTACCTCCATTTAGCAGCCTATCTACGTCGCATGTGCGATAGTCAAGAATGGATATCGAGAAGTCGCTTCACGAGAATGCGCAGGAAACCACGCGTAGGTCACCGCATGGCCAATAATCTTGCTGAGCCGCTTCATGCTCAACCCCCTGGCAGAGAAGCTAGCGACCCATAGTCTTCGAGAGCAAATACCTGAATTCGATTGCAGGTATTTTTCTGATTGCATCGCCTCATATTGTGAGGCACGTTCCCTATCGGGAAGTCCGTCCCCGCGCTTCCAGGGCGATTTGATGCTGGATATATTTCAAAATGTCGGTACGAAGGGCGGCAACGCGGTCTCCCCCAAGCCCAAGACCGGAGTGAATAACCGATGCCGACTGGACAAATTTCTAGTGACAGGATTAATGCGTCCGCTGACAGCACCTCGGGCCTGAAGAACCAACAACCATCTCCACGGCTTACGTGGCGGATTGCCTCACCCCCGGACCTATGGGTCTATTGGCACTCCAAAAAGCACGGCGACCTCTCGTCGTGGGTTCATGACCTGAGTATTGGAGGACTCCTAATTGCAACGGCTCAGGCGATTCCTATCGGAGAGGCAATCGAGCTACATTTCCTTGTGCAAGAAGGGCAGATTAGGGCCCAGGCAGTGGTGCGGTATGTAAGACTCGGCTGCGGACTGGGACTAAAATTCACAGCAATCAGAGCTGAAGACCGCCCGCAGCTAGCAGCCTTGCTGACAAGAATTCGCGTTTCGTCTCAACGGGACCAACCTAAGCAAAGCAATTAGCTAGCCATTGTTGCTTGAATGCAGGTGCCACAATGACGTTAGACCCCACATCACCGAAGCAAAAGATTCCTACCCGAGACGCGCGGTCCGAAGCGCGGATTTCAGTGATGGAGCAGGTACGCTTGGCCGGATTGAACCCGCCGTTCATTACTGAACCCACGACCACACAAGACATCAGTTCTCACGGTGCTCGCGTAATGACGCAGCAGGTTTGGGAGCCGGGGAGCCTCTTGCTGATCAAGTCTCTCCGAGGCGACTTCTGGGCTCGGGCGCGCGTGGTTTACTGGAGGTCCTTTTCAAGCAGCAGATTTACTATCGGACTGGAGTTCTTTGCACAGGCAGGCAACTGGCCAACGCAAGATTAGTTGCGGCGGATGTTCTCCGTATTTGACACGCCCCAAGGCGAGGTCATCACTATCACCGCATGACTTCGAACGGCCCAATAATCTTGACGAGCAATTCCATACTCAACTGGTAAGCTGTCTTCCATCACGAAGCGCTGCGCAACGTTTGCCCTCTTGTAAGTATTCCGATTGCGCCACGTAGTGCTCGAAGGCCTGCTCAATCTTGCATACATTGAATCGAGTAGGACAATGCACTGAATCGTTGTAGCTAAAAGGAGGGTAGTTACCTGATTGACTGTATTTCCCTCGGCGGTAACTTCGGTTCGGGACAACTTGTCCGGTCGTTGAAATCGTTTCCAGCGGACTGACTCAAAAGGAGGCCCGAAGACGCTTCGCTACATTTGCCTAACACGCTAAATATTCCCGAACGCCGACGCTCCAAGCGAGCCTTCTTGAAGCGGCGCGCCAGCCTAGTAGTCAATCTCGACCGAAATCAGAAACGACTGCCGTGCCTTGTTCTCGATTCCTCTGAAGACGGGTTCCGGCTGCGCGGAAGTTTCCATGTGAGGCGCGGCCAAATTGTCGAAGTCGTCCTCGATGAGGCCCCACTCAGCGCCGTGCGTTGCAGTGTAGTTTGGGTCGGCAAACCCGGCTCCAAGCAGGAAGGTGAAGTTGGCCTAGAAACCGTTTAAGGCTGCAAGGTCGGACACTTCCTATACTGCCCGCTCTCTTAACCCCGAATGGCGCTGCCGCCACGGGTCGCAAACGCTATCGCAGCACGGCGTGAGAGCCTAACGTCACGTCGGCGCAGCAGAGCAGCCAAGGTTCGTGCCAAAGCTGACCAGGCGGCGGGCGTGGTGCCAGGATTTATGAGAAGCAAGAAGCACAAGAAAATGCCAGCGAAAACAATGGCGGCTATCACTGCGGCTGCGAACAGTGAAGGAACGAAATGATTCTAGGAGCCTATGGCATACGCTGAACATCGCGCCGGAGAGCGCCAGCATCGGCTAGATAGGTGGCTGGTTACGAAGCATGGAGATGGTACGTTCGCAGGAAAAACCCGGTTCCGAAGTGGAAATAATTTGTGGACGAAACACCGTGGGCGAGAAGGGAGGCGGCAGCGTCTACCAACTGCTGAAATGCCCTGCCATGCGGCTATGATTTGGCGCGTATTATTTGGACGAGTATCCCGCTTGACATAGAATCGCAACGGCGAGGTCGTCCTCCCATTCCATCTGGATTACATCGCGCCAGCCGTTATCCGTTCGCGGCCAGCATTGAACTGACCGACGTGCGGTCGGAAAGGCTTCTCACTGCGCGCACCACGAACCTGAGCCTGTTTGGATGCTACGTGCACACCACCGAGCCGTTCCCGGAGGGGACGAAGGTCTCGCTGAGGATTATCCACGGCGGCACAAGCCTCGCTGCCTTAGGTAAGGTGGTCCACTCCAGGCCGAACTCCGGAATGGGGGTCGCCTTCACCACAATTGAGCCACCTAGCAAAGCAATTCTGGAGAAGTGGCTGGCGAGCCTGCGAAAGGAGTAGTCCGGGCTGCCTTTCCACAAATCTGCCAGTCTGTCGGGTCAGGCGATTGACAGTCGTCGGGGCTAGTCTCTTGCGACTTTTTGAGCCATGTGCAGCAAGAGTTTTTGATCGCCGGGTTCCATTTTGGCAAGTAGCTTGTGCAGTTTGTAGAGGTAAACGGCTCCGCCGCCTGTGCTTCCCCATTCGTCATCCTTCGGAGGTTTCAGCTTGCTCAATGATGTGGGAACTTCACCGTCATGAAACAGGCGGTACATCGGAACTTCTAAGGATCGCGCCATCTTTTCCAGCGTCTCGACAGACGGAACTGTGTGGCCGTTTTCGACGCGTGAGATGTAGCACCGTAGCAAGCCTGACCGTTTTTCGATGTCGCCTTGCGAGAGTTGTTTTGATTCGCGCAATCCTTTTAAGCGATTCCCACGTAGCTTCTTTCGGCCTACCCTCGTTTACTCTTCCTCGGCTGCTGAGTTTTGTCGTCCGAGACGACGAAACTAATCAACATGATGGTCTCCTAGCGACAATGTTACCTCAGAATCGCTTCGCTGGTTCTGTGAAACGCCTACCACAACGCCGACCAGGGACCATGATAAGCTCATCGCGTTCTTAGTTTCGTCCCATGACAACTGCGGAACTCATTGGAGTATTGGTCGGCGTGGTTGGCGGCGGGGCTGGAATCCTAAGAGCCTTCTACCAAAGAAACCAGGAACAGTTCACGGAATGGAGCACCAGCAAATTAGAACTTCAGAATTATCAGCACGCTGTAGAAAAAGCTGCGAAGGATGCGGCACCCCCTAATGTAAAACCCTAGTCCTGATTCCCGCGCAGCCCAAGGTTTGTAAATTCTATTTCGAGGAGCGTAGGATGAACATCTTGAAAATGCTGCATCGCGAGAAGAAAAAGTTGCTCGTATCGCAGGAAAAGATTGAGGGGCAACTTCACGGAATACGCGCCGCCATCAATGCGGTGTCGGGCAACAGCACGGGCAAGAGAAAGGGGCGGGCACGCGGCAAGATGTCACTGGCGCACCGCAGGGCGATCAAAGAAGGAATTCGCAAAGCGAAGGCGGCGAAATAGCGGGAAGCAGTTCGGGGAAGGCGCGAAGACCTGGGAGCCAAACACTATTTGGGCGCGACCTTTTCAATTCCGCCTATCCGAATCATCTCGCCCTTTTCCATGTAGATGTCGTAGTGGAGAAGGTAGTTGATCTTAAATTGATTTCCATTTTTATCGTCGTAACTGATCCTGACCGGAATCTCTACTTCGACCATGAATTCAATCATCCCAGTTCCTTCGTTTTCCTCGTTTTCAACACCATATTGCCCGACATCGCATCCCGAAGGCTGGTTGTGTATGAGAGATTCTAAATCATGGACGGTAATGACCAATCCATCTGATTTTTGACAAATAATCGGGAGTACGGTCGCAGTGTCAGTTAGTGTTCGCACTGGAAAGGGAAACGAGGCTTTATACTCGCCAAAATCTATATCGTGGACGCGGACGTTATAGACTGCACCAGGACCTCCATACCGGAGCATCCAAGGTCTTTTTCTAACGATGTGGGAGCCGGGAATCCTAGACTCATGAACAAGTGAAGGCCATTGGCATTCCAGAATCACGTCAGGCCAGCTTGACTGATCTTCGTCCCTAGCCGGCATCTTGGCGGGCAAAGACAGGTTGAGCGTAGGGGAATTGATATTTTGCGAGATGTTGGAGCCGCTGGCCACAGGTGAATTCGTGACCTTCGCACCTTGTGCGTTCAGCGTAGCGGCGTCTTTTTGGTTGTCCCGCGAGCGCCTGAGAATACGCCGAGTGAAATATCCGATGACAGCCATCAGCGCTAACCCGCCGATTCCGTCAAACAGGAATTTGTAGTTCTCCGAAAGCCAGCGCATTAACTGCGATTGTATCACTGCGCCAACATGCAGCGAATGGTTCCGGCCTTGTGCTATCCTGACCGTCCGTTTCCTCTTCACCCTGGAGAGGATCATGCAGAAATCAATTTTGCTTCGCGCACTACAGCAGGAAATCCGCCGACACGACTTCAGTTGTTAAACGCCCATTTCTATCGACGAAAGTTCTCGCTCACGTTGTTGTACGGGGCTGACGGTTCCCTGGCAGGACAGTTTTAGGACAAAAATTTCAGGTGAGCTTCTTGAACTTGGTCGCGCAGTAGCGCCATGTGTAGGCTACAGTGGTCACAACCAGCGAAAGGGTCATTGCAGCGGAAAGAACCAACGCCAACTTAGAAAGGCATTTTGATCCCTGATGCTCGGCGACTCCGAGGGCAACGTAAGCCACAATCAATCCCCACAGGTTTTGATTCAGCTTGAGCTTGATTTTTACGTCGGATGCCATTTGCGGGGAGTCTACCACATGCTGTCTCCTGAGCACCCTCAGGAATGGATGAGATCACGCGGTTCAACTCCGGCCCGGTCCCACCACTCACTCAGGGTACGTGATCTTACGCCCATCTTTCAGGATCGCCTTGCATTCAAGAAGCATCGTGTCATCCGTCCTGCTGTAATTGATCTCTTCTTTGCGAGGCATGCGCCCGAGTTTAGTCCAGTCTTCCTTTTTCGAATCCAACGCCTTCCCGTCGGGTCCGTATGCCGGAATCATGTCTAGTAGGTCCATTCCGCTGACGGCTCCTCAACCGTGCCAGCGGATTATACCTCACGGTTCACTTCCGGGCCGTTCTTCTCGACTCGTAGTTCCTACAAGGTGACAGCGGCGCGTGTTGCTCTGCAAGACCTGATAGTCTTTAGGTCAGAGGATTGTTTCCCATGCTTTGTATCAATGAATCGGAGTTGCGCGAATTCGTTTTGAAATCAGAACTAGATTTTTGGCAACGGCCAGTGAGTGAACAGATAGTTTGCTCGGGTCAAAACGGAGCAGAAATCCGCTTGACCAGACGCGGAATCAACTTGTCGTATAAAGGCGAGACCACAGCCTACGCGCATGATCCAGCAACACGCGCAACGTTTGAGGCTCTTCTAACCAGCGAGACAACGGAAAATATCGAACCAGGAAGACCGTAGGCGCACGATCCGGGACGCCTTAGGCATTCCCATATCCCGAGGTTTGTGCGGTCATGCGTCCGCAGCCTTCCTCATAGCAGCGTTCGCGGCGTAAAAATCAACCAGCCACTCCCGGTGTTGTGACCGAATGGTCTCCCGGTGCCCTGACCGAAGGGTCTCCTGCCGTTCCGCAGCCTACAAAGCCAAGCGTGGAGCCGGGGCGAAGTAGGCCATTGGAATCATCCTGAAGAAGGCTAGGGCTGTTCTGGTGTGGGCATATTGCTTTCCCTAGCGAGAGTCGCAACTGTGGTATCCTTCAAATTGCTGGCGGTGTGGCGGAACTGGCAGACGCAGCAGACTCAAAATCTGCCGGAGCCTAGCTCCGTGAAGGTTCGATTCCTTTCACCGCCACCATCCTTTTATTCACGTCCTGTGACGCTAAAGCTTTTTCCCGACCGCGATTCGGACTGTTGAAGGTGTGCCGTTTTGAACGTTTACAGGTCTGTGCTCGGATTGTTGTTCCGGTGGATTTAGGCACGAAGCAATACCGAGGTTGAGAGCCACCGCCGCCTTGACGAGGGTCGGCAACTTATCTACGGAAAGCGCCTGAAGTGAGGACAGTGGTTCTGGAGAATCAACTAATACTTCGATGCCTGTAGCAAAACCAGCCGGGACGGAGAAGTCGGGCCTGTCGCTGCCATAGATATTGACAGCCGGGAACCCACGAACTGAATTACCTCGCTTCCAGCCGGATTTTTGCAGCACATCATCGATGGCCTTGACCAAGTTCACAGCCTCCGGGTCATGAAAAACGGAAACAAACACATACTCTGTACCCTTGAATGCCCCAAGAGCCGTAACCATTTCAGCGGTGTTGGTCAGTGTTCTTGGACTTTTGATTCGAGTCACTTCCGCTGTAGCTTCGTCAGCGCGTTTCAAAGCTTCTGATAGGTGTGCCTCTGCCGCAGACGCTTGAGTCTTAGCTGACACGATGTCCTTCTCAAAAGAATCAGCCTCCTGTCTTGCGCCACGGGCCAGAGTCAAGGCATTTGATGCGGAATTTTCGGCCTTACCCGAAGAAGCTTCTGCGCTGTTGGCCTGCGCCAATGCCGTTGCGGAATTAGTGAGAGCAGTCCGTGCTCTATTATCGGCTTCACCAGCCTTTTCACTGAGAGAGCCGACTAACTGGCCGGACAAACTATTTGTTTTGACGAGGCAGACTAACTCTAGAGCTAGAGCCGAAATAAGCAACAAGGTCGATCCTTTTGCTAGGCGGTCTTTGCGTTCCTTTACACCTTCCGTGAACCATTTCGTAAAATCCGCTGCAAATTCTCCAAGACAAGCAAGTGTGACAAGCGCCGCGAAAAAGTATTCAGCCAGTTCCCAATAAAACAGCCGCTTTGACAGGGAGTCAACGTCAGATGGTGTGAGCGCTAACATCGCGCAATCATACGCCAACCTATTTACTTGAACTATTTTCGACTCACTGATCCGAATCCGAAATTTCGCTGATCGCCACTGTTTTCGCGGGTTTTGGCGTCCAGTTCTGTTGTTACCAGTTGTTGCCAATAACGCAAAAACTCTGCTACACGATGACACACGGTGACACATCTGGGCGGTACGGGAATCTTCAAAAAGCCGTGAAAAACGCAAAAATCCCTGATTTTGGCTGGTACTAGCTTTTCGGAAAATTAGGAGGAGGGAGTCGAACCCACACAGAGCAAAGCTCCGGCAGATTTTGAGTCTGCTGCGTCTGCCAGTTCCGCCACTCCGGGCCTGCTAGAAAAGTATCACAGTCGCGAAAAACTTGGAAATAGGCTCGACATGTGGCCGCGGTCAGCCTGAAAAACGTGAGATGTGCACCGCCAAGCTGCCCTTTTGTGCCGATACCTCCGCTCTGAACTTCAACGCTATTATTGAAACGCTCGCCGGTCTCACGAGTCCGACTAAAATCCTTGTTCCTCGAAAGCTCGAAGAAATCGTAAACTACGTTACGAAGTTGGATCCGGGGATAACACCAGGGGGGTGATCAAAGTGAACAATAAAAAGCGTCGGTTTCTTTTGGTCTGCTTTTATAGATTGAGTTTTGTGACAGCAGTGGCCCTGCTCTTCTTGACCTGCGTGCCGGCCAGCCGGGCGCAATCAGAATCGATCAACGCGACCATTCGCGGCCGCATCAGCGACCCGAGCGACCAACCGGTAGCCGGCGCCAAAGCCACGGCGGTCAATAACGCAACGGGATACTCGCGCAGCGTCGATTCCGCCGAAGACGGCTACTATGTGATCGCCTCCCTGCCGCTCGGGACGTACACCGTGACTGTAATGAAGGACGGCTTCGCCACCCTTAAGTTCACTGAAATCGTCCTCCAAGCAGGCCAGGAGGCTGTTGTTGACGGTGGCCTCAAGTTGGGCGCAGTGAGCACGTCGATCGAAGTTAGCGGCGGAGCGCCGGTCGTGGACCCGGCGAGAACCAATATCGGCCGCACAATCAGTCAAGTGGAGATAGAAAACCTGCCGCTGACCTCGCGGAACCCCTACAACTGGATTATGTTCCAGCCCGGCGTCAGCGGGCACCCCAACCCAGAGCTGGGCATCCCGCGCACGTTGAACACCAATGGCTTCGTGGATCGCATCAACTACCAGATGGATGGAATGGTGGACACAGAGAGTGATCGCTACGGCCTTCGCCTGTTCCCGATTTCGTCCGTTTACGTAAGCGAAGTCCAGACCGTGAGTAACAGCTTCGCTCCAGAGTTTGGCGGCACCACGGGCAACATCTATAACGTCATCACCGGCTCGGGCACCAACAAAGTCCATGGCATGTTTCAATGGATCCGTGGGCCGGTGGACACCACAGCGCGGCCAATTCTCCTCTCTCCGACGCTGCCGAAGCCCAACTTGCTGATGAATTCCTACGGCGTGAATGCCGGAGGTCCCATCAAGAAAGACAAACTTTTCATCTTCGGAGCATACGAGCATCTGTACCGTGCGCTTCCTGCTCCAATTACGGTCAGCGCGGTAAACCAGGCGGCCCTTCAGGCCATCGGCGTTCCGTCCACGCAATTCGGAACGGCGCCTTCCGTGCAGCATGCGCAGTTCCTGGACGTCCGCGCCGATTGGAACATAAATGAAAAGAATCGTGTATTTGCTCGCGTCAACTACTTCCGGAACGAGTATCCCTTTAATACCGCCGTGGGCGGGCTAAACCTGCTCGCTGCCGAAGCGGACTTCAGGGACCGCGCGCACGTCGGAGGATTGCAGTGGGTCAGCACGATTTCACCGGAGTTTCTCAACGAGTTCCGGTTCTCTTATCCCTACCGCAACGAGAAACACATTCCAGGCTCGCTGACGGGCTCCGGTCCGGCCGTCAGTATCCCAGGAGTCGCGACGAATTTTAACGGAAGCATTTCAGTAGGAGACGTTTTCGCCGAAAAGATTCCCAGCTGGAATGATAACGTCACCTACATCCGTGGCTCGCACACCTTCAAGGCGGGTTTCGGCTACTCGCGCATCATCGACGTGCAAGAAGGAGACAGCTTCACGCAATATGTCTTTAAAACGATTGCGGCTTACCAGGCGGCGGTGAGCGGCGCGAACCCGAAGTCCTATGACACAGTGAATGCGCTGATAGGTAACACGCGGGTAGGTTACATTTCCAATTTCTTCAATTTTTTCGCGCAGGATAGTTGGCAGCTTCGGCCATCACTGCTGGTGACCTACGGCATTCGCTACGACCGTTTCCTATCGCCGAACGCGAACGCGGCCGCTCCTTTCCCCTTCTCGCGCGACTTTCACAATCCTGCCGGCGACGTATCGCCGCGCCTGGGCTTGGCCTGGAGGCTTGGCAGCAAGACCGTCGTGCGCGCATCGTGGGGGATGTTCTACGACGCCCCGCCGACCAATCTTTGGTTCAACGCTCTGTCGAACGACGGTTCCGGCCGCTCCTTCAACGCGTCGCTTTCTCCTTCGTCGGCGGGATCTCCTTCTTTTCCGCAGCCGTTGACGACGGCGACGGCCCCGGCAACTCCGTCGGTATTTACGGTCACGCCGAACTTCAAGAATGCCTACGCGCTGACCACCACGCTCCAGGTTTCACGCGAGCTCTCCAAGAATGATGCCGTGACGTTCGCGTACGTGAACACGGGTGGGCGGCAATTGCAGTGGCTGCATAACACCAACTTGATTAATCCGCTGGGCTTCCTGCTCGATGGCCGGCCGGTGTTCGATCCACGGGCGAACGCCCCGCGTGCGAATCCGGCGTTTAACAACGTAACTTTACAAGATGTGGGCGCCAGCTCAAGGTATAACGCGCTGGAGATCAATTACGAGCACCGCTTCTCACGCGGGTTGGTGGCGAGCGCGGCCTACATCTTTTCGCATACCATCAGCGACGCTCCCGACGTCAACGGCTTTGAGCAGAACTTGGTCTACGTCGAAGATCCGACGAACCGGCTCCGCGACCGCGGCAACAGCTATATCAATCGGCCGCAGTCCTTCACGGCCAGCACGGTGTGGTCACCCCGTGCGAAGGTTGAGAACTCCATTGCGAATCGTTTGTTGAACGACAACGAGTTTGCGGTGTTGACGAACATCGCTTCGGGTGACCAGCAAAACGTCACTGCCAACGCCAACCTCAACAACGACTTGCTCGTAACCAGCATAACGCGGCCGCTCAATATCGGGCGAAACACCCTCCGCGGGCCGAAGATTGTCCAGTTTGACCTGCGCTACACGCGGACGCTCTTCACGCTGAAGGAGCGCATCAGGGCGCAGTTCTTGACTGAGGCCACCAACATTTTCAACCATCCGAACGTTACTAGCTTGAACGCCGCGGGGGTTGTTGTAGATACCAACGGGTGCCCAAAGTCTGCCAATAATTTTGCCTTGGACCCCACGCATTGCGGGCAGGTCACCAGTTTTCCGTCGAGCTTCGGCAGACCCTCGGCCACCGTGCTCCAGGGACGAATTCTCGATTTTGGGCTGGGAGTGAGATGGTAGCGTCG
>WNFA01003798.1_pt1 | contig 12880 bp, 9 predicted proteins | sample 5400481 | NCBI WGS metagenome assembly WNFA01 (sample SAMN13153340, study PRJNA577476) | soil metagenome | isolation source: 120 cm saprolite under Douglas fir tree site 2 hole 1 replicate 2 | place: USA:California | collected 2015-04-18 | reverse complement strand
GATTTGTTGGGGGCGCGCTGGCTGAAGTTTCGCCCGCGGTCTGGCCGGAGCGGGCGATGGGAGCTTGCCAGGCATCGTGAGGATCGAGCACCGGTTCGAGATCGGTGACAACCTGCTCTGGTTGCGGCTTCTCGAGTTCCATGCGCTTGAGGTTCGAAGAGGCGATCTGGAGCGCGTAGAGCCGGAGGCTGGCGGTTTTCCGCTCGAGTCTCTTTTGCAGCACCATCTGCACGACCTGGCGAATGACGGCCTGAATGGAGTGCGCGTCTTCAAAAAACGGCAGGGTAATTTCGCCGGTCGCGTACTCTATGTCGGAGAAGCACGGGACGGGCAAGGGACGGTCTTTGTGGTGGTAGAAACAGAAAATCTTGCTGCGGAGAGCGGGCGAACCACATTGGGTTCCGTTGACCTTGATGTGTCGGCAACGAGCTGCTGTAAAGGATGACATAGATGCTCCTGAGAGAAGTTGGGACGTTATCGAATGGAATCCATCCGGTGGTCGGTGTTGGTGTTAGTGGGATACCCCCTATGGGTCGGTATATTAGAATCATTAGACTTAGCGTCGCGCTCGGCGGCAAAGTCTTCAAAGGCAGATAGTTAGAGGTAAAGTCTTGATTCGGCATGGGTTGGTGGTCGTTATAATCCTTAATCTGCCGGATAGGTCACGGCTGGCGCGGAGTTATAAGTGGATAGGCCGCGCGTCTCTCGATCATGTTGAGCTTTACTTTTATTATAAGACAGGTTGTCAAGTGTTATTCGTGAAAAAGTGTGAGGAGTATCTTGGAATCATCGGGCTCGCGTATTGGGATCACCAGCCACTAGCGATGGCGGTTGTCGGACGGCCACCCTTCGGCTGTCGCTCAGGGCAGGCTCTCTCGAAAAACTCTATCCGGCAGTCGCGGTGGCGGGCCACTTCTCAAAAAGCGTGAGAAGTGGCGCACCCCGGCTGTCTCGACGATCGTCGTTTACAAACTCGCCAAATCAAATCGAATCCCATCCTTTCGGATCGGCACGTGTGTCCGGTTTGATCCGAAAGCTGTGGCGATTTGGCTCCGAGGACAGTGAGGGAGAAACAGCGACTACCAGAACCGCAATGCACTGCCCATTTACCGCGCGCCTCGGAGCAACAGAACCGTCTTGAGGGTCTGGAACATAATCAGCAGATCCAGACCAATCGAAGCGTTCTTGATGTAAAAGAGGTCGTACTGGAGTTCTTCCTGCGCATCCTCGACTGTGCTGACGTGCCTGTATTTGATCTGCGCCCAGCCCGTGAGCCCGGGCCGCACCATGTGGCGCACGCCGTAATAAGGAATCTCTTTGGAGAGCCACTCGACAAATTCCGGACGCTCGGGCCGCGGGCCGACCAATGCCATATCGCCTCTAAGAACGCACCACAACTGGGGAGTGTCATCGAGGCGCAAAGAGCGAAGAAATCTGCCGACGCGGGTCACGCGGGGATCGTTGTCGACCGCCCATTGTGGACCGTTGGCCGCCTCGGCGTCCTGGCGCATGGTACGGAACTTCAACAACTTGAAGAGGCGTCCGTTCTTGCCCACTCGCGTCTGGGTATAGAACACGCGCCCCTTGGAATCCAGGCGGATGGCGAGCATGATCAATGGAATCAAAGGCAAGGCGAGGATGAGACCAATCAGCGAGATGACGACGGAGATTACGCGGCGCACCATTCTGAAGGCGGTGCTGCGGCGAAAGCCCCCGCCCAACACGAGCCAGCTGGAATCCAGATTCTCTACCTCAATCTTGCCGGAGATTTTTTCGAGCCACGAAGTGGCTTCCTCGACCTTAACTCCCTGCAGGCGCAGTTCGAACAGTTCGCGCATGGGAATGGTATCGCGGCGCTCGGGCATGGCGAGGATGACGCGATGAATTTTTTGCTTGTGGACAACTTCCATCAGGTGCGCCCCTACCGACTCGCGGGTTATCGCGCCTTCCATCTCGCCCGTCCAACTCGCGATCTCGACGCCTAGTTCCGGATTCTGACGCAGGCCTTGCACCACACGCTGGGCGCGCTCGCCGGTACCGAGGACATAGACACGCTCCACCAGAATGGGCAGCTGGACCAGCCAAGTGAAGACGAGCCGCCATCCGATCAGGGCGACAGTGAGGATGAGCAGGCCGACCGCTGAAGAACCGCTCCCCAACAAGTAATCAGGGCGCACGTAGGCGACGCCCGCCAGGATGAAGGCAAGCACGCCGGGAACCATGAGCAGGCGAAAATAAAGCTCACCTTTGGTATTGAGGCGCGCGGTCTCGTACAGGTCAAGCACGTTCGACAACAGCAAGGCTAGCACCGTGAGGCCGAGGATCTTGTAGTAGCCGCCTTCGTAGTTGAGCGCCTCGAAACTGTCCGGGCCGAGTGCGTACACTACTCCCAGCAAGAATGAGGTCCAGACGATCAGGGCGTCTCCGATCAGTAGAACCAGGGTCCGGATTGGGTAATAAACATTGAAGAGCCGGATCAAGTTGGCCTCGGTTCAAATTCATCTCGCTTACACGTTCGGTCCGTGTTACGACAGCTATTCGATTTCAGTGCCGGTTGGGAAAAGCAAAGCAAGTCGCTGGAATAGTTTCCTGGCTGCTGGCCACAGAATGCGACCGATCCCGAGCAAAAAACCCGCACCCAACCCCCATAGAGCAAACAGCGGTCGGTCTGGGAAGGAGGGGCTTTCGGGAAGACCAGCGGCGGCGAGTATGTGCATCTGCTCGCCCAGTTGTTGATTCTCCATGCTGGCACTAAGGGCGGCGGAGTTTTTCTTGGCCAGCAGGTCCTTGTAGAAGGCCTCGTTATTATCGTTATCGCGGGTGAGCAACTTATATTGCTGCTCGATGATCGGACTCATGGCGGTGCGAGTGTCGGTGGGCAACTTGCCGATGTATTGTTTCTTGAACGCGGCAAGCTTGGCATCCTGTTCGTCCAGCACATTCTTGGCTTCGGCGAGTTGTCGGTTGAGAAACTCGGTGATGTCGTGGATTACCTCAGCGCGAGAGCGCAGGTTTTCATCCAGGATCAGTGAGGTCATGGCATTGCAGATTTTCTGCGCGCGAACCGGGTCGCTGTCGGTGTAGATGACACTGAACCCGGGCACCGGTTCGCTGGTGGCTGAGGTTTCTTTCTTGGCGTCAGACATTCCCGCCTGGGCAGCGGCAGCGCTCATCGAGGTCATCACCGGCTCGATCGTCATATTGTTCTGGATGTCTTCGATGAGCTTGTTCTCGACGTCAGGCTTGGCGAGCGCCAGGCTCTGAATCACGGGGCGCAGGCGGCTGGGGCTCAGAACCTGCTGGCTGAGAGCCTGGATGCGTTGGGTAAAATCGGAAGTGATGATCGGCTGGACGTAGTTGTCGGGAATTTTCTGACCCTCCACCAGCACCGTCGATTGTGACGTATACTTCGCGGGGAACAGATACGAGATCAGAAATCCTCCCAGTGCCGCCGATAGAGCCAACGTCAGAATCACTTTCATCCGACGACGCGGGCGCTTGGCCTCAATGCTGACCTGAGTTCCATTTCCAACTTCTTCGGCAATCGCTGAATGAGAGCGCCAGAACACGCGTTTCGTTCCCATGGGCGGGAATTGTACACCTCTGGAGAAATATTCCGCAGCAGCATGTCGGGTGGGCCACTTTAACGGGGAAGTAGAGCGCGGGTTTGTCTTTTAACATCGACCAAAATAACTGGGGGTGCGCCACCTCTCACGCTTCTTGAGAAGTGGCTCGCCGAACTGCTGGCATTGTGAGACTCCGCTCTACGCGTCCGGAGGTCAGATCTTTATTTTACGCACGCTCATTTGGTGCACATGCGGCGTGAAAGGCAAAGCCCATTGTGCGATCAGTGTTGTTCCCACTCTTGCGCAAAGGACGCGCAAGAATGTGCCCCCCCAGCGCTGGTTGTGCAGGCGGGTAAAGCCTCGGCCACCCGGATTGTTTCAAATAAGAGGATGCAATCGTTTAACACTTCACTTATAGTGGTGCGACTTTTGTCTCAGGAACAGCCGTGGACAACCAAGAGAGCGACCTGCAAAGTTTGCGTACGCTGGTTCGGGACCTCGCCGCCCGCGTTGAGCGATTGGAACGCGGCGCCGAAGCAGGGGGAGCCGCGGCCTCCGAGCCCTCGCTGCGGCCGGAAACTCAGGCGTCGGTGGTCTCGCTGGGGCCATCCAGGCCTGCTTCATCGCAGGTTTCCGCAGCCGAGACTCCGGCCATGCTGCCGTCGGACACATTCCCGGCCAGGCCGTTGCCCCCGCCGAGGCCCGCTCCTCGCGATTCCGACCTGCACTTCGCTAAGGCTAAGCCGGAGATTGATCTTGAATCCCGCATCGGCTCGCACTGGTTAAACCGGATCGGTATATCAGCCGTGCTGATCGGTATGTCGTACTTCCTCAAGCTTGCCTTCGACAACAACTGGATTGGTCCGACGGGACGCGTGTCCATCGGACTGTTGGCGGGGATCGGCGCCATTGTTTGGAGCGAAAGTTTCCGGAAGCGTGGGTACAACCTGTTTTCCTATTCGCTCAAGGCAGTTGGCGTGGGAGTGCTGTATCTCTCTTTGTGGGCCGCGTTCCAGGTCTATGCGCTGATTCCAAGTCCCGTCGCTTTCCTGGCCATGGTGATCGTCACCGCTTCAACCGCAATGCTGGCGATCAAACAGGACGCCGAGATACTGGCCGCCATCGCGTTGGCCGGCGGTTTCACGACGCCGTTGCTGCTCTCGACCGGCCAGAACCGCGAAGTAGAACTGTTCTCTTACGTGGCACTGCTTTGCGCTGCGTCCGTGGTCTTGGTCTCCGTCAAGCCGTGGCGGCGATTGCTCATCCTTAGTTACGTGGGCATGCTGGGGCTCTATGTTGGATGGTACTCGGAGTTTTATCGACGGCCCGAATTCGCGGTCACATTGTTCTTTGCGACGATTTTCTTCGCCATCTTTGCGGTGGCTCCGCTGGTGTCGAGGGTTCCGGAAGGAGGTTCGCTCCTGTATCTTCCAGCGGCGCTGACACTCATCAACAGCGGCGTTTATTTTCTCCAAGCCTATGCGATGGTCGACGAGATCGACAAGCAGGCGATGGCTTGGTTCGCGCTCGCGTTGGCGGCGGTGCACATCGGGCTGAGCCGAATCGTCCGGCGTCAGCAGCCGGCAGACGCCGAGGTGCTGCGGCTGTTGCATCTGGCGCTCGCCGTCGCGTTGATCACCATTGCGATTCCGATCCGGCTCGACGGACATTGGATTACTGTGGGCTGGTTGGTGGAAGCGGGAGTTTTGCTGTGGGTGGCGAACCGGATCGGCGCAGGCTTCCTGCATTATCTGGCGGTGGTCGCGCTTGGCCTTGGGGTGGTACGGCTTCTGCTGATTGACAACTTCAGGGTCGATACCTTGCTGCTCAACTCCAGGATGGCGACTTACATCCTGGCTATGGCAGTGCTGGCGCTGCTCGCATGGTTCAGCCTGAAGCGTGAAAGCGAGTTTGATCGTCAACTGGCTGCGGTTGCGGTGCTGGCCCTGAGCGCGCTGGCGCTGGTTGGATTGAGCCGGGAGATTGGCGATTACTACGGGCGGCAGACTTATGCCGATTGGAACGGAGCTAGATCTTGGACATTGGCCGCCGCGGCAAACCGGCACAGCATCGCGATCGCGGAAGATTTTAGCTACTCCGCCTTGTGGATGGGATACGGAGCGTTGTTGATGGTGATCGGCTTCTGGCGGAAGTCGGCCTTCTTCCGCTGGCAGGCGTTGTTCCTGATCGCAGCCACCATTGTGAAAGTCTTTATCTATGACGTCTCGCAGCTGGATCGCGGATACCGCATTTTGAGTTTTATGATCCTCGGCGTGCTTCTGCTGGCGGTATCGTTTGTGTATCAGAAAGACTGGCTGAAACTGTCGTCTCCGCACCAGAATGATGGAGGCACCCGGAGTTGATGAAGCGGCTGATCGTTCTTGCTCTGATCGTTCTTGCCCTGTGCAGCATCGCCCTCGCTCAATCAACCGCTGGCGGTCCACTGCGCGAGTATTTTCGGTACACGCGCGACATATCGATCTCGCTGCCGGGAAAGCAGAACTATCTGGTGGTTGATGCGGCGATCTGGGCGCACGCTCGGGCCAGCCTCTCCGATCTACGCCTGTATGATCGCGAGGTTCAGGTCCCTTACGCGCTCAGCGAAGAGCAAGCTTCTTCTTCAACACAGGTTCGCGAGGCGCGCATTCTGAATCTCGGAGTTCGCGGCGGTCGCACCGAGTTTGATCTCGATGTGGGCGACGAAGCCGAATACAACCATGTGGAGCTTCGCGTGAAGGCAACTAACTTCGTAGCGACGGCCACCGCGGACGGACGCGATGCTGTCGTTGGTACAGGCCGCAAACTGTCCACGTCAACGCTGTATGATTTCTCGCGCGAAGGCTTGGGCAATAACTTTGAGATGCGTATACCGCTGTCAACTTTCCGTTACCTGCACGTGAGTATCACGCCGGCGATTTCCCCCCGCGAGATCTCCGGTGCGAGTACGTCGGTGCGTCGTGAATCTCAGGCGAAGTGGATCTCTGCCGGCCAGTGTCATTCCCCCGAACAAGTCGGTCGCTCAACGCGCATCGCTTGCGATCTTGATCCTGGCGTTCCGGTGGGCCGCATGTCATTCACCGTTCCGGCAGACTTGGTCAACTTCCGGCGAACGGTCAGCGTGGGTGATTCTCAAAGCAGTCAGCTCTGCCGCGGCAGTATCAGCCGTATTCGGATGAAGAGCGGCGGCAAGGAAGTGGTGACGGATGATCTCGCGCTGAGTTCCTGCGCCATGAAGGCAAAGCAGGTCGTGATCGAGATTGACAATGGCGACAACACGCCTCTGCAAGTTGAAAAAGCCGAACCGCAGTCACTGGAGCGCCGGATCTACTTCGATCCCGCGGGCAAGAGCGCAATCAGGCTTTATTACGGCGACGAAAAGTTGCCTGCTCCTGAATACGACTACGCGAATTTCTTCCACAAAGAGCCGGACGCGGTTGCGGCCGCTATTGGAGCTGAGAATTCGAATCCCGATTACACGGGGCGTCCCGACGAGCGGCCGTGGTCCGAGCGGCATAAGTGGGTCTTGTGGGGATCACTGCTGCTGTCGGTCGTAGTGCTCGCCTTCCTTGCCTTGAAGGGACTTACCAGCGGCCAGGCAGCTCAGAAGTGATGGCGGGTCAGAAAATAAAAGCCCCGTTCTTGCGAGCGGGGCTTTTTTCTTGCTGTCAGCGTTTCGCGGGCGAGGGCGCCCGCGCTACACTTTTTAGTACATTCCGTCCATGCCGCCGCCGTGACCGCCGCCGGCTGGTGCACCCTTCTTCTCTTCCGGGATCTCCGCTACCAGCGCTTCGGTCGTCAGCATCAGCGCCGCGATCGAGCCGGCGTTGGTCAGTGCCGTGCGCACCACCTTCGTCGGATCGAGCACGCCCGCCTTAACCAGGTCTTCGTAATCGCCGGTCAACGCGTTGTACCCGAAGTTGTTGTCCTTCGAGTCGTTGATCTTGCCGATCACGATTGCACCTTCTTCGCCGGCATTCTCGGCGATCTGGCGCAACGGCTCGGTGATGGCGCGCTTCACAATGTTTACACCGATCTGCTCGTCACCTTCCAGCTTCAGTCTTTCGAGAGCCGGAACGCAACGCGCCAGGGCCACGCCGCCGCCGGGGACAATACCTTCCTCGACCGCTGCACGGGTTGCGTGCATTGCGTCTTCGACACGCGCCTTCTTCTCTTTCATTTCGGTTTCGGTAGCGGCGCCAACTTTGATCACCGCCACGCCACCGACCAGCTTCGCCAACCGCTCCTGCAATTTCTCGCGGTCATAGTCGCTGGTGGTTTTGTCGATCTGGCTGCGAATCTCTTTCACGCGGCCTTGCACATCACCCGGCTTGCCTTTGCCTTCGACAATGGTCGTGTTGTCCTTGTCGATGGTGATCTTCTTGGCCTGTCCGAGATCGGCCAGCTGCACGTTCTCCAGCTTGATGCCGAGATCTTCCGTGATCGCCTTGCCGCCGGTCAAAGTTGCGATGTCCTGCAGCATGGCCTTGCGGCGATCGCCGAAGCCCGGAGCCTTAACGGCCGAGACTTGCAGCGTGCCACGAAGTTTGTTGACGACCAGAGTCGCTAGCGCTTCGCCTTCCACGTCCTCTGCGATGATCAGGAGCGGCTTGCCGCCCTTGGCGATCTGCTCCAGCAACGGCAGCAGGTCCTTCATCGAGCTGATTTTCTTTTCGTGGATCAGGATGTACGCGTTCTCCTGCACTGACTCCATGCGCTCCGGATCGGTGACGAAGTAAGGAGAAAGATAGCCGCGATCGAACTGCATGCCTTCGACCACGTCCAGCTGCGTTTCGAGAGTCTTCGACTCTTCGACGGTGATGACGCCGTCTTTGCCGACCTTCTTCATAGCTTCGGCAATGATCTTGCCGATGGTCTCGTCGTTGTTCGCCGAGATGGTGCCCACTTGGGCAATCATCTCGCCGGTGACGGGCTTGGAGAACTTGTCGAGTTCACCTTTGATGCGAGTGCCTTCCTTGTCGAGGCTGCCGCAAATGACGACGACGGCCTTCTCGATGCCGCGCTTCATCGCCATCGGATTGGCGCCAGCGGCTACGGTCTTCACGCCTTCGCGATAAATTGCCTGGGCAAGGACCGTGGCAGTCGTGGTGCCGTCGCCGGCGACGTCAGAGGTCTTCGAAGCAACTTCGCGGACCATCTGGGCGCCCATGTTCTCGACGCCGTTTGGCAGTTCAATTTCTTTCGCTACGGTAACGCCGTCCTTGGTAATGGTCGGCGAACCGAATTTCTTTTCGATGACAACGTTGCGGCCCTTGGGGCCAAGTGTGACCTTCACAGCGTCAGCCAGCAGGTTGACGCCGCGGAGAATGGCCTGTCGCGACTCTTCTCCACGAACAATTTGTTTTGCCATAACTTTTCAGCTCCTAAATGAAATTTCGGTGCAGGCGGTGCCTGCGGAACTTTGTGACTTAGGTCTCAGGTGTCAGGTCTCAGGTGTCAGGGTTTGACTGTCAACTGATGGCTGATAGCTGAGAGCTGACAGCTACCGGCGCGATCCGGCGTGTTCCTTCTTTGCCGAAGTGGTGGCGCCGCTCAGCACGCCGAGTACTTCTTCTTCGCGCATGATGATGAAGTCCTCACCATCGATTTTGATTTCGGTGCCGGAATACTTGCCGAACAGAATGCGGTCGCCTTCTTTCACGTCGAGCGGCCGAACCTTGCCTTCTTCGCTGATCTTGCCTTTGCCGGCGGAGATGACTTCTCCCTCCTGCGGCTTGTCTTTCGCGGAGTCGGGAATAATGATCCCGCCGCGGGTGGTATCGGCTTCTTCGACCCGACGGACCAGGATGCGGTCATGCAGCGGGGTAAATTTAGTTGCCATAGTTGCGTACTCCTTTCAAGAGTTGGTTCAGCTAGGTCTATTGGTTGAGAGTCATTGCCTGAGAGTCAAGGATTATTAGCACTTGAGTGTTACGAGTGCTAATTATAGGAATGTGAGCGAGTGGTTGTCAAGCGTCGCTGGTTAAAATATGCAAGTTATTTTGAATCAATAGGTTATGTTGGTGTCGTGCTCTTGGTAGGTTGTCTCGGCAGCTTTAGATTTGAGGCGGTATGCCCTAGTCTGCGGCGTTCGAACCGCTGATGGCATCCGCGTACTTCTTGGCGAGGAAGGCCATTCTGACTCGGATTTCCTCTTGATCTTCTTTTATGACAGCCCGCAGAACGGCAACGAGATCTCGTTCCTTCTCAGGATCCTTCTCATTGGCTATGTCTCGGCAGAGCTGGCGCAAAAGATCAACGTTGTACACGAAGCTGGTTCTCCCCCGAAGGGACATTGTCTTACAAGGCGAAGGTGAGGGGAATACAGGATTTTCTGTACGGTAGCGAACAAATGTTGTGGCCCCTGGTCACGGCTGGCTGCGCCGTCCATGGCGCTTGCACACTCCCAACCCCTCGAGAAACAGGCCTCACTGCATTTGGAGGCGGTAGATCCCTCTGGACGGAAGAGGAAGAACATTGAGCTGCGATTTTCCCGAAAAGCTTCTACTCTGTGCCAGTCTCGCTTCAAGACAGTAACGCGCTCCTCAGCGATTGCCGCCGAACCACTGGTCGGGCCAGTGCTCTGGGGCCCCGGTCAATGAGTGTAATCGCGATTTTTCGCCAACCATGCCCACGCGTGGATACAAATTCTTGCAAACTTACAAAGCTGCCCGTTCATTTTTCTTCGCCGATGCGGCCGGAAAGTAGGATAATTCCCGCGACGCCGTCTCGCCTCTCCGAGGCGCGGTTCCCGCGAGTTGACGCACATCCTCTGAGGCGGGGGCGGAGTTGCAATCATAAACATGTCAGTTAATTAGGAGGGAAAACTATGCACTCCCCACTTACTATGGGTCGCGTGAAGTGTGGTTTCATGACATTAGCAGCGCTTTCCGTGCTGCTGCTGGTGTCCGTTCCACCAGCGCACGGACAGACGGAAACCGTGCTCTACAGTTTTCAGGGCAGCCCGGACGGGGCGGACCCCCTTGGTGCGCTGGTCCTGGACAAGGAGGGGAATCTCTACGGTGTAACCGGCGAGGGTGGCGCCCGCTTCTACGGCACCGTTTTTGAACTGACGCCACAGGGGACAGAGACGATTCTCCACAGCTTCGGTCCGAATGGAGGGGACGGGTATGATCCGTTAGCCGGTGTTGTCCGGGACAAGAAAGGAAATCTGTATGGCACAACCATCTATGGCGGCGCTTACGGCGGGGGCACGGTGTTTAAGCTGACGCCATCGGGGAGCGAGACCATTCTCTTCAGCTTCGGTGCGAATGGGACGGATGGGTACAGCCCCACTGCCCCTGTTGTCCGGGACAACAAGGGAAATCTCTACGGCACGACCACCCAGGGCGGGCCCCACGGCGCCGGCACGGTGTTTAAGCTGACGCGCAAGGGAAGCGAGACTATTCTCCATAGTTTCGATGCGGCGATTGGGGATGGGTCCGAGCCGAGCGGCGGTGTGGTCCTGGATAAGGAGGGGAATCTCTATGGCACGACCGAGTTTGGCGGCGCATACGGCTGTGGGAATGGGTACGGATGCGGCACGGTGTTCAAGTTGACGCCCAAGGGCAAGGAGACGATTCTCCACAGTTTCAACAACAACGGGACGGATGGATTCTATCCCTTGGGCGGTGTTGTCATGGACAAGAACGGCAATCTCTATGGGACAACGCTGTATGGCGGTGCTTACAGCTGCTTTGGATATGGATGCGGCACGGTTTTTGAGTTGACGCCACCGGGGACAGAGACGATCCTCTACAGTCTTAATCGAGACAATGGGACGGATGGTTTCAATCCCTTCGCGGGTTTGGTCCGGGACGAAACGGGGAATCTCTACGGCACAACCTTTTTTGGCGGGGCTTATAGCGACGGCACCGTGTTTGAGGTGACGCCGTCGGGTACAGAGACGATTCTCTCCAGTTTTGGCTCGAATGGCGACGGGCACCTTCCCTCGGGCGGCCTAGTCCTGGACAAGAAGGGGAATCTGTACGGCACGACCGCCAAGGGCGGCGCGTACGGGTATGGCACAGTATATAAGGTGACACCGTAGGAAAAGTCGGAAGTCAGAAGGCAGATTGCAGAAGCAAAATGAGTCTGTTTTCCCTGCTCCATGCCGGTTGAGTGGGAATTTTTTCTACTGTACGCGCCGCGCTTAAAGAATAGGAAATCAAGATTCTCGTTTCAGATAGCCCTCGCTATGGAGTGCTTTGGGGACTTGCCTTGAAGTTATTCCTTCCGGTACTCCAGCGAGTTGGAGAAAAACACGTCAGCTAATGCTATCAGGCGTTTACACTCAAATCCCCTTGCCTCCGGTCGGAGTTTGCAATAGACCCGCTCGGGTTCGTTCCTTACGGTTGTCTCAACTGCCAGGGTCGGTGCCGACATCGGCTCGGTGTAAAATCCCCTTGTTTTTCCAATCGGAATAGTTCTGTGCATCGAAGGAGGAGAATCTCATGAAATCGATACTGACAGGTCTGCTCGCGGTGTCGTTGCTCGGTGGTGCGAACGTTCCGGCGAACGACTTCAAGGCACTCTTTGCCAAGCACTGGCAGATCAGCAAGGAATTTACCTTAGCGGTCGCCGAAGCTATGCCTGGCGAATTCTACAATTTCAAACCCAATCCGGAGGAGATGAGCTTTGGCGAGTTGATGAGCCACATCGCCCAGTCCAACTCGGAAGCTTTTGCCAATGTCGCCGACATCGAACCGCTGCCTGTGCCCGCGGGCTACGACAAAAGGACGGTTATCAAGTTCCTTAATGATTCCTTTGACTGGTGTGCCAGGCCTTCACGGACACCGCGCACCACCGGGGCCAGGCGGAGGTGTACATGCGGGTCAAGAACATCAAGCCGCCTAGATATGTCTTCTGATGTGGCCTGGGCCTCAGTTCCCTCAGATGATTGACGTAACCAGGCGTTAGCACCCAAAACCCCGTTCGATGGGGTCAATAAGCGATATCGGGATTTTGCAACAGTAATCGGCCCGACGAGTTTGGACTTATACTGGGAGCGGTGCCGTCGTCGCGTGATAATGCGCGACACGACGGCTCGGAGGGTACCATGGCTCTAATCCTGGACGTCTCCAGAACTGATGATATTGCGGTCGTTCGGTGCCGTGGCCGGATTGTCTTTGGGGAAGAAGCGGACGAGCTAAGGCGGGTAGTTCTCGGTTTACTAAACGAAACCAAGCGAATCGTCCTGAATCTCGCTTGGAGTGGACACATTGACAGCAGCGGGCTGGGAACACTGGTCGCATCGTTCATCTCTGCACGTAATCGTGGAGCTGAAATCAAATTTGCTGCCTTATCGCCCGAAGCTC
>WNFA01003590.1_pt1 | contig 12884 bp, 18 predicted proteins | sample 5400481 | NCBI WGS metagenome assembly WNFA01 (sample SAMN13153340, study PRJNA577476) | soil metagenome | isolation source: 120 cm saprolite under Douglas fir tree site 2 hole 1 replicate 2 | place: USA:California | collected 2015-04-18 | reverse complement strand
AAAATCAGGTAGAGGACCGCTTGAACTGCTGCGAGACGCTGCGGCAGGACTTCGAGTGGTGGCACTTGATATGGGATTTGTGCAAGGTGGATCTTGCTCTTGGCTCTAACCAGTCGCTGGGCCAAAGTTGTCTCTGGCAATAAGAACGCTCGGGCGATCTCTGTCGTACTGAGCCCTCCCAGAGTGCGCAGCGTCAGAGCGACTTGCGCCTCCCGACTCAACGAAGGGTGACAGCAAGTGAAAATCAACCGCAACCTGTCATCCGGATATTCCACGGTTTCGTCAAACAGCGCGGGCTCTTCGAAAGGTTGTAGCCTCTCGGATTCGTATTCGAGTTCTGATTGCTTGTCACTCTTGGTCTTTTCCCGGCGCACACCGTCGAGCAGCTTTCGGTGCGCAACTGTTGTCAACCATGCGCCTGGATTTCGTGGCGGGCCATCCGTCGCCCAATTAGTGACGGCGGACGCGAAGGCTTCCTGCAGTGACTCTTCCGCCAAATCGAAAGAGCCGGAGAGACGGATTAACGTTGCGATAATCCGACCGTGCTCTTCGCGAAAAACCTGATCGAGTGTCTCCTCAGCCGATTCCATGCGCCGGCGAAAGTGACACAACGCCGCATGGAGTGCAAGCCACCCTCGGAATCATTTGACCTGCCACGCTGCCCAGCCGAGGCAAACAACGAGCACCCCGGAGAACACCGTGACAAGCGGAGCGAAATAGAGCCAACTCAGCGCCAGAGTGGCCAATTGGAGCACGAAGAAGGCCCAACCCAAAGCGCCAATCGCGTGTGGGCTCTTGCTTGCCAGACCGGCCAGGTACCAGGCGAGGAATGCCGAGAACAACATATCGGCGGTAACGAATAAACCGAAGCCTTTGTAGAAGCCGCCATAACTATAGTCGTGCCCTCTGATTTGAAAATGCACGCCATTCATCGCGTCGCGCACCGACAGACCTTCCATCGTAGGCGGCTTCAATTTCAGAAATCCTACGGTATGGCCCGCGGCAAAGATCACGAGCAAAACTGAAGCGATTCGGTAAAGCACAGTTGCTTTCATCGTGACTCCTTTCAAAAACTACTTTCACCGATAACGGTCCGGGTTACTAAGCCATGCGCCGGATGGGCCGGATCTCAACGGAGCCTTCGCGCCCGCAACAAGCAGTCGGAATTTTGCTGGCCCATTCAATTGCCTCGTCAAGGTTTTCGCAATCGAGTATGTAATAGCCGGCCAGTTGTTCCTTCGTTTCCGCGAAAGGACCGTCAGTTACCAGCACCTCGCCATCTTTGCGTCTGACGGTGGTGGCGGTGCTGGTTGGCATCAGCGGTTCTGCTCCGTGGAAGATTCCTCGCTGCGTCGCTTCATTCATCACCACGTGGTGAGTCTGTGCAACTGCCTTCTCTTCATCGGCGGACATGTCGCCCTCTCGTGAATAAATCAGGAGCATGTAACGCATTTCGGTCTTCCTCCCCACCTGGTTATTTCTTTTCGCTCGCTCGGCTAGTTCGTCGTGACAGCTCCTCAAGAACCTTAGGCCATGGCTGAGTGTGAAAGATTAATCTGGAAGAGCGGATTCGTCCATCTTCGAATTTGAGCCACTCGACACTCGGCACGGCCCCAACCGACGTATCCGTCACGAAGTCATAGATCACGCAAACCTCGTTGCCACCCACGAAGACTCTCTTAATGTCATTGCGCGCGAGAATCGGGCCCAGCCGACGGAGCGCAGAAACAAAATCCTGGGCACCGTGAATGGTCTGCCCTCCCGGGCCAGTGAACTCTACATTCGGAGCCAGCAGCGCGGGCAGTCGATCGAATTGTTTCTGCCCCACTGCTTCAATGTATGCCACCGCTAACGCCTTAAGGTCCGGTGACATCGTCTCTTTCCTTTCTGTGTTTGCTTTTTCCGTCATCACGGTTGAAGAATTCTGGGAGGCGGTCGGCTGAGTGTTCTTTCCCATCAGCCCTTCAAACGGAAACACCGTTACTCTGGCAATGCCGGCGTGGACCAGGGGCGCGCGCTCTATGATTTCTCGCGCCGCACTTTCGGAATCGGCCCTCACTATCACAAGGGCAAACGCGTTCTCATCCATGTTGAGTGTGTGCCCTGCAACAAAGCATACTCCTTGATCAATCAGCTTCTGCCAGTACAGTACATGCTGACGGAGTAACGGCACCTCTTCGGGTTGCGGACCCTTCTTAAAGAAGTCCGGGTTGGTTGCCTTAAAAACTCCAACAAATTGGCTTTCCTTCTGCTGGCCCTGTGCTGATGAACCGCCACTCAGAGAGCCGGTCAAGATCAGCGTTGTGAGCGCTGACAACAATAGAATTCGTTTCCTCATGATCCTTCCTCCGTTCTGCTAATAAGGTTTTGAGTTGAAACTCTCGCTTTCAACCTTACGACGGATGAAAATCGGCAGATCGACACCAGCCTGCCACTATTTCTTAATCTCCACACTCACAACAGAGCGATCATCCCCTGTTGCTTCCAATCCGAGTCGCTTAGGCGCGAGGTTTGACCCGCGCGCTAAGCTTCCGCGCAGCTTTGCTCCTTACAGATTCGCTCAGCGCGGATTCGCATTCAACCTTCACCGCGAGACGAGTGAGCGGGGTCGGGAAGTCCGGCGCCTTCACCTAGTGGATTTGAAGGCAAACATAATGCGAATCAGCTACCGGAAGTAGATGGCGGTACACCGCCGCGTCAGCGGCCCCATAAGGCCTCTGGATTTGAATTGTTAGCTAGGCGTCTTCCCGCAGGCCTCGTCTGCGTCGAAGCGACAACATCGTCTTTCTCCAGAGAATCTTCGGAACCGATACGACGTTGCGAGGATTCTTAGACCGACTCAACATCTCCGCCCGTGCAAGTTCATAGACGTGCCTTGAGGCCTTGCTGGGATGGCCAGCATTGAATGGAGGTTGTGGGTCATACTCAATCAAGAGCTGGGCAACCTCTGCTCTTTCGCGGCCACAAATCTCACCAACCAGCCATAACCCCAAATCAATACCCGCCGACACTCCAGCAGCGGTGACGATCCTCCCCGATTGAACGATTCGCTGCTCGCGCTGAGCGGTGGCGCCAAATGCACCAAGCGAGTCTTGAGCAATCCAATGAGTCGTGGCGGGATGCCCGCTCAAAATACCGGCCGCTGCTAGCACGAGCGCTCCTGAGCAAACGGAGACGGTCCACTGACTAGTTTGGTGCGCGCGTTGCAGCCAACGGATCAACTCTCCGTCGGCCATCGCCGTAGTTGTGTTTGCCTCTGAACCGGGCACAAGCACAATGTTGGGTGACGGAGTTTCCTCATACGAGTGCGTCGCACCCAACACTAGAACCCCGCTATCGGTCACGATCGGGCCTGGCTCGCGACTGACAAATCTGATCTCGCTGTCCGGAACCATTCTAAGTACTTCATATGGCCCGATGGCGTCGAGTGCGGTCATTCCTGGGTAAAGCACGATGGCGATCTGCATCATATATGAAGTGTTAGGTGCGTCTGTGGATATTTACTCTCATAATCCGCTAACGCTTATCCTCTGGCGTAGTCAAGTGACGCGTCGTCCCCTCCGTTATTGAGTCTGGTACTGCCACCGCTGAGAGCAAACGGTCGGCCGCGTGCGCGGATGCAGCGAGTGTTTTTTCACCCTGTGAATGATCGCTCGCCAACTGACCTTGTTCATCCTTCAGTTGGAGGGCGCGCCGGGCGCGTCGCAGGCGTACCATTCCGATTGTGATCATCGGAACAGTAACGATCAGGCCAATGAGCAGGTTGATGATGACTCCGTAATTCCACGGACCGGAGTTGAGGAAAATGTTTGCGAGCGCAACCAGGACGGACAAGATTAGGAAGACACTCCCCCCGGCCACTAACCCTTCACCCCACCAAAACCTCGCCAGGGCTTCATCCACGCCTCCGTGGATGCAATCCGCGCGGCGGTTAGTTGCAGCCCACACTGGCGGCAATACTTCTGCTCCAAATTGTTCTCAGCGCTACACCGTGGACAGAACATAAAGAGCCTCGCATTTCCGTCAAATTATAATTCATCTGACGGAGAGCTTACATCTACGATTGAAGGAAAGCACCTAACGGTTGAATTCAGGTGGCCGCGCCGCGGAACACAACGTGGATTCTATCTTTCAAGTTGAGAGCCGAGCAATCGCGGCTCTCTCTCCTGCAATCGGACGTGTTGGGCCGTTGTGCCGCTTGACCTACCAACACACGCCCGGCGCGGTCCGCAGGTACGTGTCGGAGGTTAGCTGGTCGAGCATGAAGTCCGCCACGTCCGCACGGGAAATGCGCACCGTCTTGAGGAAGCTTCCAACATCAGGGCCATGACGATACGACCCTCGCTTGTCTCCATTTGTCAGCATGCCTGGTCGAACGATCACCCACTCCACGTTAGACCCCACGATTATCCGCTCCTGCCGCGTCTTGTCCCAGAAATAGAAGGGCAGAATCACTGGAATGACAAAGAGGGTGAAGTACAGACCCATGCGGCCGGCACTGTCTCCGATGCCGAGAGAGGTCTCGCAGACGAAGCGTGCGACACCGTGCGTCTCCATGGCGCGCAGGATGTTCCGCGTCCCTTCCGACAAAATGCGAGTTGGATAGAAGAACCGCTTGTGGCCAAGCGCGGACAGCACCGCGTCCTGACCGCGCATTGCTGCCTCGACAGAGGCGTAGTCGAGCACATCACCCTGAATGACCGTCAGTTGGGGATCTTCCACCTGAAGCCGTGACGGATTTCGCACGAGTGCCGTGACCGCGTATCCACGCTCCAGAGCTTGTGTGACGAGCTGACGACCAGTCCCGCCAGTCGCTCCGACGATCAAGACCCGTGAGGGATGGTGGAGAGGTGATTCACTCGAGGGGGCCGTCCGCGAACGGTGCCCTGCTCGTGCCAGCGCGGCTGAAAGAACGATCGCGTACGGCAAGAACAACAGAAGAAGCCTCATGTTCGGATCCTCTCGTCCGTCCAACGATCGAATTCAGCGGGCGCGGGCGCACAGGATTCAAGCAGCGCCGGAATGAAGTTGCTTGAGAAGCACGCTATCCCGCTCTCCGTCGCAATGCGTTAGGCTCCGTAGCCTTCGCTGCTCTCGATGAAGTGATACTCACCATCAAGCACGCCTGAACTCTTTCCGGCGGCAGCGGCTTCCGGCGCGCCAATGAACGCGTTGGCTCTTTCAATACTCTCAATCCTGAAGAGAAAGAACACATTGTTGGGATCCTCCATACCTCGCCAGAGGTTAACCAGATGCAGCCCGGCTGCTCCGTGCGCAGAGGCATGAGAATCAAAAAATGACTTCCATGTGGCGAAGTCAGCTACTCGATTACGACATAGCATGAATGCCATTTCATGGACCTCCAATTCAGAGAGCCTAACGTTCCGGTTGAGCGGCGCGCCGTTTTTGCCCGTCCGCCTCGAACCGGTTGCTATGTGCCTTCACCTGAAGATGGCTGACATAGCCAAGAAACAAATTGCAACAATAAAACAATTTCTTGGAACGCTATACCAAAATCTGTGTGCGAGGAAAATATATATTATTGGCACGATAAACAAACCAACGTTCAAGGACGTTGAGGATTTCAAATAACTATTATTTTCAAGTGCCAATGTTATATAGAACCCACCATAGATTACTAAGCCAAGGCTGTGGCTAATATGAAACCCCTTTATTCCATTCCACATATTCCCAGTATTGGACATACTGGTTCTACTACTTTTTAGCTTTTCAAGCAGCTCATGATCTTTCGGTTCAAATTTCTTCGTAAATAAAATTAGAGCGGCGTGGCCAAACCCAAGAATGACAAAAACAGAACAACCGAGTATAAGAAAAATGGCATCCATTTAGTTTCTGTTTCCTCGTAATTTCGTTTTCATTAGCACATAACGTCAGAGGTCAGGTGGCCGCGCGAGTCGCGACAACCTGAAAGAATAAAGACTTCATAAAGAACACGCAATCGCGGCTCACCTGCAACGATGGATTGTTAGCCCGCGCATTGCAGAAACGAGCCGCTTCGTTCATGTTTCCCTTCGCTCAACTCACAGACTAATACTTGCGCAACCTCAGCTCCATGACATCATTCTCTGAATAGAACCCAGCACGCTCATAAAAGGTTACGGCTTCTTCGCTCGGATACACAATCAGCAACTCCAAATCTTCATCCTTCGCCCACTGCACCACTCGCTTCATCAATTCAGAGCCGATACCTTTGTTCCGGTACGCGGGCTTCGTGTAATTATTTGTGACGTAGCCGAATTGGTCATGGATTTTACACGGGCGTGGCACCATATCTATTTTATGCACGAAAATCTGTGAGATGACTTCACCATTTTCTTCAGCAATCCAATACACATGATAATCACTCTCCAAACTATGCTTCAGAAATGAGGTACAAGCCGCAATAAACTCTTCTTTGCTTACGACAGGAATCCCGCCGCCTTCCATTCGGAAATCCCAACGTAGGTAAGAGAGTTGTGTTAGGTCTTGTTCAATGGCGATTCGGTATAACATACTCCGATGTTTCCAACAGCGAAGCGGTATAACGATTGAGTTCAAGTGGCCCGGCGGTGGCACGCAACCCGTGCCGGACAAAGTTAGTTGAGAAAGGCGCTATCCCGCGCTCACTTGCAACGAATTGTTGGGCTGCCGGTTCCGCATCTGTGATTGTGGAAAATGGTTACTTCCTTATCCAATTAGCAATATCGTTAATCACAACTTCAGCGACATGACCGGGCATATTATATTCTGCGGGTGCGCTCTTGCCGTTCCCTTCAATGAAGAGGTGATTCAAATTTGGGTATGACTTGAACATGACGTTCTGCTTTGAGGATAATGCAGCTTTCCACCTTTGGAAATCTTCTAACGTCACCTGATAATCCCGCTCGCCTTGCAGAATCAGCATTTGATGCTTCAACGCTTTAGCCTCTTTGGGCGGATCATACCCGCGTAAATCGAGCCAGTAAGAGACAGGTGCGCCAAACAAGACCACTGAAGAGCCTGCGTCGGACGACGTTAAGCTTTTGACTTTGGCTACCTGCCGTTTAATTTCTTCAAGTTGCGCTTGCCTTTCTTTGGACAGTAGCCCATCGAGCGAGAAAATGTAGATCGTTTGTTCAAGTATCGCATCTTCCGGTTGTTTGGTGGCCCCGGCCAGCACAATGAATCCGGCGATATTCGGGTCACGTTTGCCGATACGCGGAACAAGCATCGCGCCCAGGCTGTGACCGAGCACGAAGATTCTTTTGGTATCTATCCCTTCCGTCTTGCGCAACAAGGCCACGGCAGCAAGCAGATCATCAATCGTCTCTTCCTTGACAGTAAACTGACCTCCCATCGAGCCGAGTTTGGTCGCATACTGCCTGGTTCGCTTCTCATAGCGGAGAACGGCTATTCCCTGTGACGCTAATCCCCAAGCGAGGTCACGAAATGGTCTGTTTTGCCCGATGGTTTCGTCACGGTCATGCGGCCCTGAACCATGCACCAGCACGACGGCAGGGAATGAGCCTTCTCTCACCGGCAGCGTCAATGTCCCCGGCAGCGCCCAGTCTCCTGTGCCAACCGTTACCTCTCTCTCGCGGAAAGCGTTCGGCTTCACATAGCTGGGCGGCGTGTATTCGACGGTAGTTTTTGCCGGTGTAAAAAAGAGACCGGCGATTCGCTTATCTTGATCAAAGACCACCTGGATATCCACTGCTGCCTTCTCAAATTCGCAAAGGACAATTACCACGTCGTATCCGCTACGTACTTCCGTTCTAGTGCCAACTTGTCGCTTGAAAGTTCCCGCTTGTGTGATGATGGCGTTCCAAGTCTCCTGCAACTTCTCTTGCGGCAATGCCGTTTTCATCGTGTCATCAAAATAGCTCTCGGCTTTTGAAAAATCTTTTTTGGCGAGCAGGTCAACGAATGCTCTAGCCGAAGCCACAAGATCAGGCGACATTGCAGTTCCTCGTCCTTGAGAGACAGCAGGCATATAGCCGATTAGCAACAAGGCAAATAAGGCGAGTAAACATTTGCTCATTTTTGGTTTCCCTTTATTCAAGTTAGGCAGCCCAAGGGTGGAATTAACCGAGCGGGAAGCATTGTATCAAGCATTCAAGTCCTGCGGATGAAAGGCCCACTAATTCCGCTCCGGTTGAATGAATTGTTCGGCGACGCGGTATGAAGAAGTGCGACTCATCAAATAACACAGGTAAATCAGCACAGGCACAAATAAACCCCCTGTCACTAAACCAGGATCATACCCGCTGATTAAGATCGCCCACACAATATGAGCGACGACATTGAGAGATTCTATGACGATCCATACCCACACAACTGCTCTTGCGCCTTTTCTCGCGGCTTGCACCCAATAAAAGAAACAGATTAATCCAATTAAGACCAATGATGCGTTAGAGACAGCAAAAGCAGGTTTGGCTAGATAAGGAGCGTTTTGATAAAGGAATCTCATCGGAGGAAATCTTTCATAGAGTCTGAAGATGAATTCTTCAGCCGAGTGAATAGCTTGCAGAATTATAAGCAACAAAAACATTGCTCGAATGTTGTTGTTCATTTCTAGCTAATCAAGCGAAAGGCGCCGAACGGAATTCAGGTGGCCGCGCGCGCAGCAACAAGGTGGATGTGATCACTGAACTTGAGAAGCGAGCAATCGCGGCTCACCTGGAATGACTTGTTCGATGGCGGCGTAGGGTTAAACACATTACCGAATGCTGACGGAGGACTTGCAGTCATTTGATTTTCTTTGCTTGTAATTCGCGCCCGTTCTGATTGAGAACTAAGCCTGTGACCTGCCCATTATTATCCTTCGTAAATCTAAGCTGTGCGTTCACGCCCGGTACGAAGAACTCGGTTTCCGACGAGGGTGTCAATTCGATTTTCGGTTGTCCCGGCACTATTCCCATCAATCTACCGGCTTCGCTGGTGATGGTGAAAATAACGGTTGGTGCAAGTAGGAGTGCATATTGTCCCGCATACAAATCGTAAATGCGCGGGTCAACTTGGACGGCGCGGCGCGCCTGCGGAAGTTCGTACTTCTCCCCAAACATAATCGCTGCTAAGTCATGGGCAATCGTCTCAACAGGCATATTATCGAAGTTGCTCAAGACGATCACAGTCGCGTGCTCTTCGGGGAAGCGCGCGAGGAAAGAGGTGAAACCGTTGATTTCGCCGCTGTGAACCTGCGCCCTCCGCCCCGCCTGTTGCATCGTTAACCACCCATAACCATACTTGCCCGTCAGCGATTTGACCGAAGCATCAACTGACGAGTTGAGCGCGGCTTCAAACGATTTTCTCGAAACCAGCCGCTCCGTATAGAGAGCTGCATCCCAGAGTAATAAGTCCTCTGCCGTCGAGTAGAGAGCGCCGGCGGCAAAAGGTCTGCTCATGTCGAGGTAAGCGGCATTCGTAACTTTACCGCCCACTTCCAGCGAGTAACCGGCGGCGCGATTCGGTAGCAACTGATTGGGATCGTCGTAACCAGTATCTGACATGCCGAGCGGCTTAAAGATGTTCTCTTGTAAGAATGTTTTGTAGGTCTTGCCCGATGCGCGCTCAATAATGTAACCCGCGATGTAGTAGCCGGAATTGCTGTAACTGAACTTTTCGCCGGGCTTGAAATCGAGCGGTTTAGTTTTGAGAGTTTCGATGACGGCGGCCACAGGTAAGGGCAAGGCGCGTTGCTGAAACTCGGACAGTCGCAAGTATTCATGAATACCGGAGGTGTGCGTCATTAATTGCTGAATCGTAATCTCTTGCCACGCTTGCGGGCATTGAGGAACATATTCGCAAATGGAATCGGTGACGCTCAGTTTGCCGCGCTCCTGCAATATCAAAACACCCATCGCGGTAAACTGCTTAGTCATCGAGCCGATACGGAACTTGGTCTTTGGCGTGTTCGCAACGCCAAGTTCAAAGTTCGCCATACCATAACCACGACTGACGATGGAGTGACCATCGCGTGCTAATAGAACCGTTCCGCTAAAGTGATATGTTCGCACTGCGGCATCCATGTACTCGTCAACTTTTGGCGCAACTTCTTGAGCACGAATGCCATGACTAAAGCTGCCGGCAATAACGAACAGTCAGCCGACCAGCAGGACGCGAACCGTTCTGTTTCTCGAAATACTCATCTCAAACTATTTGCAAAAAACATTTACATTCTCCGTTTAGCTGTTCGCTGACAGTTCACAGCTAGCACCTGCATCGTTCTTTCACGGTATCTCCCATTCCGGCAGAATTCAACGTGAGGGTCTTCGCCCTTTGGCTTTGATTACAAAGCTACTGATCCCGCTGATGAGACCAGGGGCAACAGCCAGCGTGGGGTTACTGTAAGATGATACTTGCTTGTCCATCTCATTAGGCACTGTCTTGAGCACGTGATTCATTCCATCAATTAACATTAACGTTGCCGCCGGGTTGGCGCCCACGAGCGCCTTCGCATCTCGCAAACTCACTTGTGTATCTGTCGTACCCTGCACAATCAGTATTGGAATATGCAATTTGACAATCTCCTTCACCGGATCGTAACGCAGCCATGAGATTAGATATGGCTGGGCGCTCGGACGAAACACGACGTTCAATGCTGGTGGCACTGATTGGACGGTCTTGCCGGCAGTAAGCTGATCGAGAATATCTTCAGCCGCTTTCAGCAAATCAGGCAATTGCGATTTAACTTGCTCCAAGATAATTTGTTGAAGGGGACGACCTGCACCGGCAATGGACACATATGCATGCGCACCCATTCTCTGAGCGGCCACCATGCCGATCAAAGAGCCTTCACTGTGACCGAGCACTGTTAATGACGAGAAGCGACGATCGGCACCTAACTTTTTGCACCACGAGACGGCGTCATCAATATAGGTCTCAAAGCTGAGGTCTTCCTCGCGGAGCATTGTCTTTGCTTTTTCCGCAGCCAGCAGCATCGCCTTTCCGGTCTCACCGATGCCACGCTTGTCATATCGCACTGAAGCAATGCCGTGCGCGGCCAGGCCCTCGGCCAGCAGTTTGTAGCTGTTGTTAGGACCCTTTAGCATGGGCGAGTTTCCGTTACGGTCGGTTGGCCCTGAACCAGAAATGATCAAGACGACCGGCATGGGCGAGCGCGATTGAGGCCATTCCAGCGTGCCGTACAACATCCCGGTTGGAGTCTCAACCGTGATCGCTTCCGCGGTAAGAGTCGTTTCCGCAGCGCGTCTGCTTGGGGAGTCATTTTGAACTGTAGATTGAGCATTTGAGGCGCTCGTATCGGTTAACGTAGCTGCCATCACGATAGCAATCACGAAAGCATATTTGTTCATAGTTTTCACCTTTAGATTTCGTCCGGGTCCAACTCAAAGTTGTCAAAGTTCGGAAGATTGGTATTCGTCCACAGTCCGCCGTGGCTGTCATTTGCCATTGCCCAATTTCGCTAAGGTCTCAACTATCAGACGCAACCGATCAAAGTTAAGAATGATAATGGTCGGGATTACAACCAGCACCAATATTCCAAGAACGAGACCGGTCTTCGCCCACACTCGCCGCGCCGTGAGTGCTGGGGCCGGTGTGGATTTGAGCGCCAGCCAGGCGAAGATCACAGCCAACACCGCTTTCTCCATCCCAGCGAGATTAATGAAGCAGGCTAATCCCAGAATCAGAGAGATGGTTGCATACGCATACTTCTGTCCCAGTACGATGTGAGCCTGACTTTCCTTATTGCTCTCACTCATTTTGTCACTCTCCTTCGAGCCTGAGCTCGGAATCGATCTTGAACGGGTTCTCCTTGAGATAGCTGAAGGCAGCGATCACAAAAAGTACGGGTACCAGTTTGAATAAGAAGCCGAAGTCGCGGTCAGGTAGCATCTCGACGATTCGGTAGCCGAGCAGTAGCGCGCCGAGGAGCATAAATGGACGCCAAGCCTGGGAAGTGATCCGCGCAGGCGCAGCATCGGGCAACCGCCGTTCGACCCGCTTCCAAACATTCTCAGTCCGCTGCCGCCGCTCTTGCGCGTCAAGCAAGCTGGAGAGCGCCCGCAGTTGTCCAACCTCCCGACGGCAGTCGGAGCAGTCTGCGAGATGCGCCTCGACTTGATCAGACGACAACTCGGACTGATAGCCGTCTGCGATCGCCATCGCTGCCATACCTACACTCTCGCAATTAAGTTTGGTCATAACTCAACCTTCAGAAAATCCTGTGAATGCATGGCGCGTTAGCCGGTCTCGTAGTCTTTTGCGCGCATAGTAAAGCCGGCTCATGATCGTTCCTCGCGGGACTTCTAGCCTTTCTGCCAGCTCTTCATACGAGAGCCCGTCCAAGTGCCTTAAAGTAATTAATTCTCTGTCCTCTGTCGGCAACTCAAGCATGGCCTGCTCTAGTAACATCGTGTCCTCAGGCCGGATGCTTGATGTCGGTGCCACTATCTCAGTCTCATCCGATCTGCTCATCTCTCGCTTCTTTCGTCCTGCGGCCAGCTTGTAACAACGGTTTCGGAGAATGACGTAGAACCACGGATAGAACCGCCGCGTGAGATCGATCCGGTCGAGCGCCTGAAAACTATCGATGAATGCTTCTTGAACTGCGTCCATGGCGTCCTCGCGGTTGCCGAGGATGGCAACGGCGTGACCGATGGCCTCGGCTTGATAGTGTTCGACAACGTGACGAAATGCCTCCTTGTCTCCTGCTCTGCATCTTTCAATCGCCGCTTGATCATCCATCACTGATCTCTCACCTAACGTATCCTTGCCGTCGATGAATTATTCAAATAATTTACGGGAGGTGGAAATCTTTGGCTCTGATCTCCCTAAAACCATGCTGGGGGTGCTTCATCCTCCTGCGTCTGTACAAGTCTACCAGCCGTTTTCTCGCATAGGCTCTTCGTTGCTTTTTGAGAAACGACGGGCGCTGGCGCTTG
>WNFA01003588.1_pt1 | contig 12887 bp, 10 predicted proteins | sample 5400481 | NCBI WGS metagenome assembly WNFA01 (sample SAMN13153340, study PRJNA577476) | soil metagenome | isolation source: 120 cm saprolite under Douglas fir tree site 2 hole 1 replicate 2 | place: USA:California | collected 2015-04-18 | reverse complement strand
CGAACGAGCGGACGAACGCTGGTGTTAGGGCTCAGTAGGCCGCTTACCCTACGCTCACGCGATGGGCCCCGACTCTAGCCGCCCAAGCCGCTCTGCGCCCAGACCGTGGCCGCAGCGACGAGTTGAACTTTCGCATCGACAAACCATGGTTGTCCATCTCCTTGGCGACGTCTTCGATGATCGCCTTGCCAAGGCCTTGGTCCGCCGTGACCATCGCCATTCGTTTCAAACCCGCCTTCACGACTTGGGGCAGCCAGACCTCCGAGACCCATTGCAGATCCTCGGTGACGAACACTTTCGCTTTGCGCGCGTCACTGACGTAGCCGACCACGTGGTGCTCGCGGATCGCCTGCACGCGCTTCAGCAAAGCAGCTCGAAATTCGGCACTCGTGGCGTAGCCCTTCCATTCCGCGTACAGGATCTGTGGGACGCTGCGCCAGCGGATGGACAGATACCGCTCGTCCAGGTAGATCTGGTCGTCCATGGCCGAGATAGCTAGCCTTGGTACCAGGTCATCAACCAGGTTTTACGTTGACCTGGTCGTCGAGTCCACCACAGAACCCCTGGCATCGCCCCATCCGAACGCATGGGCTGATGGGTATAACGCAACGCCGTCCGGCGACACAAGCTCTCGATGAGCATGCATCTGCCACCTGTCCGACCCCCGGTCGTTCAGGCCGCACCGGCTCCCCCTCCTGAAGTTATCGTGGGCGGGTGAAGCTTCGGGCGGCCGGGGTGCTGGTGCTTCTTTTGGCCGGATATTTGGCGTTCAACTATTTCATCCGACCCATTCCGGCGGTGCCGGCCACAGGATCGGTTGCGAGCTCGACGACGACCTCGGGTACGCCACCCACGTTGCCCTGGCCCAACCCTGGCACGGCTGCGGTCGCGGTGTCCAGCCTCGGCTTCATCGCGAGCTCGGGCAATGAGAAGCCGGCGCCGGCGGCGAGCGTCGCGAAGGTGATGACCGCACTCGTGGTCATCGAGGACAAGCCACTGAAGAAGGGTGAACAGGGCCCGGCGATCCTGATCACGGACGCGGACGTGCACGAATATCAGGCGGACAACGCCGCGAAGCAGTCGGTGGTAGAGGTGCGTGCGGGTGAGCAGCTGACCGAGCTGCAGGCGCTCGAGGCCCTGCTGATCCCCTCTGGCAACAACATCGCCTTCACGCTCGCCAACTGGGACGCCGGCTCGGCCGCCACGTTCGTCGCGAAAATGAACAAGCGGGCCAAGGAGCTCGGCATGCGCCACACCAAGTTCGTCGATGCGGCCGGTGCATCAGATCAGACGGTGAGCACGCCCACCGACTTGCTCATCCTGGGCATGAAGGCAATGAAGCAAGACGTGCTGGCGCAGATCGTGGCGATGACCGATGTCAAGCTGCCTGTCGCCGGCACCGTGTTCAACGTTGACTACGCACTCGGCGAAGCCGGCATCATCGGCATCAAGACGGGTTCCGGCTTCGGCGCCAACTTCCTGTTCGCCGCATCAGTCAACGTCGGCGGCTTCACCATCACCATCTTCGGCTGCGTCATGGGACTGCCCACCCTGGATGCTGCGTTTGCCTCCGCTAAAGCGCTCATCTACGCGATGCAGCCGCAGCTCCACATCGTTCGGGTGCTTTCCAAATACGTCGCGGTCGGCAGCTATGAGCTGCCGTGGGGAGGCCGCTCAGAGCTTCTGTCGACCGCAAACGTCGACATGGTGGAGTGGCCCGGGATGATCCTTCGGCAGAGTGTGCGGTCGCCGGCGCTCACGATCAAGACGCCGATCCCGCCCGGGACATCGGCAGGCGTGCTCAACATGGTGCTCGGCGACTACAACCTCGACGTGCCGCTGACGACCTCCGACGCGATTTACCCGCCCGGGCGTTTCTGGAGGCTGACCCGGATCTAGCCCCTGTTACCCGGCCGGGCGATGCGGCGTTTGGACGACAGGAGGTTAGCTAGATGCAATCAAGTTTCCGCACCGTCGTGTTTTCGGCCGCCGCGGCCACCCTCTGCGCGCTCCTAGCGACGTTGGCGGTGCTCGCGGTCAGCAGACCGCCTTCCCTCCTGGTCACCTCGCCGTCGGCGACCTCGACAACGTCCACATTCGATCCGGGCGTGATCACCAGCGGCGACGCGACTGTGTCCAAGAAGCCCGACCTCGCGTTGATATCCGCCGCAGTCGAATCCAAGCAAAACAGCGCGGCAGCGGCGCAGTCCGACCTCGCCGGCAAGGCGGCCGGGCTGATCTCGCGTGCCAAGGCACTCGGTATCGCCGACAAGGACATCAACACCTCGGGCTATTCCGTAGGCCCGAGCTATGCGCCGAACACCGGCACGATCGACGGCTATCGCGCATTCGAGGGGCTGCTGTTCAAGTGGCACAACGTCGACACCGTCGGCAAGACGCTTGACGCGCTGGTCCAGGAGGGCGGAGCGACTCAGATCAGCGTGGGCTTCACCCTGGCGGACCCAAAGGTGGCGCAAGCGGAGGCGCGCTCACTGGCCATAGGCGACGCGCGCTCACGGGCACAGGCGATGGCAAGCGCCGCGGGTGTGAAGCTTGGCAAGGTGATGCGGGTCAGCGACCTGAGCACATCGGGGTATTCCTCTGCGAACTTCGACATCAAAGGCGGCGCGGCGGCCTCTACGCAAGTACCGGTCGGGCAGCTGGAGGTGCAGGTGGCGGTCGAGGTCGACTTCGCGATCGACGGCTAGATTCAGCGCTCGGGACCGAGCGGTTTGGGGTGCAAGTGACTTATCTTCCGGGCCATGATCAAGCTGTATCCGGATCGCCCGGTGGCCGCCGCTGTTCGCGTGTTCGCCGATCTCATGGCCACTGGCTGGACGGTTGCATGGGCCGTTTTGGGTTTTCTGATCTATCAGACGATCATGGGTCTCGAGGTGATCGCCAGCGGGATCTCGAGCACGGGGACCACTTTCAACAGTTGGATCAAGCAGTTCCATGACGCCATCCCCGGGGGGATTCCTGGGGTTACTGATTTCCTGCTCAAGGTCGCCGACGCGCTGCGCAAGTACTCAGGCGATCCGCTGGTGTCGGCCGGCCATCAGGTCCACGACGCGATCATCCAGGTTGCGATCGTTCTCGCCCTGCTGGTGGCACTGCCGCCGATCCTGCTCGTCCTGCTGCCTTACGGCGCGTGGAGGTGGCGCGACATGCGCGAGATCGGGTCGGCGCTCGCGTTTGTGCGCATTGCGTCAGTGACCGGTCGGGCGGAGCAGGCGCGCGCCGTGCTGGCATATCGCGCGGTCTCCACGCTGACCTTCCGTCAGCTCATGTCCGCGAGCGCGGATCCGGTGGGCGACATTGCGGAGCGGCGGTATGAGCGGCTGGCCGCGGAGATGATGAAGCGTGCGGGGCTTGATCCGGGGCGGCTCTCGCCGCCGAGGCTGCCGGAGCTGCCGGGGCATCGGGGGCGGTAGGCCGGGCGCGTCGGCTCTCGTATTCTTTGTGGCATGTGCCGAAGCATCAAGACCCTGCGCCAGGCTGAAGTCGTCGCCAGCGAGGACGAGATCCGCGCCGCCGCGCGCCAGTTCGTGCGGAAGGTGAGCGGTTTTCGCGAACCGTCGGGCAAGCACCAACTGGCGTTCGAGGGGGCCGTGGACGAGATCGCGCTGGCGTCCCAGCGGCTGCTGGAATCGATCGCGGAGAACCTGCCGGTCCGTCGCGCTTCTTAACACCCTGGGTTGGCGCCGCCGACGCCCCGTATTAAGGTCGAGGCCGTCAGGTGAGTTGGGCCGGGGGAGGGGCCGAAACGGAAGGGAGGGCCCGCCAAGGGTATGTCCGCTCAGATTTGGCAGCCCCGGCAGAAGTTGAGCGGCTCCCGGTTCGACCCGAGCTGGCTGATCCGGTGCCCGCATCGCGGGCAGGTCTTGCCTCCTTTCATATGCACTGACATGAAGGACCGATCCTGCTTGGACTCGTCGTAGTTGGGATTGGCGAGGATCGCCTCCACCGCCCGCGAGAGCACCGCGGGAATGGCCGCGAACAGCGCCTCCTCGTCCACCGGCTTCAGCGTCGCCCGCCGCCGCAAGGGCAGCAGCCGAGCCTCGAACAGGATCTCGTCGGAGTAGGCGTTGCCGACACCCGCCAGAAACTCCTGGTTGCGCAGCAGGTCCTTGAGCTCGTCGCGGAAACGCCGCAGGCGCTTGCGAAAGGCGTCGATGCCCATCGCCGGTACCGAGTCCGCCTCCGGCCCCAACTCGGCCCAGCCCGGGACTTCCTTCACCAGGTCGCTCACCCAGTAGATCCGCCCCATGTCGCGGAAGTCGAGATACCTGAGCTCCTGGCGGCCCTCGATGCGGATCGTGAACACCTCCGTCGCGGGCACCGGACTCCCGCCATCTGCCATCTGAAACCGCCCACCCAGCATCGGGTTGATCACCAGCCAGCGCTCCGAACCACCGCCGCCCAGCTCGGTGGCAAACACGAGGTGTTTGCCGCGCCGGGAAAGTGAGACGATCCGGCGAGCGGGGAGCTCATTGGCGAAATGCTCGACGGGGTACCGGAGCATGTGGCCCTTTTTGGGGTTGACCGTTGCCCCTGTGATCAGCCGGCCCTCGAGGCGCGGGCTGAGCCGGATCCGCAGCGCTTCCAGCTCTGGCAATTCGGGCATACAGCCAAGATACGGCGGGCGGTTTGACGACCGGCGGAGGGGGGAAATTCAAGAACATGCGTTTGGATAAATTCACCGAAAAGGCGCAGGAGGCTCTTCAGGAGGCCTCTGAGCTGGCACGCGGACTCGGCCAGCAGGCAATCGAGCCGGAGCACCTCCTCCTGGCCCTCATCCGCCAACAGGAGGGCGTCGGCCGCACGCTTCTGGAGCGGGCGGGCGTCTCCGTCCAGGCCCTTGAGCCGGCGCTGGTCTCGTACGTCGAAAGGCTGCCCAAAGTCAGCGGCGGCCAGCCCTACCTGAGCTCGTCGCTCCAAAAGGCCCTTGACCAGACCGAGCAGGAGGCCGAGCGTCTCAAGGACGAGTATGTCTCGACCGAGCACCTGCTGCTCGCCCTCGCCGACAGCAAAGTCCTGACAGACGCGGGCGCGAAGCACGACGCGCTCCTGCGAGCGCTGCGCCAGATCCGAGGCAGCCAGCGTGTCACTGATCAGAACCCCGAGTCCAAATACCAGGCGCTCGAGAAGTACGGCCGTGACCTGACCAAGCTTGCCGCTGAAGGCAAGCTCGACCCGGTGATCGGCCGCGACGAGGAGATCCGGCGCGTCATCCAGGTGCTCTCGCGCCGCACCAAGAACAACCCCGTCCTCATTGGTGAACCGGGAGTCGGAAAGACTGCAATCGCCGAAGGGCTGGCCCAGCGGATCGCCGCCGGCGATGTGCCGGAGGGACTGAAGGGCAAGCGCGTCATCGCCCTCGACCTGGGGGCCCTCGTCGCCGGCACCAAGTACCGCGGCGAGTTCGAAGACCGCTTGAAGGCGGTGCTGAAAGAGATCGAAGCCTCCAACGGCCGGGTCATCCTGTTCATCGACGAGCTGCACACGCTGGTCGGCGCCGGCGCCGCGGAAGGCGCCATCGACGCGGCCAATCTCTTGAAGCCGATGCTTGCGCGCGGCGAGCTGCGTGCCATCGGTGCGACCACGCTCGACGAATATCGCAAGCACATCGAGAAGGACGCGGCCCTTGAGCGGCGTTTCCAGCCGATCATGGTCAGCGAGCCGTCGGTCGAGGACACGATCAGCATCCTCCGCGGCTTGCGCGAGCGCTATGAGGTTCACCACGGTGTTCGCATCAAGGACTCCGCCATCGTCGCGGCGGCCGTCCTGTCGAACCGCTACATCACCGACCGCTTCCTGCCCGACAAGGCGATCGACCTCATCGACGAAGCCGCGGCCCGGCTGCGCACGGAGATCGATTCGATGCCGGCCGAGCTCGACGAGATCGAGCGACAGATTCGCCAGCTCGAGATCGAGCGGCAAGCGCTCAAAAAGGAGACCGACAAGGTTTCCAAGGAGCGCCTCGTAGCCCTCGAGAAGCAGCTCGCGGAGCTCGCGGAGAAGAGAACTTCCTTGCGCTCACGTTGGGAGCAGGAAAAAGAGGTCATCGGCCGGATCCGCGCTCTCAAGGCTCAGCTGGAGGAGGTTCGGGCTGAGGCCGACCGCGCCGAGCGCGCCGCCGATTTCGCGAAGGCGGCCGAGCTCCGATACGGAAAGGCGGTGGAGATCGAAAAGCAGATCCAGGCCGCCCAGGCGCGCCTGCAAGAGCTGCAGGGCGGTCATGCGCTGTTGAAGGAAGAGGTCGACGAGGAGGACATTGCCGAGATCGTTGGACGCTGGACCGGCATCCCGGTCTCGCGGCTGATGGAAGGCGAGATCGCCAAGCTCATCAAGATGGAGGAGCGCCTCCACGAGCGGGTTATCGGCCAGGACGAAGCCGTGAGCGCGGTCGCGAACGCCGTGCGACGGAATCGGTCCGGGCTGTCAGACCCGAACCGGCCGGTCGGATCGTTCATCTTCCTCGGCCCAACTGGTGTGGGCAAAACCGAGCTGGCCCGCGCGCTGGCCGAGTTCTTGTTTGACAACGAGCAGGCGCTCATCCGCCTCGACATGTCCGAGTACCAGGAGAAGCACACTGTTGCGCGCTTGATCGGCGCGCCGCCTGGTTACGTCGGCTACGACGAGGGCGGTCAGCTCACCGAAGCGGTGCGGCGGCGTCCCTACTCCGTCGTGCTCTTCGACGAAATCGAAAAGGCGCACCCGGACGTCTTCAACATCTTGCTGCAGATCCTCGACGACGGCCGTCTTACGGACGGGCAGGGTCGCACTGTGGATTTCCGCAACACGGTGATCATCATGACCTCGAACCTCGGCAGCCAGATCATCCAGGAGATGGCCGGCCGCCCGTTCGAAGAGGTGCGCGAATCGGTCCTGGCCGTGTTGCGCGACCACTTCAGGCCGGAGTTCTTGAACCGGGTTGACGAGGTCATCGTCTTCCGCCCGCTGACGCAAGAGCAGTTGGGTGCGATCGTCGACATTCAGCTGAAGCGGCTCGAGAAGCGTCTGGCCGATCGGCACATCCAGCTCGTTGTCACGGACGCTGGGCGCAAGCTGCTCGCCCAACGGGGATGGGATCCCGTCTACGGTGCCCGCCCGCTCAAGCGCACGATCCAGCGCGTGGTCCAGGACCCGCTCGCCATGATGCTGCTGGAGGGCAAGTTCTCCGATGGCGACACCGTGGAGGTCGACGTCCGGAACGGCGAGCTGACATTCAACAAGGCCAAGGTCGCAACCCCCGCTGCGTAAGCGGCGGCGGCTAGGTGCAGACGGTGCCTTCGGTCGGAAGGGTTAGGTTGAGCAGGTAACTGTTTTCGGCCTGGGTAGCGCACAGGCTCACGCCGTACGAGCCGTGGCCATTGCCTTGGCGCGTCAGCAGCACCGAGCCGGCCAGCTGCTGGTGCACTCCCTGCGCCCAAGCGTAGGGGGTGGCTGGGTCGTTCGTGCCGCCGACCAGCAGGATCGGAGGCGCTCCGTCGGCCCTCAGTGGCCCGACGGTTTGGGTCGGCTTCGCCGGCCAGAAGGCGCAAGGGAGCGTCGAGTATTGGGTCCACGGCCCGAAGAAAGGAGAAGCCTTTGCGAAGGCCGGCCCCAGAGCATCGTACGCAGAGATGTCGGTTGGCACGGGATGATCGAGGCAATTGATCGCGTTGTTGGCGTCCAGTTCGTTGGTGTAGGTCCCGTCTGCGTTGCGGCCGTTGTAATCGTCCGCCGACGCGAGCATCAACGCTCCGTTCCCCCGATCGATCTGCGCGAGCTCACGCTCGAGGATCGGCCACGTGGGCTGGTAATAGGCCCTCCACAGCACACCGGTCATTGCGAGTCCGCGTGTCAACAATCGATTGCCGACGGGCATCGGGATGGTGTCGAGCCGCTGCATTAGAGCGATGAGCTTTGCGTAAGGATCGCCTGACTGCGCCCACTCGCATGGAGGCGAGGCCGTTTTCCGGGCCGTGCAATCGGCTAGGAAGGCTCGCAGGTTCTGTTCGAAACCGACCATCTGGGCCAAGATGAGATCGTTGAACGAGATCGCCGGGTCCACCACCGCGTCTAGAGAGAGCGCGCGAACGCGGGTCGGGAAGAGGTGTGCGTACATCTGGCCCAGGTACGTTCCGTAGGAGAAGCCCAGATAGCTGAGCTTGGCGTCGCCTAGGGCGGCACGAATCAAATCCATGTCGCGGGCGGCACTGGCCGTATCGACGAACGGCAGCACGTTCGCGCTGCGCTGGGCGCAGGCCGCGGCGTAGTCCTGGTCGGCCTGGATGGCAGCTTGCTTCTCGGCTGGATCATCGAGCACTGAGTCGAGGGCGTTGAAGGCATCCTGGGCAGGAGCGTCGAGGCAGCGCACGGGCGAGCTCTTGCCAACGCCTCGCGGGTCGAAGCCGATCAAGTCGAACCGGCGGTTGAGGCTCGCAAAGGCAAACGCGCTGTCACGAACCCAATCGACACCTGATACGCCCGGCCCACCGGGGTTGATCAGGAGCGAGCCGATGCGGTTGGCCCGGTCGGTCGCCGGATACCGGTTCAGCGCGATGTCGATGGTGCCCGCGATGGGATGCGCATAGTCGAGCGGGACCGTCACCGACCCGCATTGAAAGCCGCCGCCGCAATCTGTCCACGCGACCGAGCCGGGCGTTGCAATGGCGGGGCTTGGAGTCGCGGCGGCAGATCTTGCCTTACCTGACGGCGGCGCACCGCTGGTGCAAGCCGGCAGCATTAGGATGGCCGCGATCGCGACCGCGATGACTCGCGGACCCACAATCGGAGTCTAGCTACGTCGCGTCGCCCGCCGCCCGGGCGAGTCGTGATGCCGATAGCGGGAAGGCAGGGATTCCTCGCCTCACTCGGCAACACGATCGACCGATTGATCGTCGAGTGCTACCGTAGGCTCAGTTACAGAGGGGAGTAGCTCGGCATCGGCTTCGACTGGTACCCGCCTACCCGACGGGGTCTAACCCGGAGCCGGCGGCACCGTAGAGGCGCAGCAAGACCTCTGCTCAGACCGGCAATGAGCGGAGGTGAGCAGCATGAAGGTCGCGCTGAATCTTTTCGTAATTGCGATTGTTGTCGCCTGCGGGCAGACATCCGCAAGTCCCTCTCCCACGCACGCAAGTCCGACGTCGGAGAAAGTTGGGACGGCCACGCTGTCCGAGACTGGCTGCACCTTTGAGATGCCCGACCAGCTCCCTCTACATGACGTCAGGTTCTCACTGGTGAACAAGACGAAGTACACAGGACACTTCAGTTTTGTCCATATTCATGACGGTTACAGCTTCAAGGACCTCATTGACTACTGGAATTCACCGATGGGCCAGGTCCAGCATCCGAGCTTTATCACCGAAATCCTTCAGGCCGATGTGCTTGCCGACGGCACCCGTGAAGTCGTCGCCCCCGTCGTCTTGAAAGGTGCCTACGCGATGAGCTGTGTGTACGCCGACCAGACAAGCAAGGTGACGGGTTTCTTTCACGAGCTCAAGGCCGGCTGAACACCGATGGGGGATGGCGGGAAGGGAGAGATTCGAACTCTCGAGGGAGCTTTACACCCCCTACCCGCTTAGCAGGCGGGTGCTTTCGGCCACTCAGCCACCTCCCCGGTACGTCTGCGCCGTCGCTCGATTCTATCTGCCGTGAGCCTCTTCCATACTTACTCCCCGATGGAGGCTCCAGGTGGTCCAGGCGCGCCCCCGATGTGGGGTCCCGGCCGCAAGATGGCGTTCGGCGCGGCGCCCGGCCCGAGGAGCAAGCTCTGGTACACGCTCGTCGATGGCAACCTCAGCGAAGTCTTTTTCCCGACCATCGACCGGGTAGCGCTCCACGAGCTGCGCTTCTTCGCCTCCGCCGGAGGTGCGCCGCCAGTCGATGACGCCGGCGACGGCCAGCACCGCGTCACCTGGCTCGCGCCCGGCATCCCTGCTTTCAAGGTCGACAGCACTCACCACGAATATCGGCTCACCAAAGAGTTCTTCTCCGATCCCGATGAGAACGCGATGCTGATCGCGGCCACCTTCACGCCTGAGCTCCCGGATGTGCGCCTCTACATGCAGGCCTCCGCGCACTGGCAGCCGGGGAGCGAGGGCAACTTCGGCCAGGTTCTCGATACGCATCCACCCGCGCTGCTTCTGCGCCAGCAGGACGTGTGGATGTGCCTCGTCGGTCCGTTCAGTCGAGCCACCGTCGGCTACTACCGAAGCTCCGACCTGCAGATCGACCTGCACGACGGCGACGGCTACCTGACTTACACGTATGAGCGCGCCGGACCGGGCAACGTGGCGGCCGGCGCCGAGATCGGCATCCGCGCCGGGTCGTTTCAGATCGGGATCGGATTCGCGCACACGCGAGCGGACGCCGAAGAAGTCGCGCGCGCGACGCTGCAGAAGGGTTCCGGCAACGTGCGCCACGCGTTTGAACGCGCGTGGCGAGGGCTGCCCGACCTGCCGCCGGCCCTCAGCAAGGTGAGCGGAGACGAGGGGATGCTCGCCCAGGCATCGCTGGCAGTGCTGCGCTGCCTAGAGGACAAATCGCATGCAGGCGCATTCGTTGCATCACCTGCCGCTCCATGGGGCGAGTCCAACCACAACGGCAATCAGATCTATCACCTGGTTTGGCCGCGCGACCTTTGTCGCATCGCGACCGCTTTGCTCGATGCGGGCGACCAGGCGGCGGCCCTTCGCGCTTTTCGCCACCTGCAGTCGCGCCAACGCGCGGACGGCGCGTGGTTCCAGAACTGGTTTGTGGACGGGACCCCACACTGGACGTCGACCGAGCTCGACCAGGTCGCACTACCGATATTGCTCGCATGGCGGTTGGGCATTGCCGGCTGCCTCGACCACGACCCCTACCCCGTCATGGTCCGGCCCGCAGCGCAGTTCCTCATCCGCGAGGGTCCGCTGACGCAGCTCGACCGCTGGGAGGATCTCGGCGGCCTGTCGCCATCGACGCTCGCGGCCTGCATCGCCGCCCTCATCGTTGCGGCCGAGTTTGCGCACGAAGCTGGCGAGCACGTCGCCGCCAGCCATCTGCGCGCCGTCGCGGACTACTGGAACGATCGAGTCGAGACGTGGTGCTCGACCGCCGCCGGTCAGTACGTGCGCCTCGCGGGCGATCCGGACCACCGCCCGACAGTAGGAGCCATCGCGCCCGAGTTCCTCGAGCTGGTCAGGTATGGCCTGCGACGGCCGAAGGACGAACGCATCCTCCGCAGCCTGCAGAGCGTCGACTCCGCGCTCAAGGTCAGCCTTCCGCCAGGACCATCGTGGCGCCGCTATGTGGGTGACCTGTACGGCGAGCATGACGACGGTTCGCCGTGGGATGGCAGCGGCAAGGGACGGCCATGGCCGGTGCTCACGGGCGAGCGCGCCCGCCACTTCTTCTCGATGGGCCTGCCCGCCGCCGAGCTCGTTCGGACCCTCGAAGGCTTCGCCGGTCCTGGCTCGATGCTGCCCGAGCAAGTTTGGGATGCGCAGGACATTCCCAGCCGCGGGCTGTTTTTCGGCAAGGCGACCGGATCCGTATCGCCTCTCGGTTGGGCGCACGCCGAGTATCTCGAGCTGCTGGTGACGATCGCGCTCGCCGGCTTCCCGGACCTCGTGGTGCCCGCGCGGCATCGCTACACAGAGGGCACCCCGCAGGAGCCGGCGTTCGTGTGGTCGCACCGCCACCAGATCGGACGCATCGCTGCCGGCCGCCGGCTGCGCGTGCAGCTGCCGAGGCCCGGGTCGGTGCACTACACCTTCGACGATTGGAAGACGTTCGGTGAGGCCGATGCCATCGACACGACCCTCGGCGTCTGGGTCGCCGAGATCCCTTCGAACAAGCTGCCGCCAGGCTCGCAGCTGGCATGGACCGCGCACTACGTGACCGGCTGGGAGGGAAAGAACTACTCCCTTACGGTCGACTAATCAGCGTTCCTCGGGCGGATCGAGGTCATCGAGGCGGAGCTCCTTGCCCGCGTCTTCGTCGAACTGGCTGTGCAGCTCGCCGCAGTCGGCGCAGCGGTAGTACTCGCCGACGAAGCCCTTGTGCCATACGGCGTAGCTCACGATCCCAGGCTCCTCGACCAGGATCTCCTGCTCGAGACGGTAGATCACCTGCTCCCAGCCGCCCGCTTCGATGGCGTCGTCGAGGACGACGAGGCAGTAGGGATGTGGTTCGCCCCAGATCACGTTGACCTCGCCGCGTCTCTCGTCATCGACGTTCACGATCGACCAGGCTTCGGCGGCCTCACCGCGAGTGCTGCGCACCAGCCGTAGCGGAGCCCAGAAGCGCTCCGCCGACTCCCTTTCCGCTTTGTCGTGCTCTGCCTGTGCCTCCTGAAACGCGCTCCACATACGCAGCAGGTGGTTGCGGAACCGGTGATAGGTCGGGAGCAGTTTCGGCTGCTGCTTGGATGAGCCGATGAGTTGCTCGAAGGCATGCTCGAACGCCGCCTCCACGCGCTCCTGGCGGTCGGCGACGTCGGGCGCCCAGGCCTCGTCCTCCGAGAGCCGCATGCTCTCGTTGAGCACGATCTCGAAGTCGAGCCAATCGTCTCCGAACTCGGGCACGAAAACGCTCTCGACGAGGTCGGCAAGCCGATGTTCCTCGAGCAAGGCAGGCGTGACCTTGCCACGGGCAGCCGGCCACCCCTTCCAGCCCATGACGTTGTGGATCCAGTAGTCGAAGACCGTCACGGCGTACTGCAGCGCCGCGGGGGAGCTCCAGATGCCCGACGGCCAGGTCCGCTTGCCCGTGCGGACCTTGTTGTACAGGGCGATCACCTGTTCTTCGTCGAGGTATTCAGTTTCCACCGGCTCTCCACTATAGGAATAACAGCCGAGCGACCCTGGGTATAGTGAGTTGCAGATGGCTCCAGCCAAGGGTTTCACGCCCAA
>WNFA01008625.1_pt1 | contig 12891 bp, 14 predicted proteins | sample 5400481 | NCBI WGS metagenome assembly WNFA01 (sample SAMN13153340, study PRJNA577476) | soil metagenome | isolation source: 120 cm saprolite under Douglas fir tree site 2 hole 1 replicate 2 | place: USA:California | collected 2015-04-18 | reverse complement strand
TCTTTATCTTTATCTTTGTCCTTCTCGACAATTCCGGCTTTGCGGGCCTGCTCCTGCATCTGATCGAGTTCCTGGCGAGCGGCATCAAGCGCTTTCTGCTTTGCTTCGACGTCGGATTTGTACTGCGTGTTGTCCTTCTCAAACTGGGCTGCGTCGCGCAAGCGGGTGCCTGCGTCGCCATAGTAGGCGGCGGCGCGCAGACGATATTCGCGCTGCTGGAGGTCGAGTTCGTGGTTTAGGGAATCGATCTTCTCCTTCTGCTGGTCGAGCTTCTTCTTCATCTCGTCCGCCGTCTTCCGGCGTTCGGCAGCGGCGGCAGCGGGATCTACGGCGGCTGCGGGCTTGGTTTGAGTGGAGCTCGCATTCGCGGCTGCCTGGCCGGCGTCGGCGTCGCTTGGGGGCGGCGGTCCGACCACGCTCAGATGTTCGGTGGTAGGGAGATTGTCATTATCGAAGTGGCGGCTGGCCGAACTCGGCTCGGCCTTGGTTTTGCTCTTGCGAGCCGCGCGCGCGTAATCCCCGAGAGACTGAGCGGCCGCGCCGCTAACCCCTAACAGGAGCAGAGTGCCGATTGCCATGTGCTTCATGTGCTTCATGTGAACCATCCTTCCGCAAGCCGCGATTCCGGTCGCGGCCTGCAATCGCTAAGGTCAAGAACTTGTGGTTGCAGCCCGGGCGCCTCCCAGGAAACTGCCAATGGTGCGGTCGAGCTGTGCGGCTTCGCGGGCGATGCCGTCGGCCAACTGGCCCGCCAGTTCGGGGTCCCGGCTGCAGGCCAGTTGCCGCGCGTATCCCGCGATCGTCGCCAGGGAATCGCGAAGTCCGAGCGCTAGTTCCGAGGAAATTTCCTGATGTATCTTTTGATCGTGCCGGATGCGCTCAATATCGGTCTTGTCGGTGAGCACGAGAGTCGTGCCCATGAGACTCGCGTCTTCGGCCAGAACGGGAGAGGCGGTTATGTCGAGGACATGGCTTTCTCCGTCCGGTGCGAAGTAATTCAGCACCAGGCCTCGAACCGCCGACTTCCCCGCCAGAGCGGGAGCAAGAGCTTGCTCGACGGTCGCTTCCGGAGCCGAACTACTGTTGTTTTCCAGGCGCAGGGTGGCGGTGCGGAAAAGATCAGCGGCATGTAGTCCGGCCGGCGAGGCGAATCCGAGCAGCTTGCGCGCCGCCGAGTTTGCTTGCCGCACCAGGCCGCTGGTATTAAAAAACAAAACGCCGCAGGAAAGGTTGGAGAGTACGGTGGAGCTCAGCGTGTCGGAGGCTTTCGCCTTTCTGCGCTCGGAGAGTTGCTGGGTGGCGAGCTCATGTTTTTGCTGTTTCAGTTGCTGAATGACGGCGTGGTAGGCGTGCACGGGCAGTCCCTCCGCCGCCAAGGGAGCGTAATTCAGCGATTCGGGTTCGGCTACGAGATCCTCCCGCAGCCGCCGAATCACGAATAGGCCCAACCCGAAAGCCGCGATGGCAACGAACAGAAGCAGGCCCATGCGCAGCACCACGGGATTTGTCAGCAGGCTCACAGCGCCCTCCAATACCAGTGCAGGAGCTGGTTGCCAAAGAGGAACGACAAAAGCGCCATGGTGCCGAGAAACACGCCAAACGGCATCTCGTAATAGCGGAGCACCATGCGTGCCGATTGCCAGGCGCGGCGGCGGGCTGCATCTGAGGAAATACGCGACGAAATGCCCGAAGAAGTGCGCGAAGCAGTGCTGCGCGCCTGAAGGCGGCGAAGGCGCTTCATCCATACCGCGAGAACCGTACTCAGACCAAAAAGCGAACCCGCCAGCGACGCTGCAAAAATGGTTAGGACCGTGAGCTTGGTTCCGAGGAACGCGCCGATCAACGCCATCAACTTGACGTCGCCGAATCCCATGCCTTCGACACCGCGGGCTCTCAGATAAATGGCGGCTGCGCCGTACAGAAACGAGGCGCCGACCGCCGCTCCCAGCAGAGAGTCTGACAGGGACCAGATGCGCCAGGAAATCTCGGTTCGCATTGCGGGCGATACGAGGCCCGGCATAATTCGGGAAGCCAGATCATTCACCGGAACGACCAGGCTGAACAAGATCCCCAGAGCGATGCCGGGCAGAGTCATGGCGTCGGGAAGAAGCTTGGTTTCGGCGTCGGTGAAGACTAGGCCCAGCAGCAGGAAGCCGAGCACCGCGCACTTCAGCGCCGACAAGGTCAAACCAAAATGGGCGTAGCAGCCGAGAAAGAGCAGGCCGGTGAGCAGTTCAATCACCGGGTAGCGCGGAGATATGGGCTGCTGGCAGGAGCGACACTTTCCCCGCAGAATCAGCCAGCTGATCACGGGCAGGTTATGGTAGAGCGGGATGGGACTTGCGCAGTGCGGGCAGGCGGATCGCGGCGTTACGATCGATTTGCCAAGCGGCAACCGGTAGATACACACATTCAGGAAGCTGCCAAAGCACAGCCCCAGAGCGAAGATCGCAGCTGCAAGAAAAGGTTCCACGTCGGCTAAGTGCCCAGTCTGCCTGGATTTGGATAGATTATAGGCCGCTCGGGCGGGGCCTTCTAAGTACGAAGGTCACTGTACCTCCGCCGCCCGCAACTTATTGTGAGTAATGGAGGAAACGACTGCTTAGGCGACCCGGCTGACTCCTTGGATCTGGGGTAGAAAGATCCAGAACACGGTTCCGGTCGCATGACCGTCGGCCCGGCTCCGCACTCGAATCGATCCCCCATGTTTTTGCACGATGCCGCGTGAGACCCACAATCCGAGGCCGGTTCCGGTGTCCTTTTTGGTGGTGTAGAAGGGTTCGAAGATTTGGCGCAGATTGTCGCGGGGAATCCCGCTGCCGTTGTCTGCCACGGTGATGCGGACTCCGTCCCTGCCGTCGGACCAGTCGCGGCCGGTGGCCACGCGGACTTGCAGACAACCTGCGTCCGCCATGGCATCCACCGCATTCACCAGAAGATTGGCCAGGAGCTGCCGCAACTCGCCCGAATAGCCACTGATCTGGCAATTGCTGCGGTAGCGGCGCGTCACGCGGATCTGGCGGCGTTCAAGTTTGCGGGAATACAACTGCAGAATCTCGTCCATGATGCTGGCCGGGTCGATCGAACTTGGAGAACCAGCGTCGCGGACAAATCCCAAAGTTTGTTGTGCCAATTGTGCCACGCGCCCCACCTCCTGCTCCGCCATGGCCAGATACTCCTCGGCGTGGCCGGAGTCATGGCGCGCCAGGTAAAGCAGGTTGACGACGGCCTCGAGGGGATTGTTGATCTCGTGGGCGATCGAAGCCGCGAGCTGTCCCGCGGTGGCGAGCTTTTCACTGCGGCGGATGGCTTCTTCGGAGTTTTTCTCGGCGGAGATATCGCGCGCGACGGCCGACGTTCCCACGATTTCACCGCGTGCGTTTCGAAGCGGCGACACCGCCAGCAGTACCGGCCAGCGTGTGCCGTTCTTCCGCATACGCTCGGTGCGATAGGCAGCCACATGTCCGCCGCCATTCAGTATCTTAAGGTTGCGTTCCACTTCGTAGCGGAGTTCCGGCGGCACCAGTCGCGTTACCGGCAAGCCGACTGCCTCCTCGGCGGTGTAGCCATAGAGATGTTCGGCGGCGCGATTCCAGCTGGTGATGATGCCGTCTGGATGGGTGCTGTAAATTGCGTCCATCGAGTATTCGACGATGGCAGCCATCTCGCGGGTGGTGCGGTCGGCGCGCGAATCGGCCAATGTTTTCTGCCGGGCCATGCTTCCGGCGAACACGGAAATGGCAAGGAAAACCGCGAGCCGCTCCAGATCGGCGCCGGTGCGGATACTGAAGCTGAAGTATGGCGGCAATACGAGAAAATCCAGGCAAGCGGTCGAAACCAGCGAGCAGAACACCGCGGGGCCAAAGCCAAGAAAACGAGCGGTGAAAAGCACCGCCGCCAGAAAAAGGGCAAAGGGATGGCGGTGCAGCGGGGCGGAAAAAGTCCAGAGGCTGAGCGCTACCCACACTGCGAGTGCGGCTCCTCCGTATTGCACCAGCGCCGAATACCGATTCCGTGCGATCCAACTTTTCAGATTGGCCCCAATTCCCGACATTTTCTAAAACGATGCAGGCTCCGGCGAGGACTGCTTTCGATGCCCTAAGAATCTAACAGCAGCGCGTGCGCGGGGCAATCGCGCGTGCGGGCCGCAGCGCCTTTTGTGGTTTGTCACTCTCTAACTGCTGTCATCTTGAGTGGAACATGGTTATCGGCGAAGCCGATGACCATGTGGAGTCGAAAGAGCCCAATTCCGTTACTTCTAGCAATGCCGCGTCAGGGAGCTCTGCCGTTGACATCGGCCGTGTGCCGGCCAAGGCAATGTGGATGCCCGTCCGCATCGCGAGAACGCCCTGCCCAATCTATGGCAGCTCATGAGGGGTAGGGGTCCTTCGACTGCGCGAAAACTTCACTTCGTGAAGTTCCCGCTGCGCTCAGGATGACAAGGTTTGAAGTGTTTTGCATGAATCAGAATTCTGAGAACGGCAAATCGATCTCTCGCGTTACTGGGGAGCATCCAGTTTTTGGCGACCTGAGTCGGGGCCCTTGTCAACCACGGTTACAGTCAATGGCGATCGCAAGGTGAAGTTCAGCACCGTCTCCGAAGGCAGGTGAATCTGCTGGCCCTTACCCGCCGCTTGCACTCCGCCGCCAACGCCGCCACCGGCTGCCGCGCCGATGCCCGCGCCCTTCCCGCCGCCGGCAAGGCCACCGATGATGGCCCCAATCACCGCACCCGCTCCCACCTTCTCCGCCGTATTCTTCGTGCGACTACTGCCTTGGCGCCGGTATGGGTCGGCCTCGATGCCGTACAACTTGCCACTCACCGAGATCGAGTCCAGCTGCAGAACCAGTAACGATTGCCCGGCAAATTTGCCCGCGCTCTTTACGTCCTCAACGTGTCCCTTCACGTTGTAGCCCGAGGGCACGGCCAGATCCCCATCCGATGGCAAGGGCGCGTCAAGGGTCGCGCGGAAAGTTTCGCCGGGCTGCGCTTTTTCGGAATCAATGGGATCGAGCAGCCGAATCGCCATGGACGTTCCCGATGGCACCGTTACTTTTTTTGCCACGGGAGGAGGAGGCGTTGCCGGAAGCGCTGCCGCTGCTGGGACGGGGGCGGGACTCTCGTTTGCAGCCGGCTTGTCGCCTACAGCGGGCGGCGGAGCGTTGGCAGCCATCTCCGCGGATACTGGCTGCGTGCGGTAACGCGGCTTGCTCGGACGAGGCTTCGCCGACCGTTTTTTGGGTGCCGGGGGCGGTGCCTGAGCCATTCGGTCCGCGGCGTCCGTTGGAGCCGTCGTCGCCGTCGTCTGCAGATTGTTCACCACTTGTTTGATCCCCGGGATCGCGGATGCGTAGCGGGCCGCTGCCTCGCGCTGCGTTTCATTCTCGACCGTTCCGGAGAGCGTTACCACCCCGCCGGAAGCCTGCACCGTGATCGGTTTGCCGTGCAGGCCGGAATCCTCGTTGAGCTTGGATTGAATCTGGCTGGTCAACTGACTGTCATCCGGCGTTTTGCTGCATGCCAAGCCGACGGCTAAGATACCGGCCAACAGAATTACTCTGAGCTTCATAAGCGCTCCCGATCTCCTAAGCGATGAAAGATTGAGCTATGTCTAGTTTAGATGCAGGCTCGCAATGATTGGCAGCGAAAATCGAAGCACAGAGGTGACGGGGCAGATGCGCGTAGCGAGCATGTTCAAAGGGAACCAGCGGTCAAGCGATAGACGCCAGAACCAAGACCAACCCCAACATCAAAGGCGGCGGACAAGAGTGTCCGCCCTACACGCCCGGTGCGGCGCATGGGTTCAGGCGTGTGCCGGTTAGTTATTGTGGAGAAACTTGTAGTCGAGGATGGAGGCCACCAGGCCGAATGCGTCCTCGACATTGTCCACCGCGTCCTTAATACGAATCAGCCTGCCCTGGCAAAGTACACTGCGGTTCTTTTGTCCGGAGATTTCCTCGGGCATCTCGAAGATCATTTCCACCAGCGCATTCGCCGGCAGTTGCTGCGGGCCGTGAAACAATACGCCCGACTGGCTGATGTTCTGGATTACGCCCTCGTACCAGGTACTAAGATTTTTCCCGCGGTATCGGATGGGAAGGCTGGACTTCAGACGCCGTGCCCGGGGCATCCAGGTCGGTTGCTTTTGACCGGAGCGGCGCCGGAGGGGCATAGTCTCCGCCACCGGATCGTCGACGCGGTTTCCGCGGCGCATGGTTTTCCAGTCGTATTGGTAAGCGGTGGCGCACAGCAGGCAGACCTGGTAGTACTCTCCAGTCGCTGAACGGCGCGGCCATGAAAACTCGTGCGAACAGCGTCCAAGCATGAGAACGTCCATGAGTTTTTGCGGCATGATGACGAGTAGGGCCCCCGTACTAATCGGACAGATCCATCTTGCGACGGCTTGGGCATTCTGGGTAGGTTACTTTCGTGTAGCGGGGGCCAGGCCTTATGCTTTTCCATATGGCACGCGCCGATTTGTCGCGCATGGGCTTCCTCCTCGCCGGGGGCAAGAGTTCCCGCATGGGCATGAATACAGATAAAGCCTTTCTGGATTTTGGCGGCCAAACATTGCTGGATCGCGCGCTCGGCGTGATGGGCACGGTGTGCGACAGAGTGACGATCGTCGGCGACCCGGGCAAGTTTGCGAAATATGGATCTACAAAATATGGACCAGTCGTGGCGGACATTTTTTCCGGCTGCGGTCCTCTCGCCGGTATTCATGCCGCGCTGGTGCATTCGCCTGCCGAGTTGAATCTGATGCTCGCCGTGGACATGCCCTTCGTGTCCACGGAGCTGCTCGCGTTTCTTTTCGCGGCGGCCACCGACGAAGACAACGATGCCATCGTCACCGTGCCTCGGACGACCCATGGACTGCAGCCGCTCTGTGCGGTCTATCGACGCGACTTCTCCGCCGTCGCCGAGCAGGCGCTGCGGGCAGGGAAGTACAAGATTGATGCGGCGTTTGCCGGCGTATCCGTCCGGGTGATTGAAGAGGGTGAACTGACAGCAGCAGGTTTTTCTGAGCGCAGTTTTTTCAACGTGAACACCCCGCAGGACCGCCGGGCAGCCGAGGGCCGGTCTTTCTAGTTCGCGATCGCGGCCGGGCGGGGATGCCCGGCTCTCCACCAGCGAGTGCTCATGCTAGCGCTTGAGCCGCACTGGCATCTCGTGCCATGCTGATAGCCATGGGTGCCGCAGCCACAGTATCTCCCTACATCGAGTTTAAGGAAGTCTCCAAGGCGTTTGGAGATCGGGTTGTTCTCGAGAAGGTCAGTTTCGACGTGTTGCCGGGTGAGATGGTGTGCATTCTGGGCCGCAGCGGCGTCGGAAAATCGGTGGCGCTGCACAACATCATGGGCTTCCTTAAGCCGGATTCAGGGCGGGTTATTGTCGCCGGGCAGGACATCACCGGCTACAACGAAGTACAACTCGAGGAAATCCGCAAGAAAGTCACGATGGTGTTCCAGAACGGCGCGCTTTTCGATTCGCTGACGGTGGGGGAAAATGTCGCCTTCCCGTTGCGCGAAAAAAGAGAGCTTTCAGAAGAACAGATTTACCAGGTCGTGGATGGCCTGCTCGAAATGGTCGGAGTCAAGGAGATGCGCGACTTGTTGCCTTCCGACCTTTCTACCGGCATGAAGCGTTCCGTGGCCATCGCGCGAGCGTTGTCGGCCCAACCTGAGTGCGTGCTCTACGACGAGCCCACCACCATGGTGGATCCGCTGATGGGGAATCTGCTCGGCGATCTCATTGCCAGGCTCAAACTGCAATTGCACCTGACCTCAGTCGTGGTCACGCACGACATGCGCCTGGCCAAGAAGCTGGCCGACCGCCTCGTCTTTCTGCACGACGCCCGCGCGATCTTTTTTGGGCCCTACAAGGACATGGAGAAATCGAACGAGCCCATCATTCATGAGTTCCTGGAACTGGATGAGTTGAAGCTGGAAGCTTGAAGTGTTCGATGGAGAGACGGGCATCCTCGCCCGTCCGGCCGGGCGGGGACGCCCGGCGCTCCACTAAAACCCCTGCCGCACCAATTCCTCCACCGTGATCGAACTCTGCGCGGGTCCGCCTTTTATCATCTTCTCTACGTACTTCTCTACATACTTTGCGATCAGGTCGGCTTCGAGGTTCACGGGGTCTCCGGGCTTCAGCGATCCGAGATTGGTCATCTCGACCGTATGGGGAATGATGGCGATCGTACATGTGAACGCAGAGCGGTTTCGTTCGAGTTTGGCGACGGTCAGACTGATGCCCTCGATCGAGATCGACCCCTTTAACACCGTGTACTTCTCGATATGTGACGGGATTTCGATATGCAGCCACCAGTTCTCGGAATCCGCGATGCGCTCGAGTTCGATCAGCTTGCCCACACCATCCACGCGCGCCCTGGTGCATGCGTGAGAACGAAGTTCGCGCCCAGGTTTCGGGCGCGAGGTCGGCGCAGAATGTGTTTGGTTTGATGTCAAGCGCCGTGAGGCAAACGCCGCTTACCGCGATGCTGTGGCCAACGCCCAATTGTTTCGGGGTGGTCGCAGCCTGGATCGTGATCCGGCGGTTTTCACCGCGCTGCTCGATCTTTACGACCTTGCCCACTTCCTCGATGATTCCGGTAAACATTAAGATTTATAACCTCCCGCGAGGGGATCACTATCGAAGATAACACCCGAATCGGGATGTGGTAACTGCAAGTAGAGCAAAAAGGCTTTGTGTCGTTACAATGATTCCGCTCCCGGAGAACACCGATGGATAGTACGACCCGCCGCTCCTTCATTGTGCAGGGAACCGCCTTTGTCGGGGTATTGGCCACGACGAAGGCGACTCTCGCTGGACCTGCCGATGCCGATCTGATCACCCGCATGACGTGGTTCAATGAACCCGCCGCATCGAAGAGAGTCGGCGAAAAGCTGATCGTGCGCTCGCGCCCCAAGACCGACTTCTGGCGCAAGACCTTTTACGGGTACATCACCGACAATGGTCATTTCCTTCACTTGCGGGCCGACGGCGATTTCACCTTTGAGGCCCGCGTGAATGGCCGATACGCCGCGCTCTACGACCAGGCTGGGCTGATGGTTCGCGTGAATGCCGAAAACTGGATGAAGTGCGGCACTGAATTCTTCGACGGGAAGCGTCACGCCAGTGTGGTGTTCACCCGCGAATTCTCCGACTGGTCCACCATGCCGGACCTGACGGAGACGGCGCCGGTGTGGTGGCGTGCGGTACGCAAGGGGGAATCCATCGAGACCCTGTGTTCGCTGGACGGGAAGAACTTCACCTCGGTGCGTCAGGGATATTTCCCAGCATCAACCGCGGAGGTCGGGATCATGTGCGCCGCACCGGAGGGCACGGGCTTCGACGCCGAGTTCGATCACCTCAGTCTGTCTTTGGCGAAAAAGTAGGAGCGTCCAACCAGGACTCATGCCGGTCCCGCGTAGGGGTCGCGGAGATAGCCTTCCAGCGCGAAATCATCGCCGAAGCGGTGCAACTCGAAGCGCTGCACGCACTGCGCCCTCCCGTGCAAACTTTCACCCCCAAGGAAGGGAACAGCGCCCCCGCCAAAAATCTTCGGTGCATAGTAGAGAAACACCTTGTCCACCTCGCCCGACGCCAGGGCCGCTCCGTTCACCAGCGCTCCACCTTCGATCAGCAGGCTGGTAATTTCCAGTGTTCCCAGGCTCTGGATAATCGCGGCGAAGTCGGGCCGCCCGTCTCCACTTGCCGATATTTGTTGCACGCGAATCCCCTTCGCTTCGAGCGCCTGCCTGGACTGTTCTTCTGCCGAGGAGCACAGCACCAGGACATCGTGCTCCGCGGTTTGGATTACTCGCGATGCTGGTGGGATGCGCAAGTAAGAATCGAGGATCACGCGCAGCAGCTTGCGTCGCCGCGGCAGGCCACTGCGGTCGGTGAGCAGCGGATTATCGGCCATCACCGTCCCCACTCCGGCCAGGATCGCATCACTCTGATGGCGCAGTTGGTGCACATGCGCGCGGGCTACTTCACCTGTGATCCAGTGGTATCCGCTGCGCGCGCCCTCGGTGGAAGGCATGGCTGAGCCGGGCTCGGTGCCCGGTTTCGTTGCGTCAGCGATTTTCCCGTCGAGAGTCATGGCCGATTTCAGTGTGACCAGCGGTTTGTTGCACCGGATGTACTTGGCAAAACTTTCATTTAACTTCTTTGCTTCCGCCTCGAATAAGCCGACCTGTACGGTGATGCCGGACGCGCGGAGCTTGGCGAATCCTTGACCCGCTACTCGTGGATTTGGATCTTCCATGGAGCAGACGACGCGGCGGAGTCCGGCTGCGATGACGGCATCGGCACACGGCCCGGTTCGGCCCTGATGGGAGCATGGCTCCAGATTCAGATAGAGAGTTGCGCCTCGTGCCGCGCCGACTGCTTGCTCCAGGGCGAGAACCTCGGCGTGCTTCACGCCTTCGTAGGTGTGCGTGCCTGCCCCAACCTCGCGGCCAGAAGAGTCGACCACAACCGCGCCCACCGCGGGATTGGGCGATACGAGGCCTACGCCCGCTCGCGCTAAATCCAGCGCCCGGCGCATGTGTTGTTCGTCGATTGTCATGAGGTCAGGGACTATTTCATCACGTGAAGATATATTCACCACGGAGGCACAGAGAGACGGAGAAAACCCTTACAAATTGCGAGGCGGATAACTGCGATTCTCGTCCTCCTCATCGGGCTCTGCCAATGCCACCGCGCCAGATCGATTTTGCGGACCCCGTCTTTTGGGTGATGGTACACCTGCCAAAGGGTCTTCCACCAAAGGGTCGTCCATTGATTCGGAGGGTTCCCGGAGACTGAGCAGGCTCAGAACGAAGCGAAAAACCAACCACAAGACAACAGCGCCAATCGCCAGCTGCCACCAGACACCCATCAGATGCCTTCCTCTGAGTCTCCGTGTCTCCGTGGTAGGTTTTCAGGAGAACAGCGACTCCACAAACTCTTTCGCGTCAAACGGCAGCAGATCCCCCGCCTTCTCGCCGACGCCGACGTACCGGACCGGCAGTCCCAACTCCCGCGTAATTGCGACCACGACGCCGCCTTTGGCCGTGCCATCGAGTTTGGTCAGTACGATTCCTGTTACTCCGGACGATTGTGTGAACTGCCGGGCCTGTTGCAATCCGTTCTGGCCGGTCGTTGCGTCCATCACGAGCAAAGTCTCGTGCGGGGCGCCGGGCACGATGCGTTGTGCGGTGCGCTTCATCTTTTCGAGTTCGAGCATCAGGTTTTGCTTGGTGTGCAAACGCCCGGCAGTATCGACGATCACGTAATCGGTTTTGCGCGCCGTTGCGGACTGCAGCGCATCGAACAACACAGCGGATGGATCGCCACCGGCTTTCGTCTTGATCACTTCAGTTCCCGTGCGGTCCCCAAATTTCGAGTTGCTCGATCGCCGCCGCGCGGAATGTATCGGCTGCGCACAGCAGCACCGTCTTGCCTTGCGCCCGAAACACCTGCGCTAGTTTTCCGATGGTGGTCGTCTTGCCGGTGCCGTTCACGCCCACCACGATGATCACTTCCGGCGAGCCGTCCACCTTGGTCACGGGCCGCGGAGCGGTCGAGGTCAGAATTGCCAGCAGTTCCTCTTTCAGCAGCCGTTTGAGTTCGTTCACATCCTTGATCTGTTTTCGATCGGCTTTGTCGCGCAGCTTCTCCAGAACTTCATGGGTTGTAGTTGTGCCGAGGTCGGCGCCAATCAGCGTGGCCTCCAGATCGTCCAGGGTGGAGCGGTCGATCTCCTTGCCGATGGAGACGACGTCTTCGATGCGCTCGGCCAGGTTCTCGCGCGTGCGCGAGACGGCTTCCTTCATGCGCTCAATAAAACTTGGTTTCTGTTCTTCGTCCAGACTGCCAAAGAGAGTTTGAATCATGAGGTATCTGACTCGATTATAGGAGAATCCACCGGAAGGAATTGGTAATTGTGTAATTTGTAATTTGGTAATTTCAAACCCAAAGCCAATTGGGTTTCAATTACCAAATTGCAAATTACAAAATTACCAATTGTTTTTCAGGTCCGCGTGGTTTCGACCATGAGAGGATCGGCGGGTTGCAGCGGCGGCTGGAGCGTCACCGAAGCAGGCGCGGACGATTCCAGCGGGGTATATGTTAATGGTTTCTGAATACGAATTTCTCCCCGCTGAAACACCGCCAGCAGCGCGGCTACGGCCTTGGGGTCGAGGCGCTGTCCGGAGAGATTCTGAATGATGCGCAGAGCTTCCACAGGATCGTGCGCCTGCTGGTAAGGACGATTCGTGGTAAGGGCGTCAAAGGTGTCTGCGACGGCAATTATGCGTGCCAGCAGAGGGATCTCGTCGCCTTTTAGACCGTAAGGATATCCTCGTCCGTTGAGGGCTTCATGATGCAGTTCGATTCCGGGCAGCATCTCGCGCAACTGCGGCACCGGACGCAGGATGTTCGCGCCCTTGGTGGTGTGGGTCTTCATGATCTCGAATTCTTCCGGAGTGAGAGCGCCCGGTTTTTTCAGGATGCGGTCTTCGATGCCGATCTTGCCGACATCGTGCAGCTGCGCCGAGACTCGCAGGATCTCCAGAAAACCCGGATCCAGCCCCATTTCCTTCGCGATCATCAGACAGTATTTTGTAACGCGATCAGAGTGGCCGCGTGTGTAAGGGTCTTTTTCGTCGACGGCGCCGGCCAGCATCTGGATTGACCCCATGAAGAGGTTCTTGTTTTCATCCGCGGCGCGCTTCAGATCCTCGACGAACTGTTCCAATTCTTCGGACATGGTGTTGAATGTGGTCGCCAGTTCGCCGATCTCGGTGCGCGTTTTGATGTGCACGCGCTGGGAGAAATCACCGCGCGCAATGGCCTGGCTGGACTGCGCGAGCACTTGCAGCGGGCTGGTGATCCGC
>WNFA01005413.1_pt1 | contig 12892 bp, 7 predicted proteins | sample 5400481 | NCBI WGS metagenome assembly WNFA01 (sample SAMN13153340, study PRJNA577476) | soil metagenome | isolation source: 120 cm saprolite under Douglas fir tree site 2 hole 1 replicate 2 | place: USA:California | collected 2015-04-18 | reverse complement strand
TGATCGCGACCCAGGAGTCGACCTTGCGCTATGTCTCACGCGAACTGCACGATGAGTTTGGACAAATCCTCACGGCTGTCGGCTCGATGCTGCGCCGGGCAGCGACCCACGTTCCGGAGACCTCACCGCTGCGCAGTGAACTGCAGGAAGTTCGCGAAGTCACGCAGTCTACGCTGGACAAAGTCCGCAGCCTGTCGCAAGCGCTACATCCGGTGATGCTCGACGAGGCCGGACTCGAGAGCACGCTGGATTGGTATATTCCGACCGTAGAAAGACAAACGGGGATTGCAATATCCTATGAAAAGCAGGGAGCACCGTTTCCTGTCGATGGCGCGGCGGGCGTACATGTTTACCGGGTTTTGCAGGAAGCGCTGAACAATGTGGCGCGTCATTCTGGTGCGACGCAGGCCTGGGTACGACTGCGCTTCCTGCCTGATGCGCTGGACTTGGAAGTGGAAGACCACGGTGTGGGATTCACCGAGCGTCCCGTGCGGCAAGGAATAGGCCTGGTGGCGATGCGCGAACGTTCTGAGCTCATGGGCGGCAAGCTTGAATTCTCGCGGCCGACGGAGGGCGGAACGCGGTTGCACCTCACCGTTCCCCGAGAGAAAGCGGAGAGTTATGTCAAAGAAGATCACAGTGTTGCTGGTGGATGATCACAGCCTGGTTCGGCGCGGATTCCGCCGCATGCTGGAAGACGAGCCCGACATGGACGTTGTAGGCGAGGCAGGCGACGGCGAGGAAGCCATCCGCGCAGCCCGTAAGTTGCACCCCCAAGTCGTTGTGATGGATTGCGCTCTGCCGGGAATGAATGGCCTGGATGCTACCCGCAAGATCCTGAAAGAGTCGCCCGAGACGGCCGTCCTAATGCTCAGTATGCACACCGAAAACACTTGGGTGCGGCAGGCAATCGATGCCGGAGCCAAGGGATACATGCTCAAGAATGCGATGGAACTGGAACTGGGCAGCGCGATCCGGAAGGTGGCGGCCGGGGAAACGGTTTTCGATCCACAAGTCGAACAGCATTCCGCACTCAAGGGCGAGCGAAACGGCGGCCTTACTCATCGCGAGTTAGAAGTTTTACAAATGATCGTCGATGGAAAGTCCAACAAAGAAATTGCCACCGTGCTCAACCTGAGCGTCAACACGGTGGCGGTTCACCGCGCCAACATCATGAACACGCTGGGTATTCACAAGACCGCCGAACTTGTCGTTTATGCCATTCGCTCCGGGCTGGTGAACGTTCCGTGAATCGACGGTCTTTCCTGCGGGGAATGGCTGGCCTGGCGTCGTTATCGCGGTTGCCCGTGCGCGATGCATGGGCAATCCAGGCTGGGCAAGCCGCGTCTCCAGGATTTCGCTTCGTCGATGTTACGGCCCAGGCGGGAATTCAGTTCCAGCACAACAGCGGTGCCTATGGCGGAAAGCTCCTGCCGGAAACTCTTGGATCGGGCTGCGCGTTTCTCGACTACGATCGCGACGGCTGGCAGGACATTCTGCTGATTAACGGTATGGACTGGCCCGGCCACAAGAAGCGCCGCTCCACGCTGCGCCTCTACCACAACAATGGAAACGGAACGTTCACGGACGTTACGTCGCACGTAGGACTGGATGTAGAGCTTTACGGCATGGGCGTTGCCGTCGGCGACTACAACAACGACGGCTTTCCGGACATCCTGATCACCTGCGTGGGACAGAATCGGCTCTTCCACAACACCGGCAAAGGTGCGTTTGTCGACGTCACCAACGCCGCCGGACTTGGGAAGCGCGAGGGTTTCAGCACATCGGCGGTGTGGGTCGACTACGACCGCGATGGGTTCCTCGACCTTTTCGTCTGCAACTATGTGAAGTGGTCGCCGGAGCACGATGTCTTCTGCAGCCTCGATGGCAAGCACAAGTCATACTGCACTCCCGAAGCCTATCGCGGGCAGACCTGCTGGCTTTTCCGCAACCGCGGCAATGGAACCTTTGAAGATGTCACGGCGGCGAGCGGCATCTTCGACAGCAGTTCGAAGTCACTCGGAGTCGCTCTTCTGGATGACGATCAGGACGGCTGGCCCGATCTGCTGGTGGCCAACGACACCCAGCCCAACAAACTCTATCGCAACCAGCGCAATGGAAAATTCAAGGATGTTGCCGTCGAAGCCGGCCTCGCGTTCAGCAATGAGGGCAAGGCCCGGGCAGGCATGGGCGTAGACGCAGCCGACTTTGAAAACTCCGGCCTGCCCGTTGCCGTGGCCAACGGTCACATCGACGAGACTGTGCGCAATATTCGTGGCAATGTCGGCTATGCGCAACCGCCGCAACTTTTTCTCAACCAGGGCAGGGCAAGTTTTCGCGACATCGCTGCTGAAGTTGGAGGAGGCTTCGAGCAGCCGAAGGTCGGGCGCGGACTGGCCTATGCAGATTTCGATCGCGACGGAGACGTCGATCTGCTGCTGACGACCAATAATGGTCCAGCATATCTCTACCGCAATGATCAACTGAGCGGAAACCGAAGCATCCGGTTTCGCCTCGTAGGTACGAAGTCGAACCGTGATGCAATCGGAGCGAAAGTGCGCATTGTTGCGGAAGGTTCCACTCAATCCCGAATGGTGAAAGGCGGGTCCAGTTACCTCTCGCAGTCAGAGCTGCCACTCACATTCGGATTGGAAAAGCGCGACCGGATTGAACGTGTCGTCATCGACTGGCCCAGCGGAAGAGTCGAGGAATACAAGAACCTGGCTGTGGGACGATGTTATGAATGCGTCGAAGGAAAGAGCATCTCGTCGCAGGATGGCTACTGACTGCCGCCGCTCGCCGCGGATTTCAACGCCTTGGTGACGTTTCCCTCCGCCGTGATTTCAATCTCGACCGTATCGCTGACATGCAAGAACAGGTTGCTCGGATTCTTGATTCCCCACTTCTCATAGGGAATCGTGAAGTGCGCGTGCGCACTCCAATGGTCCGCACCGATGTCCGCTTCGGCGGGGACCGAGATTTCGTGATCCGCACCGTGAATGCTGAAAATCCCATGGACCTTTAGCGCGGACTTTCCCTGAGCCGCTACTGTGCCCTCAACGCGGTCTGGACGAAACACAATCTCAGGATAGCGCTCGCTCTCCAGTACGTCCTTATGCATTTTGCGGTCACGCGAGCCGTTAGCAGTGTCGCCGCTCTTAGCATCCACTACGATGGCCCCTGAGATCTTCCCTGAAGCCGTATCGAGCTGCAGGGTCCCTGATTTCAGTTGGAAAGTTCCGTGCACAGTGTGGAGAGAGGCGCCCAAGCTGATCTTCACAGCGGTGTGAAAAGGATCAAGTTGAAGCGCGATGTTTTGTGCCCCTGCCGAAGTGATACTCCACACGATAAAGGCGACAAGAGCCGTTGTGGGTCTTAGTAAAATCCGGTGAGTACGAAGGCGAGTCAGGTTCATGATGTTAGGCAGTGAGCAAACCCCATCCCAGAGATAGCCCGTCGATAGCTAGACTCATGGGCGACACAGCTCCCACGTGCAGTGCCAGAAGCCGGCGAAAAATCTCGGGACGTCGACGAAACACTTGCAGCGTACGCCGTTGCAGCCTGGGGCGCCGGTCAAGCGTCAGCATCAAGCGCGCCATCAGTTGAGGACGCAAGGCCAGGCGGCGATGTTCTTGCTGATAACGACTGAGGTTCCCGGAACGAAGGCACTCCGCCAGCACAAGCGCCTGGCTGAAAGAAAGGCAGAGGCCCTCTCCAGTGATCGCGTCCACGGTGCCGGACGCATCCCCGATCAAAGCGACATTCCCGCGACAGACCCGTTTCAGCGTGCAGGTCGTAGTAATGGCGCCCTTCTCAGCAGAAGTGACCGGCGCGGCAGCCAGACGATCCCGGAGTTCAGGGAAGCTGCGCAGCGCCTGTTCCAGCCGGAATTTTTGATCGTGCGAAGCCACGGCTACACACATACTCTCGCCGGTAACCGCGGCGACATACATTTGAGCGCTGGGCCCCCAGTGAATCTCCATGCGATCCGTCCAGGGAGCGATGCGATAATGCTGCCGGAAGGCATAACGGCAATTTCTCCTGCGATGACTGCCGAGTCCGGCCCAGCGCCGCACTCGCGAATTCCCGCCATCCGCACCGATGATCCACCTCGCGCGTATCTTCGTCCTGCCCAAATAAACCGCATCGTTCGAAATACCGGTGACGGCAGTCCGCCAAAGCAGGTCAATTCCGAGGCTGGCTGCTCGATCGGTCAGGACATCGTGCAATGTGGTGCGACGCACACCCAAGCCAGACGCGCGGTTGGGGAAAGGTGCGTCCACGGAGAGGCCCGAGGCAAGAAATCGAATGCCGGAAAACGGATGCGCGTGTTGCGGCGCCAGCGAGACGCCAAGCCGCTCCAGGGCCGCGATGCCATCCGGCATTAGGCCTTCGCCGCATGCTTTATCGATTGGCGGCTCTGCGCCGTCGGCAACCGCGACTTCAAACCCCTGTTGCCGGGCAGCGATAGCTGCTGCCAGTCCCGCGGGCCCACCACCTATTACGAAAACATCTGTCGACTCCAATAACTCTGACCTCACCACTCCAAAAGTAAAAGTTCTGAACAGAATCCCGGTCCCATCGCCGCCAGCAAGCCCAGAGTCCCCGGCTCGGGACGCCGGTGCTTCATGACGTCTTCCAGCACTACAAGAACGGAAGCCGACGACAGGTTGCCAACCTTCTTCAGGCAATCCCAGGAAGCATCCAGTTGTCCATTGTGCAAATCGAGCGCTGCTGCCGTAGCCTCAAGCACCTTCGGCCCGCCAGTATGCAGAACCCAGCTGTGGATCTCGTCGCGCTTGTGTCCGTGATCCGCGAGGAAGGCGTCCACATCGTGGCCCAGGTTCTCCCGGATCAGGACCGGCACTTCTGGAGAAAGCGTGATCTTGAAGCCCTTTTCCGAGATTGCCCAGCCCATCATTTCTTCAGTATCCGGGTAGAAGACCGAGCGAGTGGCGAGGATTGTGGGGCCTGGCCGTTCGAAATCATCGCCCACCACGATCGCCGCGGCGGAGCCGTCAGCAAACAGCCCCGACGAAATCAGATTGGCGACCGAAAGGTCGTCGCGCTGCAGCGTCAGTGAGCAGAGTTCCACCGACACCAAAGCCGCCGCCTGCGACGGATAAGCACGCACGTAATCCGCACAGCGCGCAATGCCCGCGGCTCCAGCCACGCAGCCCAGCCCGAAAATCGGCAACCGGCGAATGTTTTGCGGAAGGCCCATGCGATTGATCAGGAGCGCATCGATCGACGGACTCGAAATGCCGGTCACTGAAGTAAAGAACAAAGCACCCAAATCGCGCGGCTCGATGCCAGCGTAGTTGAGCGCCCGGCAAAGGGCCTGCTCCCCCAGGTCGGTTGCGGTCTTGATCCAGATGTCATTGGCCTGGCCCCAGGTCTTAATGTCGTGGTACTCCTTGGGAGGGAGCGCGAGGTGACGGCCTTCCACCGCGACGTTGCGGTGCAGGCGGGCCAGCAGTTGCGGGTTGCGGAGTTGGTCGCCCCAATATTGCTGGAGTTCCTCCAGGAGAACTTTCTGCGAGTAGTAATGCTTCGGAAAAGCGCTGGCCGCGCTGGCAATTCTCATGAGTATCCTTATCGCCTTGCCGATACAACTATTTTGGAAGGCTCCGGCCCGTAATTTGTCACACTTTTGTTAAATCCCAAGGGCCAGCGCACATGATACGCCCTGTTGCCAAGCCTCGCGTACCTGACTCACTGCATCACGACGATGGAAGTGGGCGTGTTCCCCGTTGAGTATGAGGCGAGGGAACTGAGCGTGCCGGTGCTCTCGTTCAGACCGAACACCTGAATCTGCGCACTGCCTTGCGTTCCCACCAGCAGGTACTTGCCGCTGGGATCCGCGACCAGGGAGTAGGGATTCGCTCCCACGGTAAATGGCGAGGTGGAAAGCACCGTCAACCCGCCTCCCGAGTCAATGGTGTAGGCAGCCAGCGTGCCCGAACTGGTGTTGTTTGCCACGTAGAGATATTTGCCGGATGGATCGATCAGAAGCCCCGCCGGAGCCGTCAACGCGCCACCGAGTGGCGAGCCTGAGATGGGAGTCAACGATCCACCGGAGATGGTAAATTCCGCGATGGAATTGCTGCCTTGATTGGCCGCGTAAAGATAAGTGCCCGTCGGATCAACGGCAAGTCCGTAAGGGCTTATGCCGTCTGTCGTAGCACTTCCTACCGCCGCGAGAAATCCCGAATTTATGCTGAATATCTCAATCAAGCCGGGAGAGCCCGCGCCACCGCCGACATACAGGAAATCGGCCGTAGGCGAAAGTTTCATGCTGATAGGCGAAATACCGACGGGAAACGGCGAACCGGGAACCGCACTCAGGGCGCCGCGGCCGGGGTCGATAGAAAAAACCGCGATGTCATTGGAACCGGCTTCCGCCACGTAAAGGAATGCTCCGGCAGCATCCATCGCAAGGAGCATTGGCGTGCTGCCGCCCGTCGGCGTCCGCGGCGTGACTTCGGTTAGCGCCCTGGAGGAAGCAATGGTGAACAGAGAAATGGTGTTCTCGCCCGAATTCGCGACGTACAGGAACTTCTTCGAAGGATGGAGTGCGAGTGCCTGGGCTCCCAACCCCGCGGTGAACGGGCTTGCGGGAAGAGGAGTCAGCACGCCGGAATTAGGATCCTCGCGATAGGCAATTACCTGGTTGGCCTGCGGAATCGCAGTGTAGACATAATGGCTCGAAGTGCTCCCGCACGCTATCCACGTGACCACGCTGGCACAAACAAGGAACAGAGCCGCTGCTTTCCTTAGCATCCGTGACTCCAGAAAAAGATTTTTGCGAAGCGAAAGAATAGACAAATACTGGCTCACCTGGCAATGTTCCAGGTGAATTGACTTTCCTCAACCGGCTTGGTTGGCACTCCTATCATACCGACACTGACGCTCTTCGTCCTCTCGGCAACAAATCGCCGGCCTTCTACTTAGATTACCTGCCGCTTGGGCGGCGCCGCTGATGTCTACGCAGATGCGATGCGCGTTTTCTAAATCCAGGTTGCACGCCTGCGGTGCGAAGGACAAGAGAAGATCGACTAGTTAGTCCGCCATACTCGGCCGCGGGCTCGGTGTCGAAGTATCAGGCAGCGCTTTGTCTTCACCGCCCCGCAAAAAGAGCCGCAGGCGATCAAGATAGACGTAAACCACCGGAGTAGTGAACAGCGTCAAAGCCTGGCTGACAATCAAACCGCCCACAATTGTGATTCCCAGAGGACGATGCAATTCAGAACCTGTGCCTCTCCCCAGCGCCAGCGGAAGACCGCCGAGCAGGGCCGCCATCGTGGTCATCATGATCGGACGGAAACGCAGAATGCAGGCATCGTAGATCGCTTCCGCCGGTTTCTTGCCCTGCGTCCGCTCCACATCCAGCGCGACGTCGATCATCATAATGGCGTTCTTCTTCACCAGGCCGATGAGCAGAATGATTCCGATGGTCCCGATTACATTCAGTTCGTTGTGCGTAAGGCGCAAGGCAAGAAGAGCGCCCAGTCCAGCCGATGGCAGCGTCGAAAGAATCGTGATGGGATGGATATAACTTTCGTAAAGCATTCCCAGCACGATATAGACCGTGATCAGCGCAGTAAGAATCAGAATCGGCTCGCTCGAAAGCGAATCCTTGAAGGCAGCGGCCGTGCCTTGAAAGCCCGCCTGGATGGACGGCGGGAAGCCGATGTTGCGTTCTGCAGCCTCAATCGCTGGCGTGGCCTCCCCAAGTGAAATTCCCGGGGCGAGGTTGAACGAAATCGTCACCGACGGCATCTGGCTCTGATGATTCACAGCCAGCGGTGTGTTCGATGGCTCATAGTGAGTGAACGCAGCCAGAGGCACCGGCGCGCCGCTCGATGAGCGCAGATAAATATTCTGTAGAGCCTCGGGCGTCTGCTGAAACTGTGGCGCCACTTCCATAACCACGTGATACTGATTGAGCGGCCGGTACATCGTCGAAACCTGTCGCTGGCCAAAAGCGTCATACAGCGAATTATCCAGAGTCTGCGGAGTAATGCCGAGCCGGCTCGCGGTGTCCCGATCGATGACGAGTTTCGCCTGTAGTCCATGATCCTGCTGATCGGTATTCACATCGCGCAGTTCCGGCAACGTACGCATCTTCTCGAACAACCGCGGCGCCCAGTGGTTCAGATCGTCCAGATTCTCCCCTTGCAGTGTGTACTGGTACTGCGCACCGCCAAACCGGCCGCCAATCGTCAAGTCCTGCGCCGACTGCAGAAACAGCGTTGCACCCGGAACCACCGCCAGCTTGCCGCGAAGGCGGTTAATCACGTCGTCGGCACTCACTTGGGGACACGGTTGCCAGAAGTGTTTGGCCTGGCATTGAGAACGCTGCTCCAGAGGTTTGAGCATTAGAAAGAATCGCCCCTGGTTCGAAGCGCCTGCGTTGCCCCCGGCGAATCCCACAACTGTGTCCACCGCCGGATCCTGCATCACGAGCTTGACGAACTGCTCCATCTTCTGGTTCATGGACTGGAAAGAAATATCTTGAGCCGCCTGCACCTGTCCCATGATGCGACCGGTGTCCTGCTGCGGAAAGAAACCTTTGGGCACCTGGATGTACAGGTACACGGTCAGGCATGCCACCAGGATCGTCACTACCAGAGTGACCGGCTGGTGCGCCAGCACCCACCTCAAAGCGTGGCGGTACGTGGCCAGAATCTTGTCGAACACCCACTCGCTGGCTCGAAAGAACAGATTGTGCCGCTCGTTTCCCGGCGGCCGCAGGAACTTGGCGCACATGGTCGGCGTCGTAGTAAGCGAAACCAGCAACGAAACCGCGATGGCAACACTCAACGTGACCGCGAACTCGCGGAAGAGTCTGCCCACGATTCCACCCATCAGCAGTAGCGGAATGAATACCGCGACCAGCGACGTGCTCATGGAAAGAACGGTGAATCCAATCTCCCTCGCTCCCTTGAACGTGGCCTGCACCGCTCCCATGCCGTGTTCCACATAACGCGTAATGTTTTCCAGCACCACAATTGCGTCGTCGACCACGAACCCGGTCGAAATCGCCAAAGCCATTAACGATAGATTGTCGAGACTATAGCCCAGCAGATACATCACGCCGAAAGTTCCAACCAGCGAAAGCGGAACGGCGACACTGGGAATGATGGTGGCCCGCACGGTTCGCAGAAACGCGAATACTACGAGGATGACCAGCACGATGGAAACCAGCAGTGTGAGCTCGATGTCCTTCACCGAAGCACGCACCGTGATAGTGCGATCCATAACTACGTCGAGTTTGATGGCTGGGGAGATTGACGATTGAAGGTACGGCATCAGCGCTCGCACCCGGTCGACCGTTGCAATAATGTTGGCTCCCGGTTGGCGGAAGAGAACAATCAGGATGCCGGGCTTGCCGTTCGCCAGTCCCGTATTGCGCACGTCCGCAACCGAGTCCACGACCTCGGCCACGTCCCCAATCCTCACCGCCGAGCCGTGATTGTAGGCCACGATGAGAGGCCGGTACTGATCAGCGGTAAAAAGTTGATCGGTGGTGCTGATGGAATAAGAATTGTTGCTGTCCGATACCTGCCCTTTCGGACGGTTGGCATTGGCCGCGTTCAGAGCGGTGCGTACTGTATCGAGACCAATGCCCAACTTGTTCAGCAAAGTCGGGTTCGCTTCGACCCGCACCGCCGGCGGCGCCGCCCCAAACACAAACACCTGGCCGACTCCATCCACTTGCGAAAGCTTCTGCGCCAGGATGGAGTCTGCCGTGTCGTACATGCGCGGGACCGTAATCGTGTCCGAAGTCAGGGCCAGAATGGCGATCGGGGCGTCGGCAGGGTTAGCCTTGCGATAATTCGGATTGCTTGGAAGGTTGGCGGGAAGCTGGCTGCGCGCGGCGTTGATCGCGGCCTGGACATCGCGTGCCGCAGCGTCGATATTCCGGTTCAGATCAAACTGCAGCGTGATGCCGGTCGAGCCCAGTTGACTCGACGAGGTCATCTGGTTGACACCCGAGATGCGGCCGAACTGGCGCTCCAGCGGGGTGGCAACTGCAGAGGCCATGGTCTGCGGATCCGCGCCGGGCAATCCAGCGCCCACACCAATCACAGGAAAGTCCACTCTCGGCAGCGAAGCGACAGGAAGATAGTTGAACGCGAGGATCCCCGAGAGCAGCAGCGCCGCTGCCAGCAGCGACGTGCCAATCGGACGCCGGATAAATGGACCCGAAATATTCATCGTTCAATCCGCCGATGCATCCCCAGGTGCAGCTTCGTGCGGAATCGGATTGCCGATCCGGTATTTCGCAAAGCGCTGCGCCAGCCGGTCGAACCAGAGATACACCACAGGCGTGGTATACAGCGTCAGCAACTGGCTCAACAGCAAGCCGCCCACGATCGTGATGCCGAGAGGCCGCCTCAGTTCCGCGCCAGTGCCCGGAATCAGCGCCAGCGGCAACCCGCCCAGTAGAGCGGCCATCGTCGTCATCATGATGGGACGGAAGCGCAGCAAGCATGCCTGATAGATCGCCTCCTCCGGAGGCTTGTGCTCCTCGCGCTCGGCCTCAAGAGCGAAGTCGATCATCATGATGGCGTTCTTCTTGACGATACCGATCAGAAGGATGATGCCGATCAGCGCCACCACCGTTAGATCATTGTGCGTGAGTTGAAGTGCAAGGATGGCGCCCACGCCCGCCGACGGCAGGGTCGACAGAATCGTGATGGGATGGATGTAACTCTCGTACAATACGCCAAGCACGATGTAAACCGTGATCACCGCGGCCAGAATCAGCCAGGGCTCGCTGGATAGCGAATTCTGGAAGGCCGCCGCGGTCCCCTGAAAAGCGGTGTGGATGCTCGCGGGCACCTGAATTTCCGTCTCAGCCTGCTGAATCGCGCGCGTCGCCTCGCCCAGGGAAGCTCCCGGAGCAAGATTGAAAGAAAGCGTCACAACCGGAAACTGTCCCTGATGATTGACCGCCAGGGAAGCATTGCTCGACTCCATTCGTGTAAAGGCAGTAAGCGGAACCGGCGCTCCGGACGTGGTTGCAGTCGCCGCGTTTGCGGAGGGCGCGCCAGTGTTTTGTGTCGCTGCGCCGGGACGAACGTAGACGTCCTTGAGTGAATCGGGATTCTGCGCAAAGCTCGGCAAGACTTCGAGCACCACGTGATACTGGTTCAGCTGGGTGAAGATGGTCGACACCTGCCGCTGCCCGAACGCGTCGTAGAGCGTGTTGTCGATGGCTTGCGGGAAAATTCCCAGGCGCGACGCGGTATCACGGTCAATCGTGATGTTCGTTCTCAGCCCGTTGTTGAGCTGATCCGTGGCCACATCGCGCAACTCCGGCAGGGTTCGCAGTTTGTCGACCAGTTTTGGCGTCCACTGTGCCAATTCCTGGGCATCCGCATCTTCCACCGAATATTGGAATTGCGTGCGGCTCACGCGATCTTCTACGGTCAAATCCTGCACCGGCTGCATATAGAGTGTGATGCCGTCCACCTTTTCCAAGTCCGGCTGCAGGCGCCGGATGATTGTCGAGGCATCATCGCTGCGCTGATCGCGCGGCTTCAGATTGATCTGGATGCGCCCGCTGTTCGGAGTCGGATTCGTGCCGTCCACCCCGATGAAAGACGAAAGACTCTCCACATCCTTGTCCTGCAGGATGACTTTCGCCAAAGCCTGCTGCCGCTGAGTCATAGCTTCGAAGGAAACGCTGTCGGGAGCTTCTGAAACGCCTAGGATCACACCCGTATCCTGGACGGGAAAGAATCCCTTGGGAACAATGACGTACAGAATCAGAGTCAGCACCAGCGTCCCGAAGGTCACCAGCAAGGTTGCGGTCTGGTGCTTCAACACGAATTTCACGGTGCGGCCGTAGAAGGCGATAACGCGGTTGTAGTAGCGTTCTGTAACTTCGTAAAAACGCCCGCGCTCGCCTTCCTTCCGATGCTTGAGCAGCTTGGCACACATCATGGGCGTCAGGCTCAACGACACACCGGCTGAAACCAGAATCGTCACCGCCAGCGTCACAGCAAACTCGCGGAAGAGCCGGCCCACAATGTCGCCCATGAACAGCAGCGGAATCAGCACCGCAATCAGCGAGACCGTCAAAGAAACAATCGTGAACCCGATCTGCCCCGATCCCTTGAGGGCCGCCTCCAGCGGCGTCTCGCCAGCCTCAAGATAGCGGTCGATGTTTTCGATCATCACGATAGCGTCGTCCACCACGAAGCCGGTGGAGATGGTCAACGCCATCAGTGTCAGGTTGTTCAAACTGTAGCCGAGCACGTACATCACGCCGAATGTTCCGACCAGCGAGAGCGGCACCGCCACGCTCGGAATCACCGTCGCCGCAAAATTGCGAAGGAACAGGAAGATGACCAGCACGACCAGCGCGATGGTCAACATCAACTCAAACTCGACATCCTTCACCGATGCACGGATGGTGGTCGTCCGGTCAGTCAGAATCTGTATCTTCACCGCCGAAGGCAGCGACGCCTGCAATTGCGGCAGCAGCTTCTTGATCCGGTCGACCACGCTGATGATGTTCGCCCCGGGTTGGCGCTGAATGTTGACGATAACCGCCGGGGACAGGTTCATCCACGCGGCCAGCCGGCGGTTCTCGGTTCCGTCAATAACGTTGGCAACGTCGCTCAGGCGTATAGGAGCACCGTTGCGATAAGCAATGACAATGGGTTTGTACTGCCCGCCGGAAACCAGCTGATCATTCGCGCCAATCGTGTACGACTGCCGCGCGCCATCGATCACGCCCTTGGCCTGGTCGACGTTCGCTTGCACGAGTGCGGCCCGGAGATCCTCAAGGCTGAGCTCATAGGAAGCGAGCGCGGTCGGGTTTGCCTGAATGCGTACCGCGGGTTTTTGTCCGCCGCTGATCGAAACCAGCCCC
>WNFA01013967.1_pt1 | contig 12894 bp, 11 predicted proteins | sample 5400481 | NCBI WGS metagenome assembly WNFA01 (sample SAMN13153340, study PRJNA577476) | soil metagenome | isolation source: 120 cm saprolite under Douglas fir tree site 2 hole 1 replicate 2 | place: USA:California | collected 2015-04-18 | reverse complement strand
AAGACCGAGGTGCCGCTCGTGTCCTGCGCGAGCGTCTGGCTGAGCTTGCCCTGCGCGAGCGCGTACTCGACCCCGAACTGGAGCGTCTTGTCGAGGGTGATCTCCGCGATGTTCACCTCGAGCAGTACCTGGCGCGGCACCACGTCGATCTTCTTCAGCACGTCGGCGATGAGCTGGTAGTCGCGCTTGGTGGCGAGCACGACCAGCGAGTTGGTGACCGGGTCGGCGACGATGCGCACCTCCTCCTTGAAGATCGACGGCGGACCCTGCGGCTGACCGGGCGCGCCTGCCCCGCCGGGCGTGCGGCCGGGAAGCGAGATGCCGCGCGCTGCCGTCGCGCCGCCGGGCGCACCCGGCGCACCGCCGATCGCGCCGGCTGCGGCGCCCCGCCCGCCGCCGAGCTGCCCGCCGCGGCCGGCGCCGCCCAGGCCGCCGGCGCCACCGACGCCCGCGCCGCCGATCCCGCCGGCCTGCTGCGGCGTGATCCCGCCGCCCGTCTGCCCGAGGCCGCCCGCGCCTGCCCCGCCGATGCCACCCCGCCCGCCGCCGAGCGTACCGGCGCCACCGCCGACGCCCGCGCGTCCGCCCGACACGCCGCCCGCGCCGAAGAGCCCGACCCCGGCCGGCGCGGCGCCCGGTGCACGTCCGCCGATGCCACCCCCGGCGCCGCCGCCTCCTCCTCCGAAGAGCTCGTTGAGCACCGAGGCCAGATCCTCCGCCTTGGCGTTTTCCACGTTGTAGACGAACGTCTGCCGTCCCGCGCCCTCCTCGGGCGGGATGTCGAGCAGGCGGAGCCAGCGCTCGATCTCGTCGAACACCGTCCGGTCGAAGGCCACCGCGACCAGCGAGTTGAGCCGTGAAAGGGGCACGATGTAGGCCCCGCCCTCGCCCTCCCCGGTGGGCGTGACGCCGTAGGGAGCGAGGAGTCCCAGGATCTCGTCGGCCAGCTCCTGGGGGTCACCGTGCACCACCTTGAAGACGCGCGTGTGGAGGTTGTGGAACACGTCGCTGTCGAAGGTGTCGACCAGCTCGCGCAGCCGGGAGATGTTCGACGGCAGGTCGGTGATCACCAGCAGGTTCGCGCGCGCGTACGAGAGTACGTCGCCGCCGGGCGTGACGAACGGCTGGAGGATGTTGGCCATCTCGTCGGACGAGACGTGCCGCACGGGCACCACCTCGATGGCGAAGGTGTCCTTCTCGACGAAGCCCGAGCGAGTGGCCTTCGAACGCGGGATGATGGCGCGCGTCTTCGCCTCGGCGACGGGCAGGATCTGGTACACATCGCCCACCTTCACGGCGGCGATCCCGTTGTTGCGCAGGATCTGGTTCAGCAGGGGCCAGAGATCCTCGCGCGCGATCTTGCCCGCCGTGCGGATGGTGACCTGGCCCTCGATGCGGGGGTCGATCGTGTAGCTGATGCCGAGCGCGGTGGCGAGGCTGTGGATCACCTCGCGGATGTCGGCGCGCTCGAAGTTGAGGACCATCGCCTCTTCCTCGCCGAGGGGGGCCTCGTCGGAGGCGGGCGGCGGGCTCTGCGGGGCCGCCGGCAGCGCGGCCGGCGGCAGCGTCGTGGGCGGCGTGGGGGAGACGGCGGGGGCGTTGGTCGCCGGCCTGGCGGGTGCCGCGGCCGGCGGCGGCGCCGGTGCGGTCGAGGGCGGCGTTACCGGCACGATGGTCGGCGGCGGCGCCGGCGCATTCTGCGCGCGCGCGGGTACACCTGCGATCGTGGCCGCCAGCAGGATTGTCGGTAGGCATCGCCCCTTCAAGGCACCCTCCTCGGTCCGCACTCAGCGCGGTTTGTGCCGCTTGTCGTTCTGTTTGAGCTGATCGAGCTTCTGCCGCACTTCCGAGGGAAGCTGCGCGGTTGCCGGCGTCGGGGAGCCGGGTACCGGCGCCATCGCCGGCACCGGCGCCGCCGGCGCGGCGGGAGCGCGCGGCTTCACACCCACCCCGGCAGCGGGCGAGGGTCCCTGCGGCCCGGCCGCCGGGGATGCCACCTGGGCCGCCTGCCCCGGCCTGGCCACCACCGCCGGCCGCGGCCCCGGCCCCGGCGCGCTCGGCTGGGCCTTACCCTTGTCGAGGCTGAGGGGCATGTTCACCATGTCACCCGACGGCGAGGCGAGCATCACCGCGGCCGGGCCGATTGCCTTGACCGTGTAGCCCTGCACCTGGTCCCCGACGCGCAAGCGCTTCGTCGTGGCCGGGTTCTGCGAGGCATCGTTCACGAACACCTCGCGGTCCTTGCCGAAGATGCGCACGCCCACCACGGTCACGTTGTCGGGCGGCTTGGTGACCGGCGCGACGGCGGTGGCCGTCTCGTCCACCGTGGGGGGGTGGCGGCTCGGGTCGAAGAGGTCCTTCTCGGAGATCGCCGTGACCAGCAGGGCCGGCGTCTGCTGCGCCGTCGCGCCGCCCTTCTCCACACGCGCGCGCTTGCCTTTCTCGCGCGCCTCCGGCGCCGCCGCGGGTGGCGCCGCGCCGGGAGCGGCCGCCACCACGTCCTCCTTGTGTCGGTCCGTCGGGAACCCGCTCGCCCACGTGCGCGCGATCTCGAAGCCCACCAGGGCGACGATGATCCCGAGCAGCGTGTTGACGATCGCCCAGCGCCGCATCAGCTGGCCGTCGGCGCCGGGGCGGCCGGCGCGGTCGGGGGCGGCGTGAGCGGCTCGGGTGCGGCAGCCGTCGGCGAGGGCGCGGTGGTGGTTGACGCGGGCGACGTGGTCGTCGCCCCGGGCATCGTGGTCGGCGGGACGGCCTCGGGCGCCGGGACCGGCGGCTCCACCTCGCCCCCGGGCAGGGTCGCGGTGGACGGGACCGGCAGCGCCTCGGCGTCGGGCGCGCTCGCGGTGGGCTCGCCCTCCCCTTCGCCCGGCTCGGCCTCGGCCTTCTTCGCCTGCTCGCCCTCGAGATAGCCGTTCACCTCGACCGTCGCCGAGAGCGTGCGCGGACCCTTGGCCCCCGCGATGGCGCCCCGCCGGCTGATCTCGATGAACGGGATCGAGAGCTGCTGCGGACCGTACTCGAGCCCGGAGAGCAGCTCGGCGAGGGGTCTCAGCTCGCCCGAGAGCGTCAGCCGGATGGCGATCTTCCGGAAGGGATCGGCCGGCTCCTCCTTCATCACCTGGGTGCTCTGCACGGTGACCCCCTTCTCGGCGGCGAGCGAGTTGGCCCGCTCCTGGAGCGCCGCGGCGCCGAGCGTGCCGCTCGACCCGGGCAGCAGGCGCTGCTTCGCCTGCGCGAGCTTCTGGCGCTGGTCGTCGCGCTCGGCGCGCAGCCCGTCGGCGGCCGCGAGGAAGCGCCTGGCGTGCTCGAGCTGGTCCAGGCCCTCCGCGATCTCCCTCTTCACGGCCTGGCGGTAGCCGATCACGGGCTTCACCACGCCCAGGTAGAGGAGCGAGAGCGCCACCAGCACACCGACACCGCCCCAGATGCGCCGGTCGCGGTCAGAGCGCGCCGCGTACCAGCGCACGGCCTGGGCCCAGAGCGCCCGCCAGTTCACTTCCCGACCTCCGCGGCCAGCGAGAAGCGGTCCTTGTCCCCGACACGCGTCGTCGGCGAGGTGAAGCTCACGTTCTTGAAGTGCTTCGACTTCTCGAGCGCGGCGATCAGGTCCGAGGCGGAGCGCGCCTGCCCGTCGAGCGTCAGCCGCCCCGCGCGCAGGTTCAGCGCGGTCAGGTACGCGTCGGTCGGGATCAGGTCGGAGAGCTCCTTCAGGAGCGCGGTGATGCGCTTCTCCTGCCCGGCGACGAGGATGTCGTTCTGCCGCCTGAGGCCGTCGATCTCGTCCTGGAGCGCCTTCACCTGCTTCACCTGCGGCTCGACCCGCGCCAGCTCGTCCCGCACGCGCCGGCGGTTGAGCTCCTCACGTACCAGGGTGCTGCCACCCCACACCAGGAGGAGCACCCCGAGCACCGCGACCATCACGACGGTCGCCAGCGACAGGCCCTCCTCGGCGCCCCGGCGTCCCTCGGCCGGGAGGAGGTTCACCGGCACCGTCCCCTCGCGGACCGCGTCGAGCGCCGCACCCAGGGCGGGGAGGAGCGCCGCCTCGTGCGACGCGAAGAACTCCGGCGGCGCCTCGAGCCGGCCGGCCGCGAGCGCGAGAAGATCGCCGTCCCCGAGTGCTGGCAGCTCGGGCCCGGCGCCGTTGGCGAGGTGCCAGCGGTAGAGCCGCACGTCCTCCGGCGCCACGAAGCCGTCGGCCAGCTGGCGCGCGAGCGAGCGCGAGAGGTCGCCCGACGCCGCCACCCGGCTCGCGGGCATGAGCTGGCTGGCCAACAGATGCCCCTCCTTCAAGAGCGCCAGCTCGACCGCCTCGTCGCTCGCGACGAGGAGACTGACCGGGCCCGCCCCCTCGCCGCAGCAGAAGGCCAGGTAGTCGGCGATCGCCGTCGAGGCGAGCACGATCCCGCGCGGCCTCACGAAGGCGTCCTCGAGCGCCTCGAGATGCACGCGTACCACCTCGCGCGAGATGGACGTCAGGAGGATCTCGAGCCGGTCGTCGCCGACCGGGCGCACCGAGTAGTCGAAGTAGACCTGGTCGCGCGGCAGCGCCACCAGGTGCTCGATCTGATACTCGAGCACCTGCTCCAGGTTCTCGCGCGCGGCCACCGGCAGGAGGATGCGGTTGCACGCGGCCAGAGCGCGCGGAAGGCAGAGGTAGGCGCGGCGCGTGTCCACCTGGTGCTCGCCCGCGAAGGCGAGCACCGCCTGCGCGAGGGCCTGCCGGCGCTCGGCGGGGTGCGTCGCCGGCGGCAGGGGGTAGGTGCGCGCCTGGCGGAGCGCCACGCTGAAGAAGCGCTTCACCACGTGCGCGAGCGCCACCTCGTGCGCGCTCACGTAGATGCCGAGGCCGTCGAGAAAGTCGGCCCGGCGGAGGCGCTGGGTGAGCTCGCCGAGGGTCACGACCTGTCCCTCGCGGGCGGCGGGCCGCCGCCGGGGAGGCCCCCGCTCCAGGGCGCCCGATCGAGCCAGCGGATGATGCGCGTTCCCTCGGTCGAGGGCGCGGCCAGGTCGGCGATCACCTCGACGTGCGACTGGTTGCGCTCCGCGCGGAGATCGCCCCGCGCCGAGATCGTCACCAGGTGCGGCGCGCTCGTGTTGTCGTCGATCAGCACCACCAGGGCGGGGTCGATGGAGGCGAGCTGGGCCTTCACCTGGTCCTGGATGGGCACCCCGGCATCGCGCTGCTCGATCAGATCTCCGGCCGCCGCGGTGTCGATGCCGAGAAGGACCTGCAGGACGGCCGCCGGCGCCGTGACGACCGAGACCCTGGCGCTCCGGTTGTAGACCGAGAAGACGTCGCGCAGCCCGGGAATGCCCTCGCCGCCGTAGAAGAGCTGCGGGGTGATGCCGCGCACGAGGAGCAGCTCCTCGGGGGAATCGAAGAAGGCGTTCTTGGCGCGGTAGGGCACCCGCCGCTTCAGGTAGTACTCGCTCTCGGCGCCGTGGGCGCGCCGCAGGCTGTCGTGGTCGCGCCAGTCGAGGATCGAGTCGACCACCGTGTCGATCGCGTTCTGCGTGCGCCGGTCGATGCTGGCCGTCGGACCGCCCGGCACGAGAAGATTGGTGAAGATGCGCCGCAGCAGCACCTCGTTGGCCTTGTTGAGCGAGATGCGGCCGCCCTCGTCGACCATGCGCACCGCCCAGCGCCCGCCGGCGAAGTCGCCCTCGTGCCACTGGCCGTCCACCGGGACGAGCGGCCCGTCGTCGTCATCGTCGAGCGTGTGCGGCAGCGCGTTGTTCGCGGCCGTGGCGGCGCCGGCCGGCGTGCCCGGGTTCTGCTGCTCGCGCCGGCGCTCGGCGTCGAAGATGGCCGCGTTCATGCCGGCCAGGGCCAGGTAGTAGCCGCGCGTCTCGTCGGCCAGGTTGACGGACGCCATCGCGTCGTCACGCATGTAGCGGGCGAAGTCGAGCCCGAGCACCCCGAGGATCATGAACACCCAGAGGACGAGGAGGAGCGCCACGCCGCGCTCGGCGCGCCGCTCAGTCCGCACCGTCGTCGTCCTCGCCGCCGCCGGACAGGCCCCCGCTCCCCGACGTTCCGCTGGTGCCCTCCTCGTCCTCGTCGACGTCGTTGTCCTCGTCCTCGTCGTCGAGGAAGCCGGCGCCGCCCTCCTCGCCGTAGTGCGCCGCCATGACCGGGATCTCCTGCCCCCAGGTCCGCACCTCGAGTCCCGGGATGCCGTCGACCAGGACGCGCACCGCCACGGGCAGGAGATCCTCCTCGTCGTGGCCGTTCCAGTCGGTGCGCCACTCGGGCTCGACCCCCTCGTAGAAGAGGTACTCGAACTTGAGGGCCGTGAACCCCTCGAGGAGGACCGCCGAGTGCAGGCCCGGCTTGTCGACCGGATCCCGCCCGAGCGCGTTGGTCGAGAAGAACGGGCTCTCGCTGATCACCAGGCGCGGCGGGTCGTCGATCACCTGGTAGACCACGCGGGTGAGCCCGCCTCCGCCGTCGAGCCCGGCGGCGGTGATGAACGCCATCGAGGTCGCCGTGCCCATGAAGAAGACGTACTCCTCGTCGTCGCGGTTGCGCGTCGGTCGCCACGCGCAGGCGTTGCGCCGCGACCACCGCCACCTCTCCCCGCTCCATCGCCCGGATGCCCAGATGGAAGGCGCCGTAGCAGATCACGGTGACGAGCGCGAGCGCCGTGAGCGCGATGACGATCTCGAGGAGCGTGAAACCGCCCCGCGGCGTGCGCCTACTCATTCTCGGGGGCCATGCGCAGGCTCTTCAGCGTGTAGGTCTTGGCGCCCGAGCCGTCCTGCCAGACGACGTCGACCTCGAGGTAGCGGAGCGAGTGCTCGGACTGGAAGTCGAGGGCCTTCTCGCTCAGACCCTCCGCGGCGCCGGCGTGGCGGACCACGACGTGCGTGCGGAAGCCCTCGGCGCTGTCGCGGTCCTCGTCGTGGTCGCGGATCTCCGGGGAGGCGATCAGCGCGTCCATCGCCGCGCGGGCCGCCAGCACGGCGCGCGACTGGCGGCTGGCGCGGCTCTGCATGCGCAGGCTCGCGCCGAAGATCTGCAGGCAGAAAACCACGCCGACGCCGAGGATCGCGAGCGCGACCGCGACCTCGATGAGCGTGAAACCAAAATTCCCGGGGGCCCGTGCAGTACTCGCGGTCATCCCGTGGCGTCTCCCACGTGGACGGTGCCGAGGAGGGGGTCGAGCTCGACCTTCAGGCGGTGCTCGCGGCGATCGCGGCGGCTGGCGACGACGACCTCGGCGCCGCTGGTGCTCCCGTTGGGGAAGAAGAGGATCTGCACCACACCCTCGCCGAACTCCTGCCCGCCGCGCACGTCCTCGATCACGGCGCGATCGGTGAGCACCGCCCAGCGGCCCCAGGCGGTGGTGTGGATGCTGTTCTGCACGGTGTCGATGACCAGCTCCTGCGGCTGGCCGAGGGCCACCGCCTCGCCGCGGCAGAAGTGCATGGTGGATGCGATCTGGCGCGCCGCGCGGCGCACCTCGCGCGCCTCGAAGCCGCCCTCGATCATGGGTACGACGAGCGCGCTCCCGATGGCGATGATGAGAAGCACCACGACCATCTCGACGAGCGTGAAGGCGCGGCGTCCGCTCACCCGGTGTTGCCTTCCCAGCTGGTGATGTCGCGGTTGTCGCCGTCGCCGCCGGGCGCGCCGTCGGCGCCGTAGGAGAGGAGGTCGTAGGGGCGGCCACCCTCGCCCGGGCTGCGGTAGTAGTAGGGGCGGTTCCAGGGGTCCTGGGGGACGTCCTTCTTGAGGTACGGCCCGTCCCAGCGGTCGATCCCGAACGGCCGCTGACGAAGCGCCGCCAGGCCCTCCTGGGTGGTCGGGTAGCGGCCGACGTCGAGGCGGAAGGTGTCGAGCGCCGTGCCGAGCAGCTCGATCTGGGCGACGCCCGCCTTCCATTGCGCCTTCTGCCCCTGCTTGATGAAGCTCGGGGCGACCAGCGCCGCCAGCACCCCGATGATGAGCATCACGACCATCATCTCGATGAGCGTGAAGCCCGATTCCCATCTCCGTCTACGCATGGCTGGACTCCTTTACATCGGCAGATCGTTCACGCTGAAGATCGCCGACAGCATGGAGATCACGATCGTCCCGACCCCGAGGCCCATGATGAGGATGAGCACCGGCTCGAGGAGGCGCGTGAACTGCTGGATCTGGACCCGCACCTCGCGGTCGAAGTGGTCGGCGACGCGGACCAGGAGCTCGTCAAGCTTGCCGGTCTCCTCGCCGACCGCGATCATCTGCACGGCGAGCGGCGGGAAGACGCCGGAGCGGGCGAGCGGGTCGGCGACGCCCGCGCCCTCGCGCACGCCGACCTCGACCTCGCCGAGCGAGCGCGCGATCACCTGGTTGCCCGCCACCTCCTTCACGATGCCGAGCGCCTGGAGCATGGGGACGCCGCTCTTGAGCAGCGTGCCGAGCGTGCGTGCCAGGCTCGCGACCTCCATCTTGCGGAGCAGCGGTCCGACCAGCACGAGACGCAGCTTCCACTGGTCCCAGGAGTAGCGCCCGCGCGGGGTGCGGATCGAGTAGCGCACGCCGCCCGCGATCAACCCGACGGCGCCGAGGCCCGCCCACCAGTAGCCGCGAATCAGGTCCGACAGCCCGATGAGCAGGCGGGCCTGGAGCGGCACCGCCCGGCCCATCTCGGAGAACAGGACCGTGAACTTGGGGAGCACGTAGACGAGCAGCACCATGATCGACACGCCCATCGCGCAGGTGAGGAGCGCCGGGTAGGTGAGCGCCGCACGCACCTCGTCGCGCAGCTGCTGCCCGCGCTCGAGGTACTCCGAGAGCCGTTCCAGCACGAGCTCCAGGAACCCGCCGATCTCACCCGCGCGGATCATGTTCACGTAAAGGGGCGGGAAGACGCGGTGCTGACCGAGCGCCTCGGCGAGCGACTTGCCACCCTGCACGGCGTGCAGCACCTCCTCGAGGATGCGCCTCAGCTCCGGGTTGTCGGCCAGCTCCGCCAGGGTGGCGAGGCTGCGGTCGAGGGGCAGGCCCGACGACACGAGGGCCGTCAGCTCCTGCGTCATGATCAGGAGGTCACGCCCCTTGACGCGCCGGCGGCCGAAGGCCGGCAGGGCGGGCAACGCGACCCCGCCCGCGCGCGGGCGCGCACCCTCCCCCGAGGCGACGGCGATCGGGATCAGGCCGCGATCGTGCAGGCGCGCGACGACCGCCGGCACCTCGCCGGCCTCGATCGTCCCCTCGACGACCTTCCCCTGCTGATCAACCGCGCGATACTGGAACTGTGCCACCAGGGCTCCTCACGCCGCCGCCCGTCCTCCACACCACCTCAGGGAGGCTAAAGTGCGGGAAAATCATTGTATTCATACACCCACGGTCGGCACCTTTTCAACTTCGAAGGGGCCCTGGCAGACCACCTCGGCGGCCCCTTAGACTCGAAATCAGAGCGCCCGCTTCAAGCCGGGAGGCGCACGCGGCCGTCCATGCTCCGCGGCGGCTCCAGGCCGAGCAGCGCCAGGATTGTGGGCGCCAGGTCGATGATGTCGAGGCCGTCGGTCGGCACGCCCGGACGGTTCATGAAGAAGAGCGAATCGGGGTAGGTGTGCATGCCGGTGAGCGCGCTCCGTCCGAAGACCTCGCGCCGGGCGAGCGCGCCCTTCGGGTCGTAGCCGTCGGCGAAGTGGACGACCAGGTCGGGGGCCGCGTCGAGCTGGGGGCCGTGGTAGAGCTCGTCGCGCGCGAAGACGCGCGGCACCGGCCGGCCGCCGGCGGGCGCGCCCGGTGTGTCGTCGTGGAGCGAGAGGAGCCCGCTCCGCACGCGCGCGAGGAGGTCCTCCGCCTCGGCGGGTCCCACCGTGCCGAGCGGGAAGCGCCCCCGGCGGTGGACGTAGACGCGGCCCGGGTCGAGGACGAAGACCTTGCTCGCCGGGTCCACGTCCGCGAGCCCCTTCGGCGTCTCGCTGGTGAAGCGGAGGAGCCCCTCGGCGCGCAGCCATGCGTTCGGGTAGAACTCGCGGTGGATGAGCGTGTGCCCGTGGTCGGCGACCACCAGGAGCGGCGCGCCGGGTGGGAGCGCGTCCAGCAGCGCGCCGAGCACGTCGTCCAGGCGGCGGTAGAAGTCGAGGAAGCGCGCGTGGTGCGGCGCGGCGGGGTCCGCGTACTGGCTCCAGAAGTAGTGGTGCAGCCGGTCGCACTCGGTGATCACGCCGATGAAGAGGTCCCACGGCTCGTCGCCCAGGAGCCGGAGGTACACGCGGCGGCGCGCCTCGAGCGTCGCCGCCAGGTCGGCGAAGAACGCCTCCGGGCGCCGGTCGGCGTCGAGATAGTCGACGTCGATCCGGTAGCCGTCCTCCTTGAGGCGCGGGAGCAGTTCCGCGGGATACACGGCGCGCTCGAGGTTCACGGCGACGAACCCCGAGACGAGCACCCCGTGGAGGGCGCGCGCCGGATAGGGGTTCGGGACGTTCATCACGATCGAGCGCTTGCCCGCCCGCCCGGCGACGTCCCACAGCGTCTCGCTGCGCACGTTGCCGAAGTTGGGGAAGAACATGGTGAGCGTGCCCGGCTTCACGTCCGTGAAGCCGTAGATGCCGTGCTTGCCGGGGTTCTGCCCGGTCATGAAGCCGGTCCACGACACGCTCGAGATGGTCGGGATGGACGAGCGCATGGGCGCCGCGGTGCCGGTCGCGAGCAGCGCCCCGAGCCGCGGCATCACGCCGCGCGCCGCGAGGTCCTGCACCAGCGGCAGGCCGACGCCATCGAGGCCGATCACCGCCACGCGCGCTGCCGGGGCCGCGCTCCGGCCGCCGCGCCGGAGCCGGTCGAGGAGGCTCAGCCTAGACCTCCTCCTGCGTGACGCGTACCACCTCGGCCACGGTGGTGACGCCGGTGCGGACCTTTTGCCAGCCGTCTTCGCGCAGCGTTCTCATCCCTTGCTGCACCGCCGCGTCCCTGATGATGTCCGCCGACGAACGCTTGAGGATGAGCGGGCGGACGACCTCGTTCACCAGCAGCAGCTCGTAGATGCCCGAGCGGCCGCGGTATCCGGTCTGCGAGCACTCCTCGCACCCCTTGCCCTCGACCGCCTGCGCCCCGCCGTCGCCGCCGATCTCGCGCAGCACCCCGGCCGCCAGCTCCGCGGGCTGGCGGCACTTCTTGCAGACCTGCCGCACCAGGCGCTGCGCCAGCACGCCGAGCAACGAGGACGCGAGCAGGTAGTCCTCGACCCCCATCTCGAGGAGGCGCGACACGGCGCCCGCGGCGTCGTTGGTGTGCAGGGTGGAGAACACGAGGTGGCCCGTCAGCGCCGCCTGGATCGCGATCTCGGCCGTCTCGGCGTCGCGGATCTCGCCCACCATGATGACGTCGGGGTCCTGGCGCACGATGGAGCGCAGGCCGTTGGCGAAGGTGAGCCCGATCTGCGGCTTCACGTGGATCTGGTTCACGCCGAAGAGCTGGTACTCGACCGGATCCTCGATGGTGATGATCTTCTTCTCCGGCGAGTTGATCTTGTCGAGCGCGCCGTAGAGCGTCGTCGTCTTGCCGCTGCCGGTGGGACCGGTCACCAGGATCATGCCGTACGGCTTGGTGATCAGCCGGTCGAACTGCGCGAGCGTGTCCTCGGGGAAGCCGAGCGAGCCGAGCGTGACGACGATGCTCGAGCGGTCGAGGATGCGGAGCACGACGCTCTCGCCGTAGAGCGTCGGCAACGTCGAGACGCGGAGATCGATCTCCTTCCCCATCGTGCGCAGCTTGATGCGGCCGTCCTGCGGCAGGCGGCGCTCGGCGATGTTCAGCTTGGCCATGATCTTGATGCGCGACACGATGGCGGCCTGGAGCCGCCGCGCCGGCGCCTCGACGTCGTGCAGCACACCGTCGATGCGGTAGCGGACCTTGAGCTCGTTCTCGAAGGGCTCGATGTGGATGTCCGAGGCGCGCTGCTCGACGGCGCGGCTGATGAGCAGGTTGACGAAGCGGATGACCGGCGCCTCGGAGGCCAGGTCGCGCAGGTGGTTGACGTCCTCCTCGTCGTCGCTGAAGATCTCGAGTTCGGCGTCGGCCGGCTCCGCCGCCGTGCCGTCGGCGGTGGCGCCGCCGTAGATGGTCTCCAGGCCCTCGAGCACGTCGCGCTCGCGCGCCAGGCGCGGCTCGATCTGCAGGCCGGTGGCGAGCTGGAGGGCCTGGATGGCGTAGTAGTCGGCGGGGTCCGACATCGCCACCGTGAGCGTGCCGTTCTGCTGCGCGAGCGGCAACACCTTGGCGTGCTTCAGGAACTTCAGGTTCAGGCCACCGAGGGGCACGGGCGCGGTCGGGAAGTCGCGCCGGTGGATCGCCTCCACGCCGAGGTAGGTCGAGAGCAGCGGGATCAGGTCCTCCTCGGAGATGAAGCCCAGGTCGAGGAGGAGGCGCTCGAGCCGCTCGCCCCGCTCCTGCTGCAGGCGCTTGACCTTTCGCAGGTCGTCCTGGCTGATGCGCCCCTGCTCGAGGAGGAGCTGCTCGAGCGTGCGGTGCTGAAGCTCCATCGAAATGAGGATACTCGCGCGTCCTGTGAGCGGCAAGCAAGGGTACGCCGGCGCCGGTCAGCGCCAGGAGACAGAACTTCAGGTTTCCGCGACGCGCCCGCGCCAGTCCTCGAGAAGCGCCCCGAGCGTATCGCCGAGCCCGATGCGGGGCCGCCACCCCGTATCGGCCGTCGCCCGCTCGTGGCTGCCCACGATGCGCGGCACATCGACCGCCCGCTTGAGCGCGGGATCCGACTGCACCCGCACCGGCACGCGAGCGTGCGTGCGCAGGATGGCGATCACCTCCGCGATGCTCACCCCCTCGCCCGAGCAGAGGTTGTACGCCTCCGCTGCCCGCCCCCGCTCGAGCAGCGCCACGTAGCCCGCGGCGATGTCGCGCACGTCGGAGAAGTCGCGCACCGGGTC
>WNFA01005769.1_pt1 | contig 12896 bp, 12 predicted proteins | sample 5400481 | NCBI WGS metagenome assembly WNFA01 (sample SAMN13153340, study PRJNA577476) | soil metagenome | isolation source: 120 cm saprolite under Douglas fir tree site 2 hole 1 replicate 2 | place: USA:California | collected 2015-04-18 | reverse complement strand
GTCCAAGACGACCAGAAACGCGGACCCCCGCGACTGCAAACCATCCCTCAACCGATCGAGCAACTCTCCTACAGCCAGCCCAGTAAAAGGGACCTCCTGTCCCAGCGCACGGCAGAGATCAGCGATAACACGATAGTTTGTGCCTGAAAGCCGACAATTCACATAGCTAGTATCAACAGCGCGGCCGTAGTCTCTTGCCTTCTTCTGCAACCTATCCAAGACGAACCTTGCGACGATAGTCTTTCCTGTCCCGGTCTTCCCGTAGGCAAAAATGTTGGACACACGTTCCTTCGATAGTGCTGGGGCCAAGACGGACCCAAGGCGTTGGATCTGTTCTTCTCGATGGGGAAGGCTTGCGGGCATGTAGTCGTGTCTTAGGAGATTTCTGTCCTTGAAGATCTGTCCTCCTGAGAGCACCTGTTCAAAAATGAGATCTAGACCTTGCTGCGACAAACCGTTAGAACACTTTGAATAATTCCACAGTCATTGTTCCAGTGGAATTAAGGGTTCCCGTACATGGATTTCGACTGGACCAACTAAACCCGTCACACCCACCCCCAAGTTTCCAGTGCAATAATTAATCGCAGATTGAAGGGTGAGTTGGCCTGTTGAGATTATTACTCCAATTGGTCATCAGGCACTTTTGCAGATTTATGCTATCCTGTATACTATCGCCGATGATACACTACAAAACAATCATTGTAACTACACTTGAAGCTGCATTACAATTGTTTCCAGAGGAAAGAGAGGGGTATGGGAGTCGTCTATTCCCCCATCGAATTGACGATGATTGTTCGAGCGCGCGGTCGAACGTCAAGTTCGACCAGCACGATCTGCTGCCAAGTTTCCAACATCAATTTCTTTTCCACGAAAGGCACCGAAAGATCAGGTCCAATCAAGGAAGCTCTTAACGTGAGAATGACCGTTTCCATCATGCCATCGCCTTTCGTGCTCGTACGAGCCGTCTCTAGGGGCGACTCTTTCCAGCATGGATGGTAAGTCAACCAGTAGGCCCGGCTCATGCTCGATTGTCGTCAGCGCGGCCGTCGATCCTGGTACAAAGAGGAATACGACACCATTCTTGATGGTTCCATTCTCAACAATTGTTTGCACCTTATCCGTGATGTCCAGAATCTCGCCCTCCTTCTGGGTCGCAAGTCTGACAATGTGGGATTCGAATGTCATGGTCTCTCCAAGTCGGGCAAGGAATTAAGAGTGAAGGACCAGTAAGAGATCCTAGAGTTGTCTAAGGGAAGCGGGGCCAAAGAGCTCTACGTCAAGAAAATCCGTAACGGCTCGGTCATCGACCACATCTCTGCTGGCCACGCTCTCGATGTGCTGAAAATTCTAGGGATTGGCGGCGGTGAGGGGCACATCGTCAGCGTCGCAATGAATGTGTCATCGAAAACCGATAGCAAGAAGGACATTGTCAAAGTGGAAAATCGCGAGCTCAAACCCGGAGAGGTGGACAAGATTGCTCTGATTGCTCCGAGTGCCACGATCAACATCATACGAGACTACGAGGTCGCTGAGAAAACACGCGTCAAACTTCCGGAGTCAATAAGAGGCATCGTCCGATGCGCGAATCCCGCGTGCGTCTCCAACGCAGGAGAGCCCGTTGAACCAAAATTCTTGGTGGAACGACAGGACCCTTTGAGACTGCGATGCTTCTACTGCGTACGTATCATGGAGAAACAAGATGTCCTCAAACAGTTCTAACACACAGATGACTGTCGTAAGAGAACAGGGTGCTATCTCTGAATTGCAGGCGCTCTATCAAGAGAGAAAGGAGGCAATTCAGAAACGGCTGGCAGAATTCAGAGAGGTAATGCAATGGAAAGACGAGGAGGTTTTTGCGGAACTATGCTTCTGCCTTCTAACGCCTCAATCGTCAGCTAAGGTCTGCTGGGAAGCAGTCACCACGCTCAAGAAGCAAACCCTCCTCCTCAAGGGCAAGCCTCCGGAGCTTGAGCCATTCTTGAGAAGTGTTAGGTTTTCTGACAGCAAAGCAAAGTACATTGTTGAAGCCAGGGAAATGTTCTCGAACGATGGCAAGTTGCAGTTGAAATCCAGGATCTCGAGCTTCTACAATCCCTTCGAGCTCCGTGAATGGCTTGTCGACGATGTCAAAGGCCTGGGCTACAAAGAGGCAAGCCATTTTCTGCGGAACATTGGACTGGGAGAAGGGTTCGCCATTCTCGACAGGCACATCCTTCGAAACTTGAACCGGCTCGGAGTAATCACAGAGATACCCGTATCCATAACAAAGAAACGGTATCTGGAAATTGAAGAGAAACTGCGAAGATTCGCAACAGAGATAGGCATACCTATAGCCGATCTGGATCTTCTCTTCTGGTCCAGAGAGACAGGCTGGATCTTCAAGTAGGCAACAGACTTGGGCAAGATTGGGGTTATGGCCGATAAGGAGACGAGCATCTACTTCAAGCTCGGCGGCGTCAAGAACACGTGGGTCGTGAAATCCCGGGAAGAGGCGGTGAAGACCTTTGACGAGATCAAAGCGAAACAACTCGTCTCCCTAGTGATTGCGACAGAGCCCGTCTTCGAATGGATCAAAGACAGATTGGGAAAGAGCAAGAAAGAGATCGAGCTTCCGCTGGTGGTCTCGATTCCGACACGCAAGGGTGGCAAGGCTCAGGTCGACCTGTTGGCGGATTTGATCAAGCGCACTGTCGGCGTAGAAATCAGAGTTCAGTAAGCAGAGTGTCAAGAGACACAGGATGTTCAAATAACGCAGGGTCCCTCTAGAGAGAGTCGGTCTTCTGCAGTGCGGTCCATTGTAGTCGAGTGCGTCGTGCCCACCGCTCCCTCTAGGGCAGACGAAGTCAAGACGATGGCCCGGAGCATCGGCTACGACGTGGTCGATACAGTGATCCAACACCGAAAGAGCTTACACCACACATACTGTATCGGACCCGGAAAGCTCGACGAGGTCAAACAGCTAACATCAGAGAAAAAAATAGAGGCGGTCTTGTTCGCGAACAGACTGCCTGGCTCCCAGGTCTTCAAGATTCAGAAGGTTCTCGGCGGAACTGACATCAATGTCATAGACCGGAACATGCTCATCTTAGAGGTATTCGACCGGCGCGCAATGACGAAAGAAGCAAAACTCCAGATTGAGCTTGCAAAACTCAAGTACACTTTCTCCTGGGGCAAAGAGTTTCTGCGATTGAAGGGCATTCTCGGCGAACAGGTAGGCTGGAGTGGCCCGGGCGAATACCCGTACGCTGATTACGAGAGAGGCGCTCGGAAAAGAATCTCTCACGTAGAGAAGGAGCTGAAGGACGTAAATGCGAAGAGTAAAACTCTCAGGGAACACCGTAGAGAGCTTGGATTCCCAATAGTTGCGTTAGCAGGTTACACGCAGAGCGGGAAGACGACGTTTTTCAACCGGGTTGTTTCAGAGCACAAAGTTACTGGACTGGGTCCATTCACAACGTTGTCAACGTACGCCCGAAGGGTCGACTATAACAGTGGGACGGACGCTTTCAGTTTCATCCTCGTCGACAGCATCGGGTTCATCGAAGACATGCATCCGATAATTCTCAAAGCCTTCAACACTACGCTCGGCGAGATAACTAACTCCGACCTCATTCTATTATTCATCGACATCAGCGAGGACGAAGAAATAGTCTTTCGGAAAATCAACGCGTCAAGCCAGATCTTGAAACAGATCGCCCCTAACGTTCCGCTTCTCGTCTGCATCAACAAAGTCGACAAATCTAATGAGAGCCAACTGGAAGAAGGGAAGGCGCTAGTTTCCAGGCTCTTTCCAGGCGTACCGCAAGTCGCTCTCAGTGCGCTAAAAGGACGTAATACTGAAGAGGTCTTGCGGCTGGGCTACCAGCACCTGAACGGTGGAAGCAAAATGGAAACTCTAGAGTCACCCGCCTCATCATAGTAGATTCAGCAAAACCCTAAAATTCTTCATTGCCATACCAAGAATAACGGTCATCCTAGTTGGAATTACGAAAGCTACAGCGAACCCCGGACGGCACCTTCCTTGTAACGATTCCGAAAGCATGGGCTAAGCGAGTCGGACTCGGAGCGGGATCAGTAGTCTCCTACGAAGAGCGCCAAGATGGAAGATTACTACTGTCCCCGAAGATAGACGAAGAGAGAGCTCCTCTCGAGGTAGTTCTAGATGCGTCTCCATTCGTTAGGCGAGAGATTATCGAGAGATACTTGCTGGGCTATGACATAATCAGAGTCCAATCAAAAGACAGTTTCTCTCCTGAGATTAGAGAAGAAGTCAGACGCACGACCAAACGGCTTGTGGGGCTCGAGGTCTTAGAGGAGGATTCGAAGAGAATAGTTCTCCAATGCCTCGTTGAACCCTCGTTACTGAACCCCGAGCGCATTCTGCGCCGTCTTGAGATGCTTTCCATGCCTATGCAACTCGACTCGGTTCAGGCCTTCGTCTCATCGAACGGGCAACTGGCGAAAGGCGTCGTAGAGAGGGACGAAGAGGTCGACCGCTGGTATTTCCTGCTAGTCCGGCTTGTCAGAGCAGCTATCTCGGACACTTATCTTCTTGAGAAGATCAAAGTCTCCTCAGTGGACTGCCTCGACTTTCGACTACTCGCGAGCTATATCGAAACCTTTGCCGACTATTCAGTAACAATCGCTGAGAACACGCAAGATGGAGTAACCATCCCGAAAGAGGAACAAGCGTTGCTGGAGAAGATTGGGGCGTCGGTGAACGCAATGTATCGGGACGCAGTAGGCTCGGTGCTCTCTCGAGACCTGAAACTAGCTTCATCGGTGGGATCCCGGTTCAAGGATACTAAGAAGCAGCTTTCCGAGGCTGAGGCACGAGTCGCAGGATCAGCGAGACCCCTTGTCAATCATTTGGTGGCGGTCACGATTGCCTTGAACAGAATGTGCGAGATCTCAGTCGACATCTCGGACCTAACAATAACGAGGTAGCGTTCCTCGATAACAGCATAAATCTGGCAGCCTCAACTCGCCTAGATTGCAGGGGAAAGTCTGCTTGTCTGAGGAGATGCGTAGAGCCGTAGGGACTATACTGGAGGCAGGCTTCCAGATGGAGTCCGAGGCCTTCAAGACCCTAGTTGAGAAAGGACGCGAAGACTCGCTCAGACCCCTCGTCGACGAGGTCTTGAAAATGGCGAGTTCCGCTCAGCCGAGGCCACTCTTCATTAGCGCAGATCTAGTTCTGAAGGCGGCTGAACAGCTGGATCTCGTAGCTGGTCTGGTCGCTCCCGTTGAAGAAGGCCTGGGACACGGGCGAAGATTTGCCGAGGATCGGGAGTCGAGACTTGAGGTGGTTTTCGATCCCACTGGCAAGCTTGGAACGGCCGGGGTCTTTGACGATTTTCTCCGATACTTCCGCAGCCGTTTCGAAAAGATGAGCGCTCTGTTTCGACAGAGGATTGACACTAGGAGTGCTGGGACGATCGCTGACGCTCTGGCGGGTGGGACGAATGGGAGAGGACGGTTTGTTGCCATGGTGGTGGAGAAGCGTGAGAAGGCGAATCGGATCTTTCTGACGGTCGATGATTATGACGATGAAGCAACGGTCTTGGTAGGCGACTCGAACTCGTCAGTGTGGCAGACGGCGCGTCGGATTTCTCGAGATCAGGTGTTGTTTCTTGAGACGCGGAAGAGTTCTGGCAAGCTGTTAGTCGCAGAGAATATTGTCTTGCCGGAGATTCCGGATCACAGGCCTGGGCGTGCTAGTGACGAGGTCTACGCCGTGCTGATTTCGGATGTTCATGTTGGGAGTAAGGTGTTCATGGAGGATGCTTTTGGCAGGGTCTTGGGCTGGTTGAAGGGCGAGGTTGGCGGTCCGGACCAGCGGCACATTGCTGATCGCGTCAAGTATGTTATCATCGGCGGGGATCTAGTAGATGGTATTGGAGTCTATCCGCGTCAGGAGGTGGACTTGAAAGTGCCTGATATTTACGAGCAGTATCGGTTGGCGGCGAAGCTTGTCACAGAAATTCCGGAGTACATGGATGTGGTTCTGATTCCGGGGAATCACGACGCGGTCCGACAGGCATTGCCGCAGCCTGCTATTTCCAAGGATTTTGCGGGTCCCGTGTACGACTCTCGGAGGGTCGTGTCGCTAGGTGATCCTGCCGAGGTGCGTCTGGAAGGTGTTGATTTCTTGCTGTTTCACGGGACGAGCCTTATGGATATTCTGAGTTCGGCGCCGGGTTTTGATTACCAGAGGCCGGTCGAGGTTATGGAGTACCAGTTGCGGGCTCGTCACTTGGCGCCGGAGTATGGGAAGTCTACGCCTATTGGTCCCGAGATGGAGGATTGGCTAGTGGTGGAGCGCGTTCCGGACGTATTCCAGTCAGGACACATTCACGTGCCAGGGTCAGGAGTGTACCGTGGGACGACGATTGTGAATAGTGGAGCGTGGCAGGGGCAGACGGATTATCAGAAGAGGATGGGTCTGGTGCCTCAGCCGGGGCTCTTGCCGGTAGTTAATCTTCAATCGTTGCAGGTCCGGATGATGGACTTCCGGTCAGAATAGACGCGCAGGATAGAGAGTGGCTTTGAAGACTCCACGTGGGTCTATTGTGGACTGACGGTGTTCACTTCGTTTTCATGGACGTTTTTTCGACGCCCTGTTTCGCGGGTCCTCGTATCCCGGTTATAGAACGCTTATGCCCGCGTTCATCCCTTGCCCCTGTGTAAGCGCTTGGGAGATTATCGCAGTGCCCAATGACGGTGATAGAGGCGAGCTGTATGCAGAGCTGGAAAGGGCCTGCGACGAACTAGACAAGACCCTAGAGATGTTGAAGAAGGCAGGCTACACTCTCCGAGAGTTCTCCAAGGTCCTAGAAGCGGACCCCACTGGCATACTGGTCACCCATTACCCGACGGGCTACATGATCTATCCTGACGAGATCAACAAGACCCCTTGGGAATATCCATCCCTAAGGCCAGTTGTTGACCTGGACTATCTCGTTGAATTGCTGAAGAGAGCTCGTCAGTTGAAACGGGCCAAGATAGAGATTGAGAGAAGACTCGGAAAGAGGCTCGTGCCTCTCTCATAGACCCCTATTCTTGCTTCATCCCGTAAGCATTCGCGAAAATCCAGTCTAGAACTCCTAGAATTTCGGGAGTAATCTCGCACCAGAGATGGACTCCACCAGGAAGACAGTCAATCCGACCATTTGAAAGTCTCACTCTGAGCCCTTCATAGCCAAAGCCCGCACTGTCAATCGCGGTCGGATTCAGTGGGTCGAAAGCATGTTTGACCTCGGATTCGGAAACATTTGCGAATTTCTTTCTATCGCGAAACACTAGCATCGTCAGATTTCTATGGCCTAGGCTGGATGAGCTGAAGCTGGCTTGTCCCGGCGGGAAATTCAACTGTATGAACACGCTCCACTTGGTCCCGACATCAGAAGCTATCCGGTTGACTATTTCGTATGCTGTGATTCTATCGTCGTCTTTCATGAAATTTGCATATTCTGATTGGCGAAGTTCGAGGCTCCTCCATAGGTCCTTGATGATCCAGCTCAATCATCCTCAGCTCTTTCTAGAAGCACGCGCCTCAGACTGGGGAGGAAGTTTGAGTTTGGCACAACATATTCGAACCCTATTTCATCAGCTCGTTTCTTCAGCTCAGTCCGCACGTGAGGATACAAACCGAAGAGTCGAGAGTTGAACGTCGTCTTCAATTCGTGCGCGATCGAGAATGGATCGTAATCGGTGGATGACAGGTCGAGAATGACCAGGTCAGGCCGGTTCTCAGCAACTAATCGTTTCAGCTCGTCTGGTCCCGTCCCGAAGAACGGGTCCGCTCCGGTTTGTTCCGCGAGCTCCGATATCCGTGAACGGAGGAACAGATCAGAAGTGGCCGCGACGAGTCGCAAGGTTCTCCGATTCTGTTTCGCAAACAGTGTTATAGAACTCTTCTTAGAAACAAGTCGCTAGAAGCCATGTCTGGAAGCCCGTCGTTCGCTGGGCGTGACATTGTCTCAGTCCGCGACTTTTCTCGAAAGGAAATCGATCACGTCTTGAACATGGCGGAAGTCATGGAGCCGCTGGCCAAGAAAGGGTCCGACATGCTTCATGGCAGAATCATGGCCACGCTGTTCTACGAGGCGAGCACCCGGACCCGGCTGAGCTTCGAGTCCGCTATCACGAGGCTCGGCGGGACAGCCCTCGGATTCGCCGAGACCAAGGGTACCTCCGTCGAGAAAGGCGAGAATCTAGCGGACACTGTCCGAGTTACTGAAAAGTATGCTGATGTGCTGGTGGTCAGGCATCCCTTGGAAGGAGCGGCCCGCATGGCCGCCGAGTTCGCCTGCATCCCGGTCATCAATGCGGGCTCAGGGGCTGAGGAGCATCCGACCCAGGCGCTCCTGGACCTTTACACGATCAGGAAGGAACTGGGGACCATAGACGGGCTGACCATCGGACTGGTAGGGGATTTGAGATATGGTCGGACAGTACACTCCCTAGCATATGCTCTATCGCTCTACAAGGTGAGACTGGTTCTGATCTCTCCAGACATTCTCCAGATGCGAAAGGAAGTAGCCGAGGAAGTGTCGAAGAAGATCGAAGTTATCGAGACCCCGTCTCTCAAGGACCACTTGCGTGAGCTGGACGTCATCTACATGACCCGGGTGCAGAAGGAGCGATTCGCGGATCTGCAAGAGTACGAGAAGGTCAAAGGATCATACAGACTGGTTGCTGAGGATCTGGACAAGACCAAGAAGAATTCGATTGTCATGCACCCGCTACCCAGAGTTGATGAGGTGGATCCCAGTGTCGACTCTACTCCCCACGCGAAGTACTTCCAGCAGGTCGGGAACGGAGTCGTTCTAAGAATGGGACTCTTGGGGCTCGTACTCGGAGCTCTCTAACGACTACGAGAAATCGTAAGAAACAATACGGTCCAAGTCTCTCTTCCTCGCCTCCGACCAAGTATCCAGTGGAAGTAGTCTCCCGCCAACTTTAGCCAGGATCGTCAAGCGTTCGAATCCGCAATTATCGCATCTAGCCCGAACTCCAACGCTCGTATTGTAACAACGCTGGCAACGAGAATACTGAGACGAGAAAGTGAAGTATCGTACTCCGGCCTCGGTAAGTTCTCGGGAAGCCTTTGACAAGGCCGAACTCTCAACCTTAGATCTAACCATGAGTGGAAGCAGAGCGCCCCCGTCGAAGGACCTCTGCAATTCTCCTTCAATGGATGCTCGAGTAGCAAAAGGCACCTTTTGAGTCAGGGGAATCGCAGGCACGTCGCTGTAGTACGGGTACTTCTTGGAGCCTTGATAGACAACAGTCGAAAACCCGAACTTGTCCGCGTCGATCGACGCCAGACGAGCCGAGGCCTGAGGAGACGAATGAAGCCCAATTCTCACTCGAATGTCCCGTGCGTCAGTTTCGCTAACAGCTCGCCGCGCCGCTTCAACAATTTTCTTGGCAAAGGCCAGGCTCGATTTTTCCCAGAGTTCAGCTCGAGTGTGGTGCTTTACCGCCTCTGCCAGTCCCAGCAGGCCTATCTCTCCATGAGCCCGTTTCGAGTCGTAGTAGGCTCCTCCATTCGCTTGCCATGCTAGAAGTGGTAAGATTCCCTCGGAGACTCTCTCATTGATGGATTGCTGTCTAAGCTGTAGCGCCCTTACCGCCTCAGTGGTTTCGGCCTGGACTGCTTGGAGGAACCTTTCGTCTTTTCCTGACGCTTCATATGCCGCTCTGGGGACGTTAAGTTGGACTGTCCCGACAACTCCACCTGCTCCCTTCGTCCCGTCTTTGTCTTCGGAAAGGATTGGCCCCTCCGACGATACGGAATAGTTCTGTTCTGAGGTTTGCATCAGAAAGTTGGGAATCGAGTATTTCGCGGAGCTGTCGAATGCCAAGTTGAGAAGTTCGTCCGTGGCATCGATCTTCCCGCCAGGATTCCTTACTACAATTGATGGGTTGAGCAGGGGCTGTTGATGACCAATTTCCAAGCTTGCGTCGATTATTGTTGCCAATAGCTCTTCGGCTTCTCTCAAATAGTCGGCGTAGACTCCTTCGGCTGGTGCGAGTGTGATGTTGAAGTGGTCGAGTACCTGTTCGCTGGAGACTTCTCGTTCTGCTGTTCGCAGAATTTTCAGTACTGACTCTAGGGCATCTTCAAGCGACGACGGAGGATTAGTGGCCGGCGTGCCTCTACGGAAGAAGAGGCTTGCTTCGTGAAAGAGTATGCTCGGCTTCAGGATCCAGGAAGCGGCATCTTCCAGATGGATCTGGCCTGCGAGATGCGCATCAATTGTAGCCCTGGGAAGGCTGTTGAGTAGAACATACTCTTCTGTGACTTTCTCTCCCGCAGATTTCTGGACCCAGCTCGCGTCGAGCTGTTTCTGGCCTGCCTCCCGGAGCAGCAGCGTTACATCGTTGACTGGTAATCCTAGCCGTGTGAGTTTGTGGCGATACTCCTCTAGCTTTCGCTCAATGAGGATTATGTTGACAAGTTCTCTGATCAGGGGAGCGCTGAGGTAGACGATTCCGAACTTGAGGAGCCTCTCTTCAGCTTCAGCTGCTACTTCATCCGCGAGCGTTTGAGGCATCTTGGCCTCACTCACGAGGGATCGGGCGATTCGGGTACGATCGAACTCCTCGATAGTCATTCGGGACGTGCGGACGAACAATCTGCCCCGCTTAACCGCAATATACTCCTCCAGGTCCCGAGAGAACTCGACCAGAATCTTCCCTAGTTCTGTTACGCCGTACTTTTTCGTGCCTTTTTCGATCGAAACCAGACCAGCCTTGCGCAGGGTCTTGAGGTGGTAGACGAACTTGCCGGCATCCCGTACAGGATCGAGCTTAGCCTCGTACATTATCTCGGTATACGGGAGAGGACCCTTGGAGACGAGGAGCTTGAGGACGTGCAATCGTACGGGAGCGGAAGCGGCGTCAAGAACCTCTGAGCTGAACCGTTCATACGATCGCTGCAAGAAGTAATCCAGTCTAAAGGAACCAGAAACTTACACTAAAAAAGTTGAGTAGAGGGAGCCCCCGCTTCCCCGACCGGTAAGGAATCCAACTGTCGAGTTTATTCGTGTCGTGAGCTCTTGAGAAGCACCTGTCGAATGATCGTACCTCTTGCCGGCGAACGTGATTAGTGACAGCTGAGGCAATTATTCCACGATTTTCAGGTTCTTCAGCGGGACCCAGCCTGTCGCGTCGGTCATATTTGTGACCCAGGCCCAACCGCTTTCAACGCTCTCTATTCTTACAATCTCGCCCTCCATCACGGTCACTTCACGTGCCACGTAGTTCTGGTGTGCGACCACAGCCTCACCGTCTATTTTGATGCTCTTCTCCGGGACCCAGCCCCGCTTGCCACTCTGGCTTTCACAGAACACCCAACCTGGCCATTCTTCGTCTCTTCTCTTCACTATCTTTAGCGCGTCGCCTGAATTCATTGTCAAGGGATCAGGATACTGCGGCTCGTGGCCGGCAACGACCAGCGCCATCGTTCCGGGATCCATCTGTTGCAAGGGAACTCATGAGATGAGTGGTTCCGGTGCTCTTAAACTCAGACGTTTTCCAACAGCTAGTGATGAGCCTTATCCTTCGGATAATTGGGAAACCCGAGAGGGTTTCTGGAAAGGTTTACTTCTAGGTGTTCGCGGAGACTCCGCTGGGACACCAGACGCTCCGTTTTCTGCTTTCTTCTACAGCTTCAGAGATAGGGATGGCAGTGCTTGGTAGGAGAGCTCGATCTCGTTCTTAGTCCATTTGGGCATCAGATTATCCACGGCCTTTAGGTACTCTCGCCCCGTGTACTTCCATCCCGACTCATCGTCATAGTCCTTGTATGCGAAGGTCTGCGCCGTTATCGTCGTTGCGTCGATTACGATGTAGGAGTAGCTGGTGAGGACCCCTTTCGAGACTAGGAGGGAGAGGAAGGTGTGAAGGTTGCTCACCTCGCTGCGTGGAAGATAGAGTCGCGTGGTCATGGAGTTCAGCCCTGTTATTGGAGAGTAGCTCTGAACGATGGGAAGACTCTCAAGAACGCTCTCGGCGCCTCTCATGAGATTCTCATTCTTGAAATCAAGACGTACTTCTGCCAGCTCAGAAATCTGGGGCGCATATGGGAGGAGGTCAATTACCCACTCCTGGATCAGCCCTCTTTCTACGAGCCTGTCAAAGCGGTATTTCGCCGCAGGCAGAGTGAGAGACAGTAGCTTCGACAGATCGGCTAGAGTCGTTCTCGCGTTCTTGACCAGCTCCTTGAGTATGATCAGATCTTTCTTGTCGAACGAAACAGGCTGAGAAGACTGTTTGCCCGAGTCAGGTTTGGCTCGACTCGTCGCAAAAGAATTCAGCCATTCCCTCCAGTCGAATTTCCAGGTTCGGTCCTTAGGCTTGTAATAATCAAAATTTGTTAGGGGGAATTTAGTGTCCCCGATCCAGAAGACCCGGTAGTTCTTGAGTAGTCCACGTTCCAGGAGTTGTTCTAGATAGAGTTCGAACTCTTGGCGGTTTGCGGTCGGTATACCGTGAAGCGAGTAGTAGCCATTACAGTCTCCGATGCAACGGGCAACTCTTAGCCAGAATCCAGGGATCTTCAATGCCTCTCTCGTGAAGATCTCCTTTCCAGGGTGGGGAGTTGCCAAGACGACAACTCGGCTCAACCCGATCTTGGGGCAGTTGGGTTGAATCCAAGTCCTCAGAGCTCCTTGGCTTTCGAGTTTCGTAACTCTGTTGTATACTGTCGTATAGGGCAGCTTTGCCTTCCGAGCTATCCCCAACAGATTCCGTGGGCCATGCTGCTTCATGGTCCGTAGAATCGTGATGTTTTCTTCGTCAAGAAGAGAAATTATTCTGTGTATGTCGTCAAAGTAGTCATCGGCGCTAATTGTGCTCAAGGAGGGCCAGAAAAAGGAGGGATT
>WNFA01003587.1_pt1 | contig 12896 bp, 10 predicted proteins | sample 5400481 | NCBI WGS metagenome assembly WNFA01 (sample SAMN13153340, study PRJNA577476) | soil metagenome | isolation source: 120 cm saprolite under Douglas fir tree site 2 hole 1 replicate 2 | place: USA:California | collected 2015-04-18 | reverse complement strand
CGCGCTCGACCAGCCACGATCGGAAGCGCTCGATCGGGTCGTGCTCGGCCGCACCGGCGATCTCCTCCTTGGTGCGGTACTTGAGCTGGTTGTCCTCGGAGGTGTGCGAGTTGATGCGCCAGATCTTGGCGTCGATCAAAGTCGGCCCCTCGCCTTGGCGCGCACGCTCGACCGCCTCCCTGCACACCGCGTAGGCAGCGGGAACGTCAGTACCGTCGACGGTGACCCCGACCATGCCGTATCCCCGCGCCCGATCCGCGACATCCGGGTTCGCCATCTGCAACCGGATTGGCACGGAGATCGCATAGCCGTTGTTCTCGCAGACGAAGACCACTGGCAGCTTCTGGGCGGCCGCGAAGTTCACGCCTTCGTGAAAATCACCCTGGCTCGTGGCGCCATCCCCGAAGGTGCAGAGAGTGACGGCGCCGTCGCCCGACAGCTTCGATCCGTAAGCAATCCCAGACGCCTTTGGAATCCACGCTGCAACCACTTGCGAGACGGGCGCGATCTTGAGCTTGCGGTAGCTGTAGCAGCCGCCCGGGATGTTGCGCCCGGCGGACAGCGGATCGCCCGCCTTCGCGAACACTGCCAGCATCCATTCCTTCATCGTCAACCCGCGGACGATCGCGTTCGCGAGCCCGCGATAGTGCGGAACCAGCCAATCCTCAGGCCCGATCGCCGCGGTGGATGCGACCTGGATGCCCTCGTGGCCGCGGCTCGAACCGACGAATGGGGCGCGTCCCTGCTTGACCAGGATGTGCATGCGGTCGTCGAGCGCCTTCGCCATCGTCATCCAGCGATGGAGCTGGAGGTACTCCTCGTGCGTGGCGGTCTCGCGCTTGGTCGTGGTCGCCATCAAGCCTTCTCGCGGACAATAGCTCGGGCGATATCGACCACCTCGCCGGCGGTGAGGCCGAGCTGATTCAGGTGTTCGTAGTAGCGGCGGTGGAAATCGGAGAAGTCGGCCTGCTCGGCGCGCTCCTCGCGGACCCGCTTCACCTCGACCAGTACCTTTGCAACGAGCTCGGGCTCTGGCCGGATTCCGGCCTCGCGCAGCGCGTGCTCGATGACCACTGCGCCGGAATGCTTGCCATACACGTAGTCGACCTTGGCGCCCATTTCGGCCGGAGGCAGGAACTGGTAGATGGCCGGGTGGATGAGCATGCCCGCCGTATGGATGCCGGACTCGTGCGTGAACACGTTCAAGCCGATGCCCGGCTCCGTCGGCTGCACGGGGATGCCGGTCACGCGCTCCAGGTGGCGCGCGAGGTCGCGAAGCTTCTCGTATTTGAAATGCGGGATCTCGATGCCGAAGAGGTAGCGCAGCTGCATCAAGACCTGGTGCATGGGCGCGTTACCGGTGCGCTCGCCGATGCCGTTGACGCTGGTTGTGAACACCTCGGCGCCGGACCCAAGCGCCGTCACCGTGTTCCACGCCCCGAGCCCCAGGTCGTTATGAAAGTGCACGACCAAAGGAGCATCCGGCGCGGCGGCCTTGATGCGAGGGATGTATTCGCGGACCGCGAAGGGTGAGTAGCAGCCGACAGTGTCCGGTGTCGACGGACGCGTGCCTCCCGCCCTGAGCCCCTCTCGATGGAGCTCCGCGATGTACTCGACATCGGCCCGGCTGCCGTCCTCACCACCGAATTCGATCGACGTCGCGCCCTGCTCGCGCGCGTAACGGATGGCGTCGCACATCATCCGGAGGTTGGCCGCCCGATAGAACCACACGGGCAGCTCGAGCCACTCGGACTCGGGGACCCCTTCGCGATGCAGCAGCGTCTTGCCGAGCTTGTACTTCACGTGCAGGTCGGAGGCCGAGGTGAAGATGAAGTACGTGACCTCGTCCCGCTTGTAGCCCAGCGAATCGATCACCTTCATGGTGGAGTCGATGTCGCTGTTGGTGGAGCGACTCATGCAGACGACCTCCAGGTCGGGCCGGATCTCTCCACGCTTGCGGCCCTCGAGGACAAGCCTCAGCGTCTCGCGCTCGCTCTCCGACACGGACGGGAAGCCGACGTCCATGACGTGGACGCCGATGTCCGAGAGCATTCGCGCGAGCTCGTACTTGTCCTTCGGCGTTATGGCCACGCCCGGCATCTGCTCGCCGTCGCGAAGCGTGTCGTCGTAGACGCGGATCTGGTCGGCGGGCGGGAACACAAGGTCGTGCGCGAAGCTCTTGGGGTCGCGCGCCAGCTCGTCTAGCGGCTCCTGGAGCTCCACGGGTTTGACGCCGTCCACTCAGCGCTGCGCGGCGACGCGCCGTTCCTCCAGGCGCCTCCGCACCCAGGGCACGAGCCCGCCCATGCGCAGGAGCTCGTTCATGAACTGCGGAAACGCCTCCGATCGGTACTCGTCACCTTTCGTGAAGTTGCGAATCACGCCCTCCTCCAGGTCGACCTCGAGCTCGTCGCCTTCAGCAACTCCTTCGGCCGCCTGGGGAGACTGCAGGATCGGGTAGCCCATGTTGATGGCGTTGCGAAAAAAGATCCGCGCATACGAGTCGGCGATCACGAGCGAGATGCCGGCGCCGCGGATCGCGACCGGCGCGATCTCTCGCGACGAGCCGCAGCCGAAGTTCGAGCCGGTGACCATGATGTCGCCCGGTGTCACCTGGGAGGCCCACGTCTCGCGGCCGGGCACGCCTTCCATCGCGTGCTTGCCGAGCTCCTTCTCGTCGAGCGAGTAGATGGCGTACTTGGCGGGGATGATCTGGTCGGTGTCGATGTTGGCGCCGAACTTCCACGCCCTTCCCCGAATGACCTTCGGTAGCGTCATCTCTCCCCTCCCCCCCTCGGGGGGAGGGTCAGGGAGAGGGGCGCGAATGCATTCATCGGATCCCAGCCGGCATGTGTTTCAGCACCTCGCTCGGGTGCGTGATGACGCCGGTGACCGCGCTCGCCGCGGCGACCGCCGGGTTGGACAGGTAGACCATCGCCTTCGGGTGGCCCATGCGGCCGGGGAAGTTGCGGTTCGTGGTCGAGAGGCAGACCTCGCCTTCACCGAGCACTCCCATATGCCCGCCAAGGCAAGCACCGCACGTCGCCGTCGTCCAGGCCGCGCCCGCGGCAAGGAAGACGCCGATCAAGCCCTCCTTCTCGGCCTGGATCGCGACCTGATGCGACGACGGCGTGATGATGAGCCGCACGCCATCCGCGACCTTATGTCCTTCAAGCACGGCGGCCGCCCGCCGCAGGTCTGTGATTCGCGAGTTGGTGCACGAGCCGATGAAGACCTGGTCCAGCCGCGTGCCGGCGACCTCTGACAGCGGGGCGTAGTTGTCTGGAGACATCGGCTTCGCGACCCCAAGCTCGACCGCCGCCGCGTCGAACTCGAACAGCTTCTCGTACTCGGCGTCGGCGTCGGACGATACCGGCGTGTAGGGTCGTTTGGCGCGCCCGTTGAGATACTCGCGCGTGATCTCGTCGAACTCGAGGATTCCGTTCTTGGCGCCCGCTTCGATGGCCATGTTGGTGATGGTCAGCCGCGCTTCCATGTCGATGTGCTTGAGCGCCTCACCGACATGCTCCATCGCCTTGGACCTCGCGCCGTCGACGCCGATCTGGCCGATCACATAAAGGATGAGGTCCTTTGCCTCGACCCACTCCTTTAGGCGGTTGTGATAGACGAACTTCAGCGTCTCCGGCACCCGGAACCACAGCTCGCCGAGCGCGAGCACGCACGCGAGGTCGGTGGAACCGATTCCGGTGGCGAAGTTGTTCAGTGCGCCGTACGTGCAGCTGTGCGAGTCGGCGCCGACGACCAGCTCTCCTGGCAGCACGAGCCCGTGCTCCGGAAGCACCGTGTGGCAGATGCCGCCCTGCCCCACCTCGAAGTACCACTTGACTCCCATCTGGTGCGAGAACTCTCGGGTGAGCCGGCCCAAAGTCGCGCTCGCAGCGTCCTTGGCCGGCTGGAAATGGTCCTGGGTCACCGCCACGCGGTCCGGATCCCAAATCTTCTCTGCACCCATCTGCTCGCGCATGATCTTGCCGGCGGGCGGGATCGTCAGGTCATGGCCCATGGCGAAGTCGACCTTGGCCAGGATCAGGTCGCCGGGGCGCACGGTGTCGCGGCCGCTCGCGCGGGCGAGGATCTTCTCCGTCATCGTCATGCCCATCTCTGGTCTCTAATCCCTCAGCCTCTTGACTACTGCGTCGCCGGCTTGCGATGTCGACAGCTCGCCGCCGATGTCGCGCGTGCACTCACGCGCGCGAATGGCTGATTCGACCGCACCCTCAATCGCGTCTGCCATGACGGGAACACCCAGGTGTCTCACCATCATAGCCGCGCTCAAAATCGCCCCCACCGGGTTCACCAACCCTTTGCCGGCGATGTCAGGCGCCGTGCCGTGGACCGGCTCGAACAGGCCCCGGCCGTTCGACGGATTGATGTTGGCCGATGGTGCGATCCCCATGCCACCGACCAGCTCGGCGGTGAGGTCGGAGAGGATGTCGCCGAAGAGGTTGCCGGTGACGATGACCTCGAACTGAGCTGGATCCTTTACCAGCTGCATCGCGGCGGCGTCGACATAGAGATGGCGCGTCTTGATTGTGGGATGCTCGGCGGCCACCGCCCTCCAGCGGTCCTGCCAGAGGCCGCCCGCGAATGTCATCGCGTTTGATTTGTCCACCATGACGACCTCGCGCCTCGCGATCGCGAAGGCGTGCTCGATGATCCGTGTTACGCCCACGTACGTGTTGACGTCCTCCTGGGTCGCGATCTCGTCTCTTGTGCCCCTCTTGAAACGCCCGCCCATGCCGACGTACAGGCCCTCCGTGTTCTCGCGGACGATCATCAGGTCGACGCTGCGGCGATCCTCCCGGCGCAGCGGCGACAGGCGATCGTCATAGAGCCGGGCCGGGCGAAGGTTGACGTAGAGGTCGAGCTCGAAGCGGAGGCGAAGCAGGACGCCCGCGAGGTAATTCGGATCCGGTACGCGCGGGTCGCCCACAGCGCCGAACAGGATGGAATCCGCGGCGGCGAGCTGGGGCCAGATGTCGTTGGGGATCGCGACTCCGGTGCGCAGGTAGGAGTCGGCGTTGACGTCGAATTGCTCGAACTCGAAATCGGCACCAGCCGCCCGCAGGACCTTGATCGCTTCCGGCACGACCTCCTTCCCCGCCCCGTCGCAGGGCAGGACCGCAATGTTCTTAGCCACCAGCGGGAGTAGCTTCCTTTTCGCGAAGCTTGTAGCGCTGGATCTTGCCAGTCACCGTCTTCGGAAGCTCGTCAACGAACTCGATCAGATGCGGGTACTGATAGCGCTGAAGCCTCGACTTGCAATGCTCCTGCAGCTCGGCCACGAGGGAGTCGGTGCCTTCCACCCCGCCCTTGGTGATGACGAAGGCTTTGATTCGCGTAAACCCCCCGACCTCCACGCCGACCACCGCGCTCTCGCCGACTGCCGAATGCTCCAGAAGGACAGACTCGATCTCGATTGGCGAGGCCCAAAGACCGCTGACCTTGATCATGTCGTCGGAGCGACCGTCATACCAGTAGAAGCCGTCCGCGTCGACGCGATATCGATCGCCGGTGAAGAACCACTCGCCGAGGACGGACCGTTTGGTCTTCTCGTGCTGGGCCCAGTAGAGCGCTAGCGCGCTGTCCCCTTTGACGTAGAGATCACCGGCCTCGCCGGTGGGCGTGGCCTTGCCCTCCTCGTCGAGGATCTTCAGCTCGTAGCCCGGGACTGGCTTGCCGCTCGAGCCCGGCCGCACGTCGTCGAGCCGGTTGGAGCAATAGATGTGGAGCATCTCTGTTGAGCCCACTCCGTCCAGGATCGTCAGGCCATATGCGTCCTTCCATCGCCGCCACACCTCCGCCGGCAGCGACTCTGCGGCCGCGACGCAGTGGCGGATCGATGACAGGTCGCGGGCATTCGAGCCTTCGAAGTTGAGGATCGCGTTGTAGAGAGTCGGAGCCGAGAAGAACAGGGTGGGCCGGCGCTTCTCAATGGTGTCCAGCACAGTCGCCGGCGTGTGCCGGCCGGCATGCAGGACGGTGGTCGCGCCTACCCAATAAGGAAGAGTGAGGTTGTTGCCAAAGCCGTAGGCGTGGAAGAGCCCGGTGGTCGAGAAGGTGGTGTCGCTCTCGGTGATCCCAAGCACCTGCTCGCCATATGTGACGCAGGTGTACGGGATGTCATGCTGCAGGTGCACGACCGCCTTCGGCCTCCCCGTCGAGCCCGAGCTGTAAAGCCAGAAGGCCATGTCGTCCCGGCGGGTCGGCGCCGGGTCGACCTCGGCCTCGACGGGGATCTGGCCCGCGCGGATGAGGTGCGGCGGCTCGGCGGCACGTTCGACAGCTTCTTTCAGCTTCTCCTCGCTGGCGCCGTCGACGACGACCACACGAGCCAGCGAGTCCTCGATGAAGTGGTCGTAGTCCTCGGAACGCTGCAGCAGCGGGTTCACCGGAACTGGCACGGCGCCATGCCGGATCGCGCCCAGGAAGGCGGCGACCCAGCCGGGACTGTCGAAGGCGACGATGAGGATCCGCTCTTCCCGCCTTACGCCCAGCTCCGCGAGCGTCCGCGCCGCCCCACACGCGAGCTTGAATAGCTCGCCATAGCTGACGTCGCCGCCCGCCGAGTGGATCGCCACCTTGCCCTCGCGGCCGGCGTTCAGGTTGCGGTCGAGTAGGTCGGCGGCGACGTTGTAACGATTGGGAAGCTCCAACCCACCCATGTCGACGTTGAGTGTAGTTTCGGGGTGTGTCGGATGATCGGCTGATCCTGGTCTACGACGGCGAGTGCCAATTTTGAATCCGGATCGCGCGCTGGGTCCGGCGCCACGATCGGGTGGGCGGTATCGATCCGAGGCCGAATCAGGAAGAAGGGCTGACCGAGCGGCTGGGCATGAGCCGCGAGGAGGTTGGTCGGGCCGTGTGGGCGGTCGAGGCGGGTGGGCGGAAGTTCGAAGCAGCAGCAGCGGTCAACCGGACCCTTAGAGAGCTGGGGGGCGGATGGGCCGTTGTCGCTTCGTTCTATCGAGTCCCGCCAATTCGGTGGATCGAGGACACCTACTACAAGAGGGTGGCGCGAAGGCGTGCTTGGTGGTGACGGGACGGACTGTGAACAAGGAGTTTGAGTGGGCCTGCAGACATCCACGCAAGCCACGAGTTAGTGGCCGAAGTTAATTTTGGGATTTACCTTGACCCTACAAACAGATGTTCGTATACTCTCTTCATGAGAGTGGGGTGGGGATGATGTATCCGGAGAATCTCTCGCCGAAAGGCTGATTAGCCTCGGCAACAGCATCGACCTCCTCGAGCTCGACTTCTCTCGTATGGCGAGCGACTTCGCCCGTACCGAGCTGTACGACGAGCAGGGCTTCGACAGCCCGATCTCCTGGATCAAGGCCAACTGCCACATGGGCGGCGGCGCGGCAGGCGATCGCGTCTGCGTTGGCGAGCAGCTGGAGCACTTGAGCCAGAGCGGAGCCGCTATGGGTATGGGCGAGATCGGCTTCGCCCACCTCGCGCTGATCGCGCGAACCTCAGCTGCGATGGGCGAACGCCTGAACGAGCGCCGGCTGCTGCGGAAGGCAACCGAGCTGAGCGTTCGTCGCTTCCGCAACGCCTGCAATGCACGAGCGCCACGCGGCCGACCCCGATGGCTATGTCGATGAGGAGAAGCAGGGCGTCGAGGCGCGAAGCCTGACCGTGTCCACCGCCGACGATGGCGCGGTCCTCATCAACTGCATCCTGGATAAGGTCGGCGGCGCTGCAGTCCAGACGGCGCTGGAGCCGCTGGCCAGGCGCGCGGGCAAGGACGATGACCGTCTTCGGGATCGCCGGCTGGCGGACGCCCTCGTCGACCTCGCGATGCACGCGCTAGACACCGGCCTGGTGCCGCAGCGCACGCACATGCAGGTCACGACTTCCTTGGAGACTCTGCTCGGTCTGGGCGGGTCGCCTGCGGCGGAGATGGAGTTCTCGCTGCCGATCTCGGCCAAGGCGGTCGAGCGCTTGGCCTGCGACTGCAGCGTCACCCGGATCCTGCTCGGCTCGGATTCCACGGTCATCGACGTCGGCAGAGCCAAGCGGGTGATTTCCGGGCCGCAGCGCAAGGCGCTTGAGATTCGCGACCACGGGTGTATCTGGACTGGGTGTGATCGCCCGGCAACATGGACCTCGGGCCACCACCTCGTCCACTGGATTCATGGCGGGCCTACCGACATGCCCAACCTATGCCTTCTTTGTTACCGGCATCACTGGATGGTGCACGAAGGCGGCTGGCAGATCATGCGCGCTGACGATGGCCGCATTCTGACCGTCCCGCCCACGACTGAGTTCCTGCAGTTACCGGGCGGACCGGATTAGCCTGATTCTGTGACCGTCGAGCGAAGATCGAAACGGTGGTCGAGTGTTCGCCTGGAAGCCGTCGCTCGTAGGCTCATGAACGCATCTCCCCTCTGCGCGCTCGCGACTGTCGGGCCTCCCAGGCGCGCATACGTCAGCCATATGTACTTCGCCTGGACTGATGCCTTCGACGTCTGCTGGATTTCGGATCCCGACTCGCGACATTCGCGCAACCTCGCGACCAACAGCTCAGCGGCGGTTAGCGTCTACGACTCCAGGCAGATCTGGGGCCGGCCGGATCGAGGGATCCATTTGTTCGGGATCGCCGGGGAAGTCCACGGCCGGGCTGCACGTGAAGCCGAGAAGGCTTATGCGAAGCGGTTCTCGAGCTACGGCGGATTAGACGATTCCCTTCGCATGTATCGCTTTCGGCCGCGCACGATGCAGCTGTTCGACGAGCGCTCGCTGGCGCCCGGCACGCTGGTCACTGCCCGCGTCACGCGCAGTGGACTGGCTTGGCTGCGGACTGAAGTCTGGGCCTAGCTTCCGCTCTACTGCCGGACGATCGCGGCTGCGCCCTTCCTCAGCACGTACTTCTGGATCTTGCCGGTCGCCGTCTTCGGCAGCTCCTGGACGAACGTCACGCTGTGCGGCGCCTTGAAATGCGCGAGCCGCTCGCGGGTGAACTGGATCAGCTCCGCCTCCATCGCGGTTTCGCCGGCCTTCAGCACGATATACGCGTGTGGCGCCTCCCCCCACTTCTCGTGCGGCAGCCCGACGATCGCCGCCTCCTGGACCGACGGGTGCCGGAGAAGCACTCCTTCGACCTCCACGGACGAGATGTTCTCTCCCCCGCTGATGATCACGTCCTTGATCCGGTCGCGAATCTCGACATAGCCATCGGGATGCATCACAGCCGCGTCGCCGGTGTGGAACCAACCATCGCCCATCACCTTCTTGGTCGCCTCGGGGTCGTTGTAGTAGCCCTCCATCACGACGTTGCCGCGGAAGACGATCTCACCCAGCTCCTGCCCGTTCATCGCCACGTCCTTGCCCTCGCTGTCGACCACGCGCAGCTCGCCGGCCGTGATCAGCTCCACCCCGGTCCTCGCCTTGATGACCGCCCGGTCGACAGGCGCAAGCCGGCGGTGCTCCGGGCGGGGTTCGCAGATGGTCAGGAAGGGCGCCGTCTCCGTGAGCCCGTAGACCTGCGTCACCTCCCAGCCGAACTCGCCCTCCATCCGCTCGATGGTCGCAGCCGCCGGCGGCGCACCCGCCGTCACGATGTTGACTCCGCGCGGCACCTCGCCTCGCACCGCAACCGGCGCGTTGGCCAACGCGATCAGAACGGTCGGCGCCGCGCAGAGCCAGCTCACGTGCTCGTTGCGGATCAGCTCGAAGACCTTCGCCGGATCGACCTTCGGCAGGCACACGTGCACACCACCGACCGCCGTCACGAGCCAAACGAACGTCCAACCATTGGCGTGGAACATCGGCAGCGTCCACAGATAGCGGTCGTCGACACCGAGATGCAGGTGGACGAGAGTGCCGACGACGTTCATCCACGCATTGCGGTGCGTGATCATCACGCCCTTGGGCTTCGCGGTCGTGCCGCTCGTGTAGTTCAGGGAGAGCAGGTCGCCCTCCGCGACGTCCGGGCGCTTGAAATCGGGACCCGCGGTCGCGATCGTGGTCTCGTACTCGGTCCATCCCTTACGGCCGGCGGCGCTTCCAAGCGCGACGAAATGCTCCACCCCATTGAGCCGCCCTCGAACGCTGTCGACGGCTTCCATGTGATCCGGGTGGACGCACAGGACCTTGGCCCCTGAATGACCGGTGATGTAGACGAAGTCTTCCGGGGTCAAGCGATAGTTGATCGGCACCAGCACGGCCCCTGTCTGGGGCACCGCGTAGAACGACTCGAGCTGCTCGTGCGTGTTGGGGGCGATGTAAGCGACCCGGTCGCCCTTCGTCACGCCCATCTGCTGGAGCGCAGCCGACCAGCGGTCGCACCGGTCGAAGAACTGTTCGTAGGTCAGTCGCAGATCGCCATCGATGACCGCCTCGCGGTCGCCGTAGAGCTTCCGGGCCCGCCGCGCGAACTCGAGCGGGGTCAGCGGAGATTCCATCGTGCCCTTCTCAAGGTACGGAGTGTAAGACGCTCCGCGCTCGCTTGAAAAGGAGCCAGACCGCAACAGTCGCCACGACCACCACCAGTACCCGCACCGTGAATGCGGCGTCGAGCGCGGCGTTCAGCCCCACAACGACCGGCGCAAGGGTGCGCCCGTCGAGGATGGTGGACAGCGCTGCCGCGGGTAGGGCAACGCCCATCGACGATCCGATCTGCCGCATCGTGTTGAACGTCGCCGCGGCAAGGCCGGCCTCTGATGGCGAGAAGCCCGAGAATGCCCCGGCCGCGCTGAGCGCGATGATGTAACTGAACGGGGCGCCCATAAGGGCCATCAGGACCACCGCCGGCCAGACAGGCCATGTGCTCGTTGCAAATGCCCAGGGCGCCAAAGCCAGCGCCAGCGCTACGAGCGATCCGACCAACAGCGCCTCGGTTCCAACCAGACGAACGGCTCGCTCGACGGTCAGGCCCGCGGCGGCACTCACCAGACCCCACGTGCCGAGGACCAGCCCCGCCGCAAGGACACCCAGGCCCAGCTCGGACTGTAGATAGATCGACGTGTAAATCACCACCGCCAGCGCTGAAAACCAGCCGCAAGCGCCGGCAACCGTGTTGCCGAGAAACGTGGCATTTGTGAATGTCTTCAGCCGAAGCATCGGCTCCCGGCAGGCGCTCTCCCACATCACGAACGCGGCGAGGGTGCCGGCGGCCACACCGAAAGCGGCCAGGGTGGCAATGCTCATCCAGCCCCACGAGGCTCCTTCGAGAAGTCCGAAATTGAGCGCCACAAGAGAAGCGCTGACCAACGCGAGTCCAGGAAGGTCGAGGCGGCGAGGCGCTCCCCTGCTTCCGACGAGAACGACGCTCGCGGCCAGCAACGACAGCAACGCGACGAGAGCCAGGTTCCAGAAGATGAATCGCCAACCGCCCAAGCCGGCAACCAACGCTCCTGCAAGGGGCCCGGCGACGCCGCCGAGCGAGCCGAACAGCACGAAAATGCCCATCGCCCACTGACGGCGCTCGGGGAACGTGATGGAAATTTGAGCCAAGGCGAGCGTGAGCATGGCCGCGGCACCAGCACCCTGGACGACGCGACCAACCAGCAGCCAGGCTACGGAAGGGGCGACTGCACAGGCAACGGAGCCAAGGCCGAAGAGCGCCAGGCCGATCATGAAGACCCGTTTGCGACCGTAACGGTCGCCTAGTACACCGGCGCTGGCCAGCAGTACGGCATACGTGAGGACATAGCTGTTCGCCACCCATGCGAGGTCGGCCACGCGCGCGTGGAGATCGCGTCCGATCAGCGGGAGCATCAGGCCAACGACGCTTGTGTCCAGGATCGCGGTAAAAGCCGCAAGGCAGATGACTGCCAGAACGACAACCGGCCGTCGGATGAAGCTGACTTTCTCAGCGTCCGTCGACGATGCGATTGCCGCCTCGCTCTGTGCCATGCGGCCAGGATGATCGGGGCGAGGTGGCGTCGTCATCGCGCGATCGCGCTATTGGCCGGCGGAGCTTGCTACGAGTTGAGCATCAGCGCGAAGTCAGCACTCTCGATGCCGCCGACGAAGGCGCGGTGTGCGCGCGGCTCCAGCTCAACCGCCCGCTCGTAGACGAACGCGTATACGTTGTCGAGGTTCCAGTCGCCGTATCCCTGGATGCGCAAGCCATAGCGCAACGACTGGTCCTTCTTCCCACGCTCGAGCAGGTCGGTTGCTCGTATGTAGATGGCCTTCAGGATCTCGAGCTGCATCGATAGCTCTGCGATTGTCTTCGGGTCACCCTCCGCCTCGACCAGCTGGCCGATCTGGGCTTCGAGGTCGGCGATCTCCTTCAGGTAGTCGTTCACCGTCACGACCCTCCCCAGGAGTTTAGTGCTGCAGCGGGGGGAGCCGCAGCACTTCTTCTAGTGAATCAAATAGTTCGACGCGACTGTGGCGGCGATCAGGATCGCGATGATGTTGACGACCTTGATCATCGGGTTGATGGCTGGACCGGCCGTGTCTTTGTTGGGGTCGCCGACAGTGTCGCCGGTGACCGCAGCCTTGTGGGCCTCCGAGCCCTTGCCGCCTAGGTGCCCCTCCTCGATGTACTTCTTCGCGTTGTCCCACGCCGCGCCGCCGCTGGTCATCGCAATCGCGAGAAATAAACCGGTGACGATGGCGCCGATCAGAAGGCCCCCCAGCGCGACTGGTCCGAGCAAGTAGCCGACGGCGAGCGGCGCCACCACGGGGATGATGCCGGGGAGGATCATCTCCCGCTGGGCGGCCGCAGTGACTATCCGCACCGCGGTGCCGTACTCAGGCTTCGCGGTACCCTCCAAAATCCCCTTGATCTCGCGGAACTGGCGGCGGACCTCTTCGACGACCAGTCCGCCGGCGCGCCCCACGGCCAGCATCGCCAGTGATCCGAACAGGATCGGCAGGATGCCCCCGAAGAACAGGCCGACGATGATGTGCGGATC
>WNFA01005577.1_pt1 | contig 12898 bp, 5 predicted proteins | sample 5400481 | NCBI WGS metagenome assembly WNFA01 (sample SAMN13153340, study PRJNA577476) | soil metagenome | isolation source: 120 cm saprolite under Douglas fir tree site 2 hole 1 replicate 2 | place: USA:California | collected 2015-04-18 | reverse complement strand
CCCGCCCACTTACACACACTACACGACTACAAACTTAGCTAGCTTCTTACTACTCCCTGTGACTTGAACCAAATGCTTGCCGTGATGGGAAGCAAAACATTGCCGCGCTGACTGCAAAAAGCGCCTTTTCTAATCCTCAAAATTCTCCGCCACGATGAAATTGGAAGCATCCGTTTGCCGAAAGTACCAATTGGAAGCAACGACTTGCCGAAAGTCCAAAGGCTGTCTTAGATGCATGCTGATGGTAAGCCGATTCCACCCTGACTCCGGACACCACCTCCGCCAGAGGCGCGCTCGAGCTTTTGCGACCGTTTGTGGCAAGAGTCGCTGAGACTGCTCGAATGGGCAAGCTTAGCAAGGCGCTGTTCCACCGCCCTCCCCGATGAGTTGTCCCCGCAGGTGTGTTCGCGCACAGACAGCTAATCTTCGTTCGCTCTTGAAGAGAAAACCACTGTCGAAAGAGCCGGGCCTTAGCACCGGCACTTTCCCAAAGGCGATGCAGGACGCAATTCAGAAAGATTACCGGTCGAAGTACCCTGAGAATCTTAAAGAATTAGCGTCAACGCGCGAAGAGGTTTACGTTACGCCCCCGGGCTACAGCGATTCAATCGATCACCTGGCCAATTTTCTCGAAGCAGTTCGCACTCGAAAACCTGTTATCGAAGACGCCGTATTCGGCTTTTGCGCCGCAGGACCGGCTCTATTGACAAACCACAGCTATTTTAACGGTCGGAGTTAGAATGGAACGCTGAAGAGATGAAAATCCAGGGTTAAATGAGTCGATATCAGCACGCTATTGAATAAGCGTATCGAATCGAAGACCGCTTGATCCCTCGCCGCGGCCGATGCGCTTACGTCGACCTATCCACAGGTGCGAGGAACCATCCTGCCACCTGGCATATTGGCAGGTACGGGTGATGCGAATTCCCTCTCGCGGAATCTCTTCTTCAAATATTGAAAACCCGTTTGCGGTTGTTGTGGTTGGATTCAGGATCAGGCCCTCAGCAACAACAAATTCGTTCGTACCGTCTAGCTTCAGCACTCGGCCGCGCTGCAGCTTTAGACCTGCACTCGACGCAACGGGCATAAACGGAATCCAGTTGTCCGGCACCGGTGTGGCGAGTTTATATACCGGGGTCGCATCTTGCGCCGCCGCGGCCGGAACAGGTTGTGGCCGATATCTGCTAAGCGGCTGCTCGATGGGACTCTCGATGCTTCTTTCGACTCCCCAGGCCACGTTTGCCATCTCGTCACGCAGGAACAGAACCTCTTCCATCGGTCGGCTCTCGATGTTTTGCATCAGCACCGGAGGAACAAAGAACAGTTCTGATATTGCACGCGCTTCGTTCGGCTGTTCCAGCATTGCCAGATTGAACATCCGCCATGTGGAATAGATATCGCCCGCATCCCGCGTCGATGGGATAACAAACTTCTCGCCGAACGTATTTGAAATCACCAGCGATGTTGTGCGGCAAACGGACCCGACAGGCAATTGAACAGGAATTACAAACCAGTCGTTGCCATAGCTGACGGCGAACTCGACCAACAGCATGCGACCGAGATCTTCCGGCCCGGCACTTACAGCACCAAAATTGACCCTGGCGTCTTCGAATTCCCAAAACCGTATCGCCGGCGAACCTCGAAACGTAACCGGTGCGGGGATAGTTGTTTGAGTGATTGTTGAAATCGCATCGTCTTTGCCGGCGCCAAGCGAGATGTTTTGATTCAGATCAAAATCATGCCAATCCAAATCGCCATCAAAGTATTCATCAGCGGTCAAGGACGTTTCTCCATCGCTCAGGTGCGTTCCGACCGAGAACGAATATTCCATTCGTTCCGAAACCCAGCACGAGTCGCCGGTCTGAGGTTCGCTAAACAGCGATTCGTACCATGTCTTCCATTGGTGCAGGGCTTGTTCGACCTCTGCGGTATCGCCCGGCGCAACATTCAAGCCCTTGGGTATTTTGATCGAACCGGTCCCATCGATCGTCAGTGATGCGTAAAGAAGTCGCCCGTCAGGCACGCGGCCGGACATAAGTTGAATGAACGAGATGCTGTCGGCATCAAGTTGGTTCAGACTGTCTGCAGACCCCTGAAAACCGAACTGCTTTATGAAGTCATCTCGATAACTTTGCGAAACGGGCTGGGTTTCCAGTATCCGCAGGAAATGCAGGCCCGCATCGACCGCCAATTGCAGCTTCTGATTCGATGATTGACCGGCGGGGCGAACCGACTCGCGTTCAACCATCGGCTCAAGCGGCGTTGTTCTGCAATCATATGGCCGGCCCGCAACGATCGTATTCGATTTAACGGGCCCGGGTTGAAACCTGGTCAAACGACCAGCCTCGATCTCGAGATGTGCCGAGGCGGGCGAACCATGGTCCTCGCCCTGGAACTCGCCCAGCTGCCATTGCCGTGCTAAGTACCACAGTGGATCATAAACCTGCGCCTGAAGGCCCGTGTTCATGTCCGGATTCCGGCAACCCGGCTCCAGCCGCATCCATGTGGTTATCGATGACATGTTTTTACTTCCTCAAAAATCTATGCCTGCTTCAATTTTGAAAAGTCAGTTGAGATCGTGTCGCCTGCCGTGTTAACCGCAAAGTATAGTGCGGGCAAATAGTGACCAAGGCCGTTCAGTACTGCGGGATCGACCGTACGGGCCCTTGCGAGGTCGAGAGTTTCCAACAGCGTTTGTTGCAACGACCACAAATTCCACGGTTGATCCGGATCGGGCGGCGCCGCCAGCAACACACACTGCGGTGGCGCGGCATTTGGTTGATCATATTGAAAAACCATCCCTGCCGTTTCACTGTCATTCGGCAGCACTTCGATCCATTCGTCGATCAATAGACCGGTCAATGGCTTTGCAACGTCGGCGTCTTTATGCGATTGCAACACAAGCGAAAACCGCGAGGTCGAAATTGCCTTGCCTGAAGGAACGTCCAGCCCTATCCACCGATCATTCTGTTGAAACGGCAATTGAGCAATCTTCAGATCCAGGTTTTCTGAAGTACCAAGCGCCTCTGCATTTCGTATAACGCCGGTAAAGCGTGCTGCGCTCTCGCGGACACGTGATGTGCGCGTCAACCACGTTGCCGACGCTAATGAATCGTTGTCTTGAATTGCTGTCGTGTCCGCGATGGCATTCTTCAACTCGTCGGAGTTTGCAACATCGAAAACCGGCAAAACTGCAAACGACCCGCCGAAAACCGTTTTGAGCCGTGAAACATTAAAATCGAACTGATCTTTCTCGCTTGCCGAGGATGAATCGAAATTCTTACTCAGGTCATCGAGCTTGTTTAGCCGGTCATCAATCTCTGTTTCGACCGAAGATGCCTGAGACAGCAGGCGGGATCCCGCTTCACCAGCCGATTCTCCCTGGGCGTACGGAACGGAGCCTGCTATTCCGAATTGTGCGCACGTTAATAGCAAACCGCCTAAACCGTCTGCGTCCGTCTCAGAATTGCGTTGGGCCGAGTGCAGTGCATCACGCATTTCACTCAACGCTTTTACGGCCGCATCCGCTCGGACTTGCAGTTCGCTAGTGTTAATGCCGTTTTGTTGGTTTCTCTCAGGCAAATTCAACTCACTGCCGTCAATGCCACGCGTGCCGGTTATTAGCTTGCGAATCGATTCAATCTGCGTTCGAAATTCACCATAGCTCAGTTCACTACCGTCCCAGCCATTGCCGCGCGCCGGATTGACTCTGATTATGTTGTCAGTATCGAACCCGCCTGTCCCCCGCGTTAACTGATAGAGAATTCTTAATTCAAGTTCAGCCGGTGTACCGTCTTTATCGCCCGTCAACGCATAAATGAAATCAAGCGGCGACATCTCCAGTTCAGACAGCCGAACTTCTTTCGTCTCCAACACCGTGTTTGTGTCTGGATCAAGCCTCTCAACAAGACAACGCACGTGATCGGGCGCAACCATCAGCCGAGACACCCAGGCATTCAAATTCGGTTCCGCATCAGCCCGCCGCGAGTTTCCTCTGGTCCAGCCGTCTGCAACGGCCAAGCCGTTATTCCAGAGTGTTGCAATTCGAAACGTCAGCGCGGTACCGGTTCTCGGGGTCTTTACCACGTCCAGTTCCGGCGGCGGAACGTCGCCACCTGCAATCGAATCGAGCGTGCTTGCCGTCGTCAACGGACTTCCCTGAACTGCGTGATGAACCGATTCGGCGAGCAGCGCATCGCTTACAGCGTCGACTGCATAATTGAGTGCATTCAATTCAAAGCTAAGCGATTTATCCTGCGCTGCAGATACCACGGGCTTCGGTGTTAACGCCGCAAAGAGCGCCGAGATCGACTTTGCCGCCGCCCATCGCCGTTGCAAAACAAGTCCATCGGCGACATTGTTTGCGGCAAGCGATTCGACAGCTGTGCCTGGCGGTGCATTGTCCGTTTGCGCCATCTTGTTAGCGACGAGTGGCGCCACCTGCCTGAATGCAGGTATGAACTGACCGAGCAACTGTGTTTGCAATCTTCGCTCGAACCTGTACCCAAGGAGCGCGCCCAAGGGTTGCCCCTGTCTCACGCCGTCAAGCAACCACTTGGCCAACCTCACTCGATCCGATGCCAGGTCAATCGCAAGCAGATCTTTCGTGTTCTGATCGGCGTGTGTCAGGTGGCCGCTGCGCAGAACGCCAACAGTCGACGCCTGTGCCAGCGATGGCGTTAGTGTGTATCCCGGATTATTGGCCGGCTTAAGAGAACTGCCCGTCTGGCCTTTCGGCGCGGCGACGGGCGTCATTGCGGCCGCAGGTCTGAGGTTCGTTACCCAGCCATAACCCCCGATTGTAATCCCCTGCGGAGTCGTTTGCCTGTAAAGGCTAAGCCGCTTTGTCGCGAATGACGTGATCCATGCATCCAGCCGGTAGGCACAGAGATCGAGCGTGCCCGCAAAAAGCCTCTCCAGTTTTCGCGCGCTCAATTTCTGCAGCCAGGCCAGACTCGCCTTTGTCTCGAGAAGTGAAGCAACTTGTGCGGCGAGCGTTTTGTCCGCGGGCGGGGTCGATAATGCCTTAAGAAATTGCCAGACGGTTTGACCTGCATTGTTCGGCATTGGCCTCGCAAGAATATCCCACGCGCGCGAGCCGGGACCTGAAACAATTTCGGCCTCGAAGTTTAGACCTGCCGCGGTAGTCAACACCGGCTGTGAGCCAACGATTGCTGCAGCTGCGTTCCAGTATTCCTGTAAGAGCGAGTTCCGAAGCAATGAATATAGAAGGCCGCGCGGCTGAAATTGAGTGAAAGTCTCGTTGCGAAGCTTGTCCAAATCCGACTCGTTTAATAGCAGTCCGATGTAATCAGGGTTGAGCGGTGCATCTTCGGCAAGCATCGGTGTCTGAACGGCCGGACCCTTTAAACCAAGCGACCACCCTGAATATGTTGATCGAGACAGCCTTGGATTCCAGTTTAGTCCGAGCGCAGTCAACGCAACTCGCGAGAGTTCCTGCTGCTTTTGCCACCACAACGTCTGATCGCCCGGCACCATTGCCGTCCACAAAGCGCGCAGATACGTGTCACCCATCAAATGACGTATCTGATAGTTTGAGGAAATTCCGTCCTGACTAAAAATGTCGCTAAAATCCTGATCGGGAGTTGCTGACTTGCCTATACGCGGAACTGCGGACACCGCAGCCTGCCAATCTTTTCGAAGCGAAACCAAAAAGTTCTTTAACGCAGTGTCGCGGGCAAGTGTTTGTTCATCTCCCGTTTTTGGCTTCCATATGTCCAGCGATGTAACAGGCAGGATTCCGTACGGTTGTTTGCCAAGGCGAACGGACGAAATTGGTCCGCCCGCCCGCACATAACTATTGAAATGAGTTCGTGCCCAACTTCTATCATCTGCCGTAAGCGGCGCGCCGATCATCTGAGATAGAAAATATCCCCATGTGCCGGCCCACAATGCCCGGTTCATATGAAAGCCATCAGGGTTTTCGTGTGCGGCAGCATTAACGACATTGCTTAACGCCGTTGCGGATTGCGGATTCAATCCGATTGCAGTGGCCAGCACATCGGCGCTTGATCCATCGCCGGTAACAAATTGTTTTTGCGTTCTTTCGGCCACATAGCTCTGTTCCTGGCCGTCGTCGACCGAATCAAACCCTGAAGGCGCATCTGCGGTGTTGTTCGATGGCGTGCCCTGAAGCAGAAAGCTCAGGCCGTCTGTGTAATGATGTGCGTCCAGCAGCTTTGCAATTTGTGCCGAGCCATTCGGCGCATCGACCGCTGACTTGACACCAAAGACCAAAAGAAAATCAAAACCGGCTGTTTGGCTTCCCGTAAGCCTTATTCGGAGACCCATGCCGACCTTTTCAGCCTCGGCAAAATCGACCATCCATTTCATTCCGGCGTCGATCGCGAGATCGGCATTGGTTGGTATTAGAGTGTTCGCGTTCGGATCCGGACCAGTCGCGAGTGTTTTGGGTATCGGATTTCCCAGGGCGCGTAATACAAGGTTTCCGGATTGATAACCAAATAACCACCATCTGTCCGGCAGCGCCTCGGTTCGCGGCGCACGTGTCCATGCACTCGCACGCGACTTTACCGGCGGGAACTTCATCGGATTATCATCCGGAATCTCTTCTTCTGAATTCAGAGGTCTTAGCGCCCGAACGATCCACGCCGCTCGTCGCCCATTAAATCGATCTGCCAACTGCCTCCACGCAGTTTTCAGAGCGTCCTGATTTTTGCCCGCTTTCCAGGTTTGTTCCCAATAGTGCTGTCCCCACGCCAGTTCATCCGGGGTCAACTCTGGTTCGTGCGTGTCTGTGTGAATCTTGTCGGGATAAACCCGGACACAAAGGTCCATCGTGCCGGACGCGGCCGGAAAGAATCGTGTTTCGAGTCGAACCGGTAGAAGCGCCAGCGGTCCAGCCGGCGACGAAGTCAAGGCCTGTCCGAGATCTGTCGAAAACGGAACCGTGGGTATCGGCGTTATTGGATTGATAAAAGCCATTTGCTATTCGAACGCCTCGTTTATAACGGAATCAGTTCTGTCGCATGAATCGCAACACGAACCGGTAATTGCTTTGTTACATAAGCCATGTGTGCGGCGTTTCGAGCCCAGATCCCGGTCACCGGATCCGTAGGCTTAAGCTGCACGCTCTTTGCAGAAACATACGAGATTTCTTCCAATTCGCTTTCCGTCGGCGCGAGATGTGCCCACGAAAGATCGTTCCACGTCTTCAGCGCAGGCGTTCCCTCCGGGCCGCCCACCTCAAAGGGAGCTTCATCCAACCCGAATCGAGGTTCGGTTGGCTGCTGTTGCAAAACGAAATACCATCCATCGCCTTTGACGACGTCATCTTTTTTCAGGTCAAATCCAATGAACGTAACGTCCGGGTTAAGAGACCCGCGGAAAATCGGAAAGGCCTCCAGCGGGAGCGCAACTCCTGCGGGTGAATCCGTCGCCAGGCCGCGACGTCCGTTACGTACAACTGCCTTTGCTGCATAAATGATCGTCCCGGGAAAACGCCGTAATAACTCTCCCCTGATCAGCAAAACAAGCTTGTCATCGCCCGTGCCGAGCGAATTCGCACCAAGTTCATGATTTCCCCACTGAATGATCGGCGGTATGTCCGCTGCGGGTTCTGTGCCGGGCGTGGGAGGTATAGCGTCCCAGAAATGCTGAAAGTATGTACCTCGTTGATCGGTCGGGTAACCTCGCCACAACAATTCCCTTCCCATTTCGTTGTTCAGTCCCACCATGAACGATTCGACAAACCGTTCGTTGGTCTTTAACAACTGAACTGTATCTGTGGGCACACTCTCGAGACCCGGAAAGAAATAATCCTGCGACAAATCGCGCAGCGATTCATACATCGGATTTGAAAACTGCGGAGCATCCATGATCGGTTCGATCTGGTCGTCGATTGTCGGAGCCGGACTTCCGCGCTCGATGCTGTTCGAAATCACATCCACCACGGTTTTCGCAGGGTTCAGGCTAACAAGTAATTCGGGCTTTAGATCTCCGGTAACAACCGGGCGTATCAGAATATCCAAAACCAACGTAGTAAACAGAGTTGTCAGGTATTGATGATGAGCTCTGATCGCCGCCCCCAGTTCGGGCGGGCTCGTTGCAGGCAGTTGTTGGATCGACGCAGAATTCAGACTTGTGAATCGAAACCTTTGCAGCATTTGCAGGAATCCTACGGGTGGATGCTGGAATGCGGGTGGCGGTCCCGGGTTCAGAACAAAGATTTCGGTGGTGTCGATATTTTTGATGTGATCGCGACCTATCGTCGAGCGTGTGGTTACGCCGGAGGAAACCGCGTCGATGGTGACCGCGCCATGTGTCGTCGTAAGCGCGCCGGCCGTTGATGGCGTACTCGTTGAAGTCGCGAGCGTAAACACGGCCTGTACAGCCGCGCTTCCCGCTGTCGCCAGTCGTTTATTTAGAACGCCGCGCGGACTCGCGATTCTGCGCACCTGCTGCGAGATTGCCGCAGCAGGCGCCGGCGACATCGCTAGTCTTTGCGCCAGCAGCATCTGATTTCCGCCGTCGCTGACTGTCACCCGCGACCGTGCCGTCGCGACTGTGGACATAAGTGCGGAATCCGATAACCGGTTGAACACTCGAGTGAAAACCGAGGAATTTACAGCCCTCGCAAGCTGAGCCTGCTTTAACCGCTGATTGATTTTGTGCGCATCGCCCAGTTGTTCCCAGGCCGACGCCATCAGGGCTTCCTGCTCATTTTGAATGACCTGAACACCCATTCCCGCGATCCTGCGGGTTCGCGGGTCGAGGTTTAATTCTGACAACCACGGCGGCGATGACACCGGATCAGCGGTAACCTGATGCTTTGCAGCGTGCCAGCATCCATAGATCGGCGGAGCAAGAATCGGATCCGAGTTATTTGCAGAATTAGTAGACACGTTCCACGGCGTGTTCAATATTGTCGCCAGGGCTGATTGAAACGGCTTGCGGACTGTGTCGCCCCACAGGTCCGAGGTTGCGTTAACGGGTCGCAATGCGCCTTCGATTCCCAGAGTGTTCGCCGGATCGTGACGATCAGGTTTTGGCGTAATCGCAAACGCTGGATCGCTGAAATCGACAGGCTTCTTACCTGCGCTCGCAGGCAGTTCGTTCGGCTTAAGTCGTCGTGCAAGCGTTTCAAAATCACGCGCTGCGCCGGTTATGAATTGGCACGAAACGTATACGGGCAACAAAACCTCTGAAGGCGCCTGTTCGCCCGACGCCCACGAATATTTCAACGCGGTTTGAGTTACCTGTTGGCCAGTGCCTGCCTCGCGACCCGCTTCGAATACCGGAACAACGCAGGCGATGTATGAAGTATTCGGCTCCAAACGCCTCGGCGCGAGCAACCGTGAACAGGTTTTTGCCGGCGCGTTAGCAAACGTCGAGGCAATGGTTGACTTATCGGCGCCGGTCAACTGCGCATGGACCCACAAATGGCATTCAGAAAGATCGGGAAGTTCTGAGCCCGGTTTGGCCGGGGATTTTATCTCGAGCAATGCTGATCCTTTTTGAGACGAGGGCAACAACGTCACACCAGGTTGAACTTTGACGACAACTAAGCAAATCCATGGTCGCAGCCGATTCTGACTGTCGGCTATGGCCGGTGTGAACATCCAGGGAAGTTCGGGGCGATCGAACTCAATCGCCGGAAAACAATGCGGTTCGAAGTCCGAAGTACCCGGCAGCGGATCAAACCTTATTATCTGATCCGGATCGATTCCTGCTATGTCGCCGGGCCCTAATAGTTTCAGGGACTTGTCGACAAAGCTCTGATTGACAGTCAGTCGAACCGGCAGGTTGACCGAAGCGGGCGCTGATTCGCTCAATGTCTCGACGGATTGCGGGGCTATGTCGGTGGACATGCCGGAAGAGACCCAGGGGAGAAACACATGATTTGCGTTATCAGCCATGGCTTTACAACTCTAGTTCTTTGAAACCCTGACAAGCATCAATGATTTTGCAACCGCCGGATCGAGCGCCTTTGCTGACTGCAGCGCCTGAAACGACTGTGCGTAACTTACGATCGTTCCTGCCTTAAGATCAGGCACACCCTGCATCGTGCCATCCGTTGTCGAAGCTATTGTCCACCCTTTGCCCACTACCCCATTCCTGGCAGTCGCCGGTGCATATCTGGCCTTTCCGGTTGTGCGCAGAACGCTGCGCCCCGCAGCGCCGAAACCCAAGTGCGTTTCCAGCACTCCGATGCTGATCGGCGTTCGAACCTTGGGCGAGTCATCGTCGGGGTTCGCCTTGTCGATCAGGATTGTTTCGTATTCGATCGGCTCGACAATGATGTCCAGATCGTTGGTCGCGGTGACATAACGAGGTGTCCCGAGTTCAATTCCCGCTTTCATCGATTCAAACGATGGCGCCGCCAGCTTTTCATCGTGACAACCTTTTGTTTGACCGAAACCTGGCCAAGTGGATGTATTCGAATCGAATCGTCGGCCGGTGCGTCAACAAGTGTAACCATTCGACGATCCGTGTCCGACAACTGCGCTGCCCAGTTCCGGCCGTCTGACAGCGCCGCAACCAGCAGATCATTTACGTTGACAGGTGCAAGTTTCGGCGGTGCCGCGCCATCCACCAGTGTCCTGTCAAATCCCACAGAGAAATCACACCAGAAGATCTCGAACGTGGCCTTGCCCTTTACATGTAAGGGTTGGGGGCCTGACAGTTCTCCGTCGACGCTAACCTTGAACAAATTGGACGAATGATATTTAAGCTGAACCGAGGCCGAGAAATCCGCCACAAATGAAAACGGATCAAACTGTATAAGCACGTCATAGCCGATATGGCCATCGATACTGAAGCCGCCCGAACTTGCCGTGAGTTCCGCCTTCGCTCCCCACTGAAGCGTGTTTGATGTCAACGCGTAATAACATTCGGCCCGCAGCTTGAGATCGCTGCTGTTACTAAAGCTGATGGCAAGTCGATCTGGAACAGGAAAATTCGGCGGCGGCTTGAACGCCGGGTGAAACCCGCCAACCGACAACGCAAACACGGGCGCCGCTCCCCAGTTCAATCGCATCGCCATGCCGCCCGTGATCGGGAACTTCCCCACCAGACGCGAGTCGTACAGCGTCGCATCAAGCGAAATCGAGCTTTGGTCAAAGTCGATTACGCCAAGCGCATTCAACTGCAACCGAATTAAATCATTCTTTTCAGTGGGCAGGATGGAAGCAACGCGCCCCATCACTATCAGTCGCGTACGTTGCCCGAGTTCCATTATCAGTGCCAGATCCATTGTCAGGACGACAGGCGTCCCCCAGCAGATCTGAACCGCAGGACCGAAAAGGAAGCTGCCCATCTGGGGCGGAAACGCGTTGCTGAGCAGGCCAAGAATCTGAGGTGCATTGCGAATCGGGTCTTTCGGGAACAGCAGATTCGCGAGCGAGTTTGTCTTCAATCCTTCGCGAAGAAAGTCATCGTTACAGGTGCGATTGATTGCGATCAACCCACCAATTCCCGTCAGCGTAAACCCAAGCCCGAGCGGTATCGGTTGAAACCCGGCGGCAGTGATAATAACAACAAACGAAAACCCGCTGGCTCCGCCGGGCAGCTTTGTATTGATCAAACCGATAGCGGTTATCGTTATGTTTTCAATCGTAAGAGCGAGAACACCGGAATACTGCCCCTTGTCGAAATCGAATGACAGAAAGCCACCACCCGTTACAACCGCAGACTGAACACGAACGCCCGCACCGCTCGGTGGTTTGAAGCCGATATCCAGATTAGCCGAACCAAGATTGCCGGTGTGAAATTCAAGATCGGCGCGTAGTCCGACGTCCTGCACAACGACCTGGACCGGGCCTAGTGCAAGCTGGAAAGCGGCGCCGGCATCCAGCCTTACTCGATCGCCTGCCGGTGCGAGCGCCAGGCGTAAGGACTGGATGGTGACCGGGCCCGCATTTATACTTAATGGTATCTCGAGGGCGAGTTGGGCGCCGCCGCTGAAGGCAAAACCCGTCAGCAGCGTCATACCAAACGTTGCGTTCGCCTCGGCCTTGACGTGTACACCAGAAAGAACTTTTTGCAGAAAACCGTCGCCGTCGCCGCCGTCAATTACCAGACGCAGGGTTTGAATTTCCGCCTGCACTCCGAGATCGAGTTTGCCCTTCTGTTCGCTGACAAACCATCTTATGCCCAGTCCCTGGACGGCCAATCTGGTCGCCCCGGAGGTGCCGAACAAAACGAGCTCGGCAGCCTTTTCGGGTTTTTCGCGAATCTGAATTGAGGCGTTTAACTCAGTGGTAACGTTGAAGATGCTCTTCGCGTCGAGTGGCGGACGAACGACAATCCCAACGCCGGTAATGTCGGCACTTGATTGAAAGTTCAATTCACCGCGATCACAAACGCCGAAATCGAATGCCGCGGCGCCCACGAGGTATGGCAAAAGTGCGAAGCCTTTTTTCTGGCCGTCGCGTGCTTCGGCCGGCGAGAACGTGATGCCGAACTGACTGTAGGTATCCGCCGTAAAGCCTTTTTGAAAAATCGGAAAACGCAGTTCACGCAGGTTCGTCCCAGTGTTACCGAGCGCCGTGCGAGCTGCATCAGACTGCGGATAGATGCCGCCTGGCAGTGACGTCGACCGCATCATTTGATCCAACCGAACGACAAACGTGTCGAAGTCAAACTCGCTGTCCCAATGGTAAGTGTCATTGGCAATTTGCATTGGATCGGTAAAGACCTGCGGGAAGCGGTCCCAATTGATCAGCCTCATTGGATTTCCCCGGGCAGGATGTGGTTCGTACTCGATTAACCCGAGCAGATGCAGGGCCGCATGCATATCGGTTCGTTGCCGGTCCAGAAAGTCCAGCAGCAGAAAATCCGTAAGGCGGCGGGGCAGTTCCTTAAGATTCGGAATGACACTGCCTCCGCTTGATTCGATTTGGTCATGTAACTGTTG
>WNFA01008947.1_pt1 | contig 12902 bp, 12 predicted proteins | sample 5400481 | NCBI WGS metagenome assembly WNFA01 (sample SAMN13153340, study PRJNA577476) | soil metagenome | isolation source: 120 cm saprolite under Douglas fir tree site 2 hole 1 replicate 2 | place: USA:California | collected 2015-04-18 | reverse complement strand
AGGGTCGCGCCGCCCTGCTCCCGCAACCCCGGGCAAATTGCGATGACCGTCTCATCCGCCGAGCACATGCGCGACATGGCGCGACCCAACGACCTGTTCGGCCATCCGCGCGGGCTCACGTTCCTGTTCGCGACCGAAATGTGGGAGCGCTTCTCCTATTACGGGATGCGCGCGCTGCTCGTGCTCTACATGGTGAAATTCCTGCTGCACGGCGGGCACGCGGAGAACGTGATCGGGCTCGCCGCGCTCAAGCGCGCGCTCGAATCGATATCGGGACCGCTGGAGACCCAGCCGCTCTCCTCGCAGATCTACGGGCTCTATACCGGCCTCGTCTATCTGACGCCGCTGTTCGGCGGCATGCTCGCCGACCGCGTCCTCGGCCAGCACCGCACCATCCTGCTCGGCGCCGCGCTGATGGCGATCGGCCATTTCATGATGGCGTTCGAGCCGCTGTTCCTCTTCGCCCTGACCATGCTCATTCTGGGCAACGGCGCGTTCAAGCCCAACATGTCGGCGCAGGTGGGCTCGCTCTATGCTCCCGGCGACCGGCGCCGCGACCGCGCCTATTCGATCTTCTATGTCGGCATCAATCTCGGGGCGTTCCTGGCGCCGCTCATCTGCGGGACGCTCGGCCAGGAGCTCGGTTGGCACTACGGCTTCGCCGCCGCCGGCGTCGGCATGACCGTGGCGCTCGCCATCTATCTCTGCGCGTTGCCGGGACTGCCGCCCGACGAGTTGCACAAGGCGATGGCCGCCGGCGCCGACCAGGCGCCCCTCGACCGGGGCGAATGGCGCGGCATCTTGGCATTGATCGCGCTGTTCGTGCCGACCGCGCTGTTCTGGGCGACCTACGAGCAGCAGGGCAACACCATCGCGCTCTGGGCCGACGATTACACCGACCGCACGATCGATCTCGTCGTCTGGCGCGGCGAGATCCCGACCACCTGGTTCCAGGCGTTCAACCCGTTCATGATCTTCGCCTTCACGCCGTTCATCGTCGCGCTGTGGGCGTGGCAAGCGAGGCGCGGCAGCGAGCCCTCGACCGTCGTCAAAATGTCGATCGGCTGCTTCGGGGTGGCGCTCGCCAACCTGATCATGCTCGGCGCCGCCTGGCAGTCCGCCGGCGGACCCGACGCGAGCTGGCTGTGGCTCTTCGGCTATTTCGTCGTCATCACCATCGGCGAGCTCTATCTCTCGCCGATCGGGCTCTCGCTCGTCTCCAAGGTCGCGCCCGCGCGCATGGTCTCGATGCTCATGGGCTTGTGGCTCGCGACCAGCTTCGCCGGCAACCTGATCGCCGGCTGGCTCGGCAGCTTCTGGAGCGGCATGGACAAAGGGATGTTCTTCCTGATGATCGCCGGCATCGCCGGCATCGCCGGCGCGGCCATTCTGACATTCGACCGGCCGCTGCGGACGGTGATCCGGGACTAGCGCATGTTCCGGAAAATGCCTGCCCCGGACTTGATCCGGGGTGGGAACCGGTTTTCCGAATAGAGCATGCGCAAAACAAAGAAACGAGAGCATATCCCGATTCGATCGAATCGGGATATGCTCGAGCGCGCCGCGTCATGACGTCCCCCGCCCGTTCCGCGCCGCGCGCCTTCAACCATGTCGAGACCTGGATCTTCGATCTCGACAACACGCTCTATCCGCACCACCTCAATCTCTGGCAGCAGGTCGACGAGCGCATCCGCGATTACATCGCGTCCTACCTCGAGGTCACGCGCGAGGAAGCGTTCAGGGTGCAGAAGGACTACTACCAGCGCTACGGCACCTCGATGCGCGGGCTGATGACCGAGCACGGGATGGAGCCCGACGACTTCCTCGATTACGTCCACCAGATCGACCATTCGCCGCTCGAGCCCAACGCCGCGCTGGGCACCGCGATCGAGGGCCTCGCGGGGCGCAAGCTGATCCTGACCAACGGTACCCGCCGCCACGCCGATGCGGTGCTCGCGCGCCTTGAGCTCGACCGGCATTTCGAGGACGTGTTCGACATCGTCGCCGCCGAGCTCGAGCCCAAGCCCTCGCCGCAGACCTATGATCGCTTTCTCGCGCTGCACGGCGTCGATGCCGGCAAGGCTGCGATGTTCGAGGATCTCGCACGCAATCTCGCCGTGCCCCATGCGCTGGGGATGACCACCGTGCTGGTGGTGCCCGAGCATACCCGCGAGGTGTTCCGCGAACGCTGGGAGCTCGAGGGGCGCGATGCTCCCCACGTCGATCACGTGACCGACGATCTGGTCGCCTTCCTGGAGGCGATCGGTCGCCGCGGCTGAATGAAAGCGTGGCGCCGATCGGAAAAGTCTTTCCCGCCCCGGCGCGGCCGCCGGCGCTTGACTCCCCCTGCCCTATTTTCGACAACCCGTCGATCCGTCCGAGGATTTGAGCAGGGGATTTCGCCGGATGTCGCAGGCCGAGCTTGCCAAGACCATCGACGACGCCTTCGAGCGGCGCAACGGCGTCGGCCCCTCGACCGATGGCCCGGTGCGCGCGGCGGTCGAGGCCGCGCTCGACCTGCTCGACCGCGGGCAGGCGCGGGTCGCCGAGCGCGGCGATGACGGGAACTGGCGGGTCAATCAGTGGCTCAAGAAGGCGGTGCTGCTCTCGTTCCGCCTGAACGACATGAGCGTGATCGGCGGCGGACCGGGCCAAGCCGCGTGGTGGGACAAGGTCGCCTCCAAATTCGAGGGTTGGAACGACGCCCGTTTCCGGGAGGCGGGCTTCCGCGCGGTGCCCAACTGCGTGGTGCGCCGCTCGGCCTATATCGCGCCGGGGGTCGTGCTGATGCCGAGCTTCGTCAATCTCGGCGCCTATGTGGATTCCGGGACCATGGTCGACACCTGGGCAACGGTCGGCTCCTGCGCGCAGATCGGCAAGAACTGTCACATTTCCGGCGGCGCCGGCATCGGCGGCGTGCTCGAGCCGCTGCAGGCGGGGCCGGTGATCATCGAGGACAATTGCTTCATCGGGGCGCGCTCGGAGGTCGCCGAAGGCGTCATCCTGCGCCAGGGCTCCGTCCTCTCCATGGGGGTCTTCATCGGCGCCTCGACCAGGATCGTCGATCGCGAGACCGGCGAGACCTTCCAGGGCGAGGTGCCGCCCTACTCGGTCGTCGTTCCGGGCTCGCTGCCCGGCAAGCCCATGAAAAGCGGCGGCCCGGGGCCGAGCCTCTATTGCGCGGTGATCGTCAAGCGCGTCGACGAGAAGACGCGCGCCAAAACCTCGATCAACGAGCTGTTGCGGGATTGAGTTGATCGGCGCGTCCTCACATAATCGCGCTCGACCGGACCGAGGAGAGACGCATGTCAGCCGAGCTTCCCCCACCCACGACGCAGACCGCGCAGCAAGGCGGACTCTCGAACGACGCGCGCGCGATGATGCTGTTCGAGGCCAACAAGAAGACCGCACTGGTCGCCTATCTCCTGTGGTTCTTCGTAGGTCTGCTCGGCGGCCACAATTTCTATCTCAAGCGCACCGGCGTCGCCGTCACCCAGCTCATCTTGTCGCTGACCCTCGTCGGAATATTGGTCACGATCTTTTGGGTCCTCGTCGACGCATTCCTGATTCCGGGCTGGGTGCGGAACCAGAACAATCTTTTGGCCAAGCAACTCGGCGCCTAGCCGCGGTGAACGGCGGCGCGACTGCGCGAATTAAAAGCGTTCTCCGATGAGATTGACGCACAGCGGCGCGACATACTCGGTGCGTTCCCTCCCCCGCTTGCGGGGGAGGGTTAGGGTGGGGGCACACACGAAGACTCGTGCAAGTTCGCCCCCTCCCCACCCCTCCAGCCGAAGTCGGATATATCCGACTTCGGCCAGTCATCTAAGTGACCGAACTCGGGTAAACCCGAGTTCGGTTGCAAACGGGGGAGGGAGCAGACCGAGTCTGCTGCCCGCGCTGACCTCACCTCACCGAAACGTGCTCTAGCCCATGGATCCCGTCGCCCTCGCCCGCGACCTGCTGCGCTGCCCGTCGGTGACCCCGGCGGAAGGCGGCGCGCTCGGGCTCATCGAGGGGGTGCTGGAGGTCGCAGGCTTCGAGGTTCACCGCGTAACCTTCGCCGAGCCCGGCACGGAGCCGGTCGAAAACCTCTACGCCCGCATCGGCAGCGCAGCCCCGCACCTCGTCTTCGCCGGGCACACCGACGTGGTGCCGCCGGGCGACCCGGCGAGATGGAGCCATCCGCCGTTCGCCGGCGAGATCGTCGACGGCACGCTCTACGGACGCGGCGCGGTCGACATGAAGGGCGCCGTGGCCTGCGCGCTCGCCGCCGCGCTCGATCACCTCGTCGCCCGCGGCGGACGGCCGCAGGGGTCGATCTCCTTTCTCATCACCGGCGACGAGGAGAGCGTCGCGGTCAACGGAACCGTCAAGCTCCTGCAATGGGCGGCCGAGCGCGGCGCTGCCTTCGACCACTGCATATTGGGGGAGCCGAGCAATGCCGCCGCGATCGGCGACACCAAACGGCACGCTGGTGGTGACCGGCACGCAGGGCCATGTCGCCTATCCCGAGCGGGCCGACAATCCGGTACGAGGGCTGGTCACCCTGATGGGCGCGCTGATGTCGGCGCCGCTCGATCACGGCAGCGCGCACTTCGACGCCTCGAACCTCGAATTCACCTCGATCGATATCGGCAACACCGTGGTCAACCTCATTCCCGGCGAGGCACGCGCGCGCTTCAACATCCGCTTCAACGATTGCCACAGCCAGGTTTCGCTCAAGACGCTGATCGAGAAGCGCGCCGCCGAGGCCGCCGGCGCGCGCGTGCGCTGGCATATCGAATGGGAACGGTCGAACGCCGATTCGTTCCTCGCCCAGCCCGGCCCGTTCCTCGATCTCGTCGTCGGCGCGATCAAGGAGGCAACCGGAGCCGATCCCAAGCTCTCGACCAGCGGCGGCACCTCGGACGCGCGCTTCATCAAGGACTATTGCCCGGTGCTGGAATTCGGCCTGGTCGGGCAGAGCATGCACCAGGTCGACGAGCGCACCGCGGTCGCCGATCTCGCCACGCTCACCTCGGTCTATCGCAAGATACTCGACCGGTATTTCGGGTGATCACGGCGTCAGCTCGGTGCCCAATACCGGACATTGTTCTCTGGCCGCGCCATCAAGGAGCCGGTCTGGATAAGGTCTTGCTTGTGAACGTTGGCACCACCACCGGCTGACGGCGCCGACCCCACGTGCCGTGCCTCGCCTCGAAAATACCCGCGCATGGCGTGCCGCATGCATTGCACCGACCATCCGCGGTGAGCGTCCAGGCCGTGAGATCGTACCAATCGCGCCCGATCAGCACTGCATCGCAAACGTGACAGTACGTGGCCTGACCTTCGGGATCGTGAATGTTGCCGGTGAACACGTAGCGAAGCCCAGCCGCTTGCGCGATGCGCCGGGCCTCTTGCAGCGTCGCCGGCGGCGTCGGAGGCGTGTCCAGCATTTTCCAGTCCGGGTGAAAGGCGGTGAAATGGAGTGGAACGTCCGGACCAAGGTGCTCCATGATCCAGCGGCTCTCCGCTTCGATCTCGGCCGCGGCGTCGTTTTCGCCCGGGATCAGCAACGTGGTGATCTCGAACCAGACATTGGTCTCATGCTCGAGGTATTCGAGCGTTTCGAGCACCGGTTGGAGCCGCCCCGAGCACAGGCCTTTGTAGAAGCCCTCGGTGAAGCCCTTGAGATCGATGTTGGCGGCATCCATGTGTCGAAAGAGCTCGATCCGCGGCTCCGCGCAGATATAGCCGGCGCTCACCGCCACCGTCTTGATGCCCCGCTCGCGGCAGGCTTGTGCCACGTCCACCGCATATTCCAGGAAGATCACCGGGTCGTTGTAGGTAAAGGCGACCGACCGGCAGCCGCTGCGGGCCGCTGCCTCCGCAATCGCCGCGGGCGAAGCCAAGTCCTGGACCCGGTCCAGCGCACGCGCCTTCGAGATATCCCAATTCTGACAGAACTTGCAGGTGAGGTTGCAGCCCGCCGTCCCGAACGAGAGCACGGGCGTGCCGGGCAGGAAATGGTTGAGCGGTTTCTTCTCTATCGGGTCGATGCAGAAACCGGAGGAGCGGCCGTAGGTCGTGAGCACAATTCGGTCGGCTTGGCGCGCACGCACAAAGCACAGGCCGCGCTGACCTTCATGCAGTTTGCAATAGCGTGGGCAGACATCGCACTGGATGCGCCCGTCTTCGAGCGGGCGCCAGTAGCGGCCCGGTACGCCCTCGAACGTCTGTTGATCCATTCCGAACTGACCTAAGCTATGGGACCGGACGATATCTGGGCATTGCGCAAGACCGGAGCAACCGGTGCAAGCGGATTTAGCACACACGAAAGTCCGGCCGCCCGCCGTGGCCGGCCAGTTCTATCCCGGCGACCCCAAGCGGCTGCGAACCGAGATCGCAGAGCTGCTGGCCGGTGCTCCGGCTTCCGTCAACGCGTCGACCAAGGCGTTGATCGTGCCGCATGCCGGCTACGTTTATTCCGGCCAAGTAGCGGCTACCGCGTTTGCGGGCCTGCAAGACAGGACACCTGCCATCAAGCGCGTCGTTTTGATCGGGCCCGCACATTATGTTCCATTCGCGGGGATCGCCCTCCCCACGGTCGATGCCTTCGAGACCCCGCTCGGACCGGTACCGCTGGATCGGGGTGCTCTGGCGTTGATTGCCGATCTCCCGTCAGTCACCGCCGCCAATACGCCGCACGTCCCCGAGCATGCTCTCGAGGTCGAGCTGCCCTTCCTGCAAACACTCTTGAACGACTTCGCGGTGGTGCCCTTGCTGGTCGGCGAGTCCACCCCGAAAGAAGTCGCCGATGTTCTTCGGCGGCTCTGGGGCGGCCCGGAAACGCTGATCATCGTCAGCTCCGACCTGTCGCACTATCACGACTATGACACAGCACGGCGGCTGGATTCCGCGACCGCGGCTGCAATCGAATGTGCGGATTGGGCCCGGTTGCGGCCAGGCGACGCTTGCGGCTTTCTTGCTGTTGCCGGCCTTCTGGTCGAGGTCAATCGCCGTGGTCTCAGGGCGAAACGGCTCCTCATGTGCAACTCAGGGGATACGGCGGGCTCGCGTGATCGCGTGGTGGGCTACGGCACTTGGACATTCGAGGAGGAGCAGCGCGTCCAACGCGGCCAAGCTGAACACTCTCGGAGATGAGACACGGTGATCGATCGGCTCGCACGGTTCTTCCGTGTCCGGAGCAACGATGGCCCGCAAAGGAAACAGGAGACGACAATGTCAATCAGGACAAGATTTGCGCTTTCCGCTGTAATTGTTCTCAGCACCGCCGCTACGGCATCGGCTGCGCCCAGGGACGATAGAATTGCAGTTTATCGGAGCGGCCATCGCGCTCAGGCCACCGTTCCGCGCACCGCCCCGCTTTCCAACCCGTACAGTCCGGCAGCCACAGGCGGTGGCAGCCCCGGCTACAATCAAAGCCTCGTTACCTGGAGATAACAGCCTCCTTACCCCGAGGTAGCGGCGCCGCCGCACGTTGCAACGGGCAAACAACGCTTTCATAGGTTCAAGGCATTGCTGCGTGCCGCCGATGTGCCAAGCGACCCACCTTCACTCGTAGTCGACGCTCGCGAGATAAAGTCCGTCCGGCGGCGCGACCGGGGGACAGCTGGTGCGATCGCGTTTCTCGAGCGCGATCGACAGGTCGTCGGCGGTCCACTTGCCTTCGCCCACCAGCGCCAGCGCGCCGACCATCGAGCGCACCTGGCTGTGCAGGAACGAGCGCGCCGAGGCGATGACGCGGACATCGTCCCTGATCCGATGCACGTCGAGCTGGTCGAGGGTCTTCACCGGCGACTTCGCCTGACATTCGACGTTGCGAAAGGTCGTGAAATCGTGCCGGCCGACCAGGCGTTGCGCCGCCGCGTGCATCGCCGAGCTGTTGAGCGGCTTGGCGATCCGCCAGGCGCGCCCGCGCTCGAAGGTCAGATCGGCGCGGCGGTTGATGATGCGATAAAGATAATGGCGCTTGCGGGCGGAGAAGCGGGCGTCGAAGCTCGTCTCCACTCGCTCGGCGGCGATGATCGCGACCGGATGCGGGCGCAGATGCGCATTCAAGGCATCGCGCACGGTGTCCTCGGTCCATTCCTTGAAGAGATCGATATGGGCGACCTGGCCGAGCGCATGCACGCCGGCATCGGTTCGGCCGGCGCCATGCACGCTCGCTTTTTCCCCGCTGAACGCCTCGACCGCCGCCGCCAGCACGCCCTGGACCGAGGGGCCGTTGTCCTGGATCTGCCAGCCGACGAACGGCCGGCCGTCGTATTCGATGATGAGCTTGTAGCGGGGCATGGCGGGACTAAAACCAACGGCATTGCCTCTCGACCCGTCATGCCCGGGCTTGACCCGGGCATCCATCAAAAAAGAACTTTTGATTAAGGTGATGGATTGCCGGGTCAAGCCCGGCAATGACGACAGGAGAGTCAGGCTCCAGCACCGTTGGTATATTAGCCGAAGCGCGTGCCGGCGACAATCGGCGCGCCGCGCAGGAACTCCTCCGCCTTCATCGGCTGGCGGCCGGCGCGCTGCAGCTCGAGAATGCGCACCGCGCCGTCGCCGCAAGCGACGTTAAGCTTGTCGTCGAGCACGCTGCCGGGCGCGCCGGCGCCGATGCCCTTGGTGGTGCGCAGCACCTTCACGCGGTCCCCCTGCCCCGCGATCTCGAACCAGGCGCCCGGCGCCGGCGACAGGCCGCGGATGCGATTGTGCACCTCTTGCCAGGGCCGATCCCAGGCGATGCGGGTTTCAGCCTTGTCGATCTTGCGGGCATAGGTGACGCCGGCTTCTGCCTGCGGTGTCAGCGTGAGCGAGCCGCGCTCGAGCGCGCCGAGCGCGCGCACCATGAGATCCGCGCCGCGCCGGGCGAGCCGGTCGTGCAGGTCGCCGGCGGTGGCGTCGGGCTCGATCGGGATCCGCTCCGCCATGGCGACCGGGCCGGTGTCGAGCCCCTCCGCCATCTGCATCACCATCACTCCGGTCTCGGCGTCGCCCGCCATGATCGCCCGGTTGATCGGCGCGGCGCCGCGCCAGCGTGGCAGCAGCGAAGCATGCAGGTTGAAGGCGCCGAGCGGAAAAGCCTCGAGGATCGCCTGCGGCAGGATCAGCCCATACGCCACGACCACGGCGGCGTCGGCGCCGTGGGCGCGCATGGCGGTGGCCGCTTGGGGCGTGCGCAAGGTCGCGGGGCTCAGCACCGGCAGCGCGAAGCCGCGTGCCGCGCGCTCGACCGGGCTCGGCGTGAGCTCGAGGCCGCGGCGCCCGCCGGGCTTGGGGGCACGGCTGTAGACTGCCGCGACGTCGTAGCCGCGGCCGACAATCTCGAGCAGCGTCGGCACCGCGAAATCGGGCGTGCCCATGAATACGATGCGCAGCGGCATGTCACGCTATCGCGCGGCGATCACGATCTTGGCGCGCCGATCGCCCGGCGGGGGCGGGACATTGCATCGGCCACGTGCCCCGCGCAAGCCGCTGGCCGTCCGGCCGAACTCCGGCATCGGCCGTCGACGGTGCGCGGGCCAGAGCGAACCAGCCCACCCCGCTCCCGCAGGCGGCCGGTGACTACGAATTTTTCAGATAATCCGCCTCACGGGTACAGCGAAAAAACCTGCGCAATCTCGCTGCCGGAACCGGCCGGGTGATGATCGCATCATCCAGGTCGAGCGAAAAATCCATCGTGTTGGCCCGTTCGCGCAACAATTCGCCGGAAATTTTGCTATATAGGATGAACCATGATGCGCCCATCGGCCTTTGCGGCCCGGAACTCCGGAGACAACTATGATTCGAGTCGTGATGTTCGATCTCGGAGAGACGCTCGTCGATGGCGAGCGCCATCCATTTCTTCATGTCACGGATGCCCTTACCGCCATCGCGGATTTCAAGACAGGCGACGGGAAGCCTTTGCGGTCCTGCCTGGTCTCGGACTTTAAGATGCCAACCAAACCGGTGACTGACGCGAAAGTCACCGCTCTCTTTGAGGAATACCTGGCAATTCTGGACCAAACTGGGCTCCGCCAATTCTTTGAGCCCGTGAACGAGCGGGTGACACTCTCCACTCACGCTGGCGTGCCGAAGCCTAATCGAAAGATCTTCGAAAAGGCGTTGGAGCGGCTAGGCGCCGTGGTGCCGCTGGAAGACTGTCTCTTCATAACAGAAGAAGAGAAACATATTGACGAAGCACGCACCACCCTGAAGATGAAGGCGCTCCAATTCCGCAGCCCGGCATCAAGTCGGTTTGACTTTGACGATTGGGCAGAGGCTCCCGCGCTGATCGCCAACCTTGTGGCCCCGCACCAAATTGCCGACACGCAAGCCGCCATCAAAGCGCATCTGGCTGCGCAGGGCATCAACCTGTTGCGTTCCGAGCCGGGGGACGCTCCTGGCGCGCTGCGATTCTCCGGTCAGATGTGGTCACCGATTTCGGTGCCTGGATTCAAGGACCTAGAGAACCTGCAAGTGGAAATCCCGGTCGAAGGGGAGATTAGGCGCGGGCCGAAGGGCGAAGTTCGTTCCATTGCGCCAACGCAACCATCCCCAGAGATGGTTGCGGAGGTAACCTCATATGTTCACAGCTTGGCCGCGCATGGGCGGATCGCCGCAGATCCCGCCCAGCGCGGCTTGGGAACCACACATGCAATCGAAACGGACGAGAAGGGCAACCGCCGACTCGTCCGCCAACGCTTGAACACTCGATAGCCGGGACAGCGACGGACTCGGTACCGATCTAACGAACGACCTGGGAGCAGCCCAGGCACCGACATTGAAATCGGATTCGCTCCAGCACTTTCTTGTTGCCCACCTTCTTGACCGCATGTGTCGGCCGCGCATCCTCCTCTGAGGCAACGAGGCTCTTCTTCTTTTTCTTGCCCAGATCGATGCGATCGTGTTCCAACAGTGATTTCACGAACGATTGAACTTCGCTGTCAGTGTCCTCCACATGCGGCATCATCCCCATGACGGCGGCGCGCCCGCCAGACCCGCCGACCATCACTGGCTCGTGCGCAATTGCGACGACGCCTCTGAGGCTGCTGTCGAGGACACCCAGCGGAACGTCGCGGGTCTGCACCGCTTCGACGACGCGAGTTCCAAAAACATCCGATGCTGCCATGCTCAGCCTCGCACCACGCCCGCCGCCCAACCGTCGGGACAAATCCCTTCGCGTCGCCGGACTGAGCGCGGCTCCCCTTGGCGCAGTCCCGGCAAGCGCCATTGTGGGAGCCAGCATGGCACTGGTGCCGAGCATCATGTCGTGCGCTTGGAACGCATTACGAATGTGCAGGCCGTTGGCTCCCCCGTTTAGCGTCTGGTCGGCGAGGACCATGCTGCGGCCGATTGCCTGCAGAAACCGAGGCGCGACCACCGCGACCTTTGCGGCCTCAATCAGCAGCTTGCCCGCGACCCGCGCGGCCGAGAGAAGGGTGGCCTCGTTTTTCGGTGCCGCCGCACCGAACAAGTTTGCGATCAGATCCCAGAAACCGCCGGAGAAGATTCGGCCGAAGCTGTGTTCCTCATTGATCAGCACCCCGGGACCGCCGTTGACGGGCAGCGATGTCGGAAGCTGGAACTTGAGGGTATTGAGCGCGTGACGCGCCTCCGCGGCATTGCTCGTGGGTCTGAAGGCCCGGATTCCATCAGAAAGGTTCTCAGCCGTGCTCTCTACGAAATTGCGCTGGCGCAAATCCGCCGTCGCCGCCAACAGCGCTTGCCGCGTGTCCAGGTCCTCGATCGCGGTCAGTATGGCGATACAATCGCCAAAGGCTTCGTGAAACGCACCCACTTCGAGCAGATTGGCGCCGAAGAATTCCGGGCGAAGGGAATCCAACAAGCCGTGTCCAACCTCATGGGACACGACGTCCGTGCTCGCGGCGGAAAAGAAAGTGGTCCCGCCGACGGTCTGATGGAAAAACTCGAAGCCGCCGCGGCCATAACCAGCATTCAAATCCACGCCTTCATCCTGGCCCAGCGGCAGCTTCCTGCGGTTACCCTGCCATCGCGTGTGATTTCCGGCGCAAGCTTCGTAAGCCTCGACGGCGGCCAGCGCCGCCTCTCTGCATTGCCAGAACAGAAACTCGGGAGTACCCGGAGCGAATATGTCCTCCGGGCTCGCGCCGGTGAGTGTGAAACTCGATCTCGACGCGGGTCGATCCAGCCGCGGGTTTTTCCGCCTCATGGGTGGCGCGCCAGGGCCGGCTGCTGGATCGTTGGGGATGAAATTGATCGGCATGGCATTTCTCCTCCGTGACATTAGAAAGACGACAAACAGGAAATTCCCGTTGCTTTCAGTTTGGGAACACGTCGCTTGGAGGTTTTGAACAGATTGCTTGAAGATCACGAAACAGTTGCTTTACAGACATTATTCTACCTTCGATAGGCAGGCAAGAGGTAAATCTCTTTCGGGGAGACAATTTTGGGGCGCCGAGTGACGTTGCCCCCAATGAGGCCGCGCCGCCCGCCCGGCTTGGGCGCACGGCTATACACCGCCACGACGTCGTAGCCGCGACCGACGATCTCAAGCAACGTCGGCACCGCGAAATCGGGCGTGCCCATGAATACGAGGCGCAGCGGCATGTTCAGGCCATCGCGTCTGCAGGGCGATCTCCGGCGCTGCGACCGGCCGCCGGGGGGCGGGACATTGCATCGGCCACGTGCCTCGCGCAAGCCTCTGGCCGTCCGACCGAACCGGCATCGGCCGTCGACGGTGCGCGGGCGCCATTGACCAGCCCGCGCCGCTTTCGCAGGCGGCCGGTGACTACGAATTATTTTTTATACATGATGAATTTTTTTCTTGACTTCTGGCGCAAATCAGTTTATAAGGGCCGCATCCTGCTCAGAGGGGGCGTTTTCTCGAGAGACGATCCTCAAACGGAGCAAGGTGTGGCGTCCTGCGGCGGCGGCTCGTA